>Ga0134093_1001333_pt1 | contig 24081 bp, 19 predicted proteins | sample 4_1taG_FD_94452 | JGI IMG/M metagenome (GOLD analysis project Ga0134093, IMG submission 94452) | Switchgrass degrading microbial communities from high solid loading bioreactors in New Hampshire, USA - 4_13_20_68_A1 metaG | ecosystem: Engineered > Bioreactor > Semi-continuous > Anaerobic >...
TATGACGCCTCCAATATTTTAGTTTTGTGCCTTTCTTGTCTGAATCAGCACATCTCTATCTTATTGCGAGGTGTCTTGTTTTTCAAAGTTCATTTATTTTCTTTACAGGAATGCTCCTAAAATTAAAATGGGATTAAAAAATATATACTACTAGTATCATATGAAAAGAATTATTACAAAGTGATTATGTAAACTAATATTATACAAAAATCAAATTATGGTGAGTTGTAGGGTAGACCTCTAGGTATGCTGACCTGCTGCCATTGTAGAAGGGTAAAAGTGATATAAACAACCAAATATTCCGTTAATGTATCATAGGTATTGTTATTTTTAGAAAACAAACTTTTTTTTATAATATCAGCTTCACATATTTCAGCTTCATCAAGTTGGCATATAAATCCTTCTTTTGTTACTGTCTGGTCCAATGAAGGACATAAATTCACCGGAACAAATCTATTTTGGGTTAGTGAAGTTGGGCGAGTGCAGTAATCTACTTTTGCTGCAAATTCAAAAGGGATTTTTACTGCTTTAAAACAAATTCTTGATGTACTGCTACCTTCTAAAGATTGAAAAGTTGCACATTCAATATTTTCATTGATATAACCGTTTAAATATACTTTTCCATGCCTTTTATCTCCCATATCTAAAAGAGAGCATTGGCTTAAAGACACTGTCCTTGTGCAATTCCGTATGTCTATAGCTTCATAATCTAGAGAGATTTCTGTGTTTATACTAATATGAACTTTAGACTGAGAAATAATGACAGGAATCCTTGCAACTAAAGGGCCATACCGCCCTAATGGAATTAAGGATTCGCTCTGTACCTCAGTAATGGTTTTAGCTTCAACTGTTGTGTTATTTTTATTACCTTCGGTATTCATTTCTCTACTCCTTTTACCTTATATATATTAAAATTTATTATGCTTTATGAAGGTGAAATATATATCTTGATTGTTCAAATAAAACTTTCCAGGAAAGGGAGTGGAAAATGGAAGTGTTTATAATAAAAAACCCCATACCTAAAGAGAGGATGGGGGCATTAACAATGTTTATTACTATTTATTAATATTTTGATTCAATGTTTTCATTAACTCAGTTAATTCTTCAATGCTTGCTATCATGCTACTAACACTTTTTTGTTGTTCATTTGCATTAGCCAGTACTTCCTGAACAGAAGCCGACGATTTTTCGGATATTGTGGCTACAGTACCCATTTCTTCAGCAACTTTATGAGCCGATTGTAATAGACGAGCATTTATCAAGCTCAGTGTTTCAGCTTGTTTAAGTACTTCTTCAGAGTTTATCTTGATTTGGTCAAATAACTGTTCCACTAAACCTACTGACTGTTTTCCCGAAACAACAATTTTAAGTCCATTTTGTACCAAATCATTAACTTGACTGATTTTATCCTGTATATGCTTAATACTTGCGTTAACCTCTTCAGATGCATTGTGTGAGTTCATTGCCAATTTTCGAATTTCGGCAGCGACAACAGAAAACCCTTTTCCGTGTTCTCCGGCTCTTGCTGCCTCTATGGAAGCATTTAATGAAAGCAAATTGGTTTGGTTGGCAATTTCTTTTATCAAGGATGCTATGTTGTCGATTTTGACACTTTCCTCATTTACCTCTCTAATTGCTGTGGAAGTACTGTCAACAAAATGATCTATTTCTTGCATTTGGTTAGACATAATTTTCATTTTGTCCTGGCCTTCTCTAGTCACTTCAGTTGTATCTTTTGATTTCTGACTCATATTTGTTGAGGCATCTCTTGTTTGCTGGGCAGTGGCTTCAACTTCCTGCATTGCTTGTAAAACATCGCTGAAACTGGTTGTTTGAGTTTCGATTCCGACGGAGATTTCCTTGAAAGCGGATACCAAATCATTGGATATTTTTCCAGTAGATGAAGCATTGGCCTGAAGGTTTATAGTCGACTTTCTGAGTATTTCAACCGAGTGGGAAACCTTTTCCAAAAGCTCATCAGCTTTTTTCTTTGAATTTTCTGCATCGATGGCACCTTCTCTAATTTTGGCCAACATTTGACTGCCAATACAGCTTTGAGCGACTAAAGCAACCAAGGAAAAGATAAAATAAGCATTGGGAGAAAAGCGATCTATATGGGCATATCCTGGTTTGGTGAATAGTGCATAATTCAGTATAAATACGCCTATAATTCCATTGAGCAATAACGGTCGATAATTGTGATAAATGGATATAATGGCTAAAGATAAATACAAAATAAGAGAGTTTTGGAAGTTTGTTGTATTTTCTATAATGAAGAAGCACACAAGGTTAAATCCGAATGCTATTATATACATAATATTTGGGATTGCGATTTTCTTCCAAACAAGAAAGTCTACAAACAATGCAACCGGTAAAGCGTATTTCAGTATAGCCACCACTGTTATAGGAAATTTATATGCAGATGCAGCTCCAAATACAACACTTAAAGAAAGAATTATAGACATTAATTTATTTCTTTTATGGAGTTCCAACATTTCTTTATCCAAAATCAATACCTCCTGTTTTAACGAATATACTAAAAATATTGCTTTTTTTTATTGCTGAAACTTTCATATATAAAATCTTGTAACAGGTATTAGAAACAGACAGCAAATAATGATTGATTATAACAAGTTACGAAGTGCAATAAGGCAATAGATTACTTGGATAAATTTCCATAATAAGTAGAAATAACATTCTGCTAAATGAATCGATTATATGTATAAAATTAATTATATCACCATTGATAGCTGTTTGCAATTAGTTTATTTTTATATTTTTATATCAAAACTATACCAACTGATTTATCGAGATATATACTTAAGTTATGTAAACATTTGTTTTTAAATAATATATTATGTAGAATGGATGTAGACTTAATGTAATTCATGACTTAAAATAAATATTAGAAATAGATAAAAGTTTTTACAAGGAAATAGTAAGCAGGTTATATTATTCAGTGTTAATCACAAAAAAATATTACACAATTATAATAACTAATAATACTGTCTTGATAAACTTCCAAGTTACTGTAAATTATTTTGAAACAGAGTGGGCAAAATTGACTCAAAAAAGCTTTGGAATCTTGACCTTAGATATTGCTAAACCTATGGAAAGAGGTTGAAAAATGAAATTAAGTCTAAAATATTTTGTTTATAAAAATATTAAAATTTATTCCTTGTGTTTATAGCTTTGGCCCTTATAAACGTTTTGCTTGTAATTAGTATTTGGCCTACTATTGTGAATATGTTTGCCAACTATGAATTAGACTATCAAGAAGCCTTTGTTGAAAAAAATCTAATGGATATTATAGGTCAGGGCGGGGATTCCTATAACTTTGGCGAAAGATTTAATATAGAAGTTCAGAACATGATTGATTATGCAAATACCTATAAGCAAAATGACAAGTATAAATTCAAAATAAAACCGGTAGATGTTTATGATTTAGAAATATATTGCGAGACTACATATGAATTCACAAGCTATAATATGCTTCCAAAAAGAGAAACTGTTACAAGTTATAAAATTATATTGCTTGATACCGGTAATGCATATATTTTTGCCAGAGTAAAACCGGAATTTGAAGTTATTCCAAGCAAGGAATATATAGGTGTATTTGTGCCACTGACAAAAATGCTGGCAGATACTGTTAAGAATGAACTCGGTGAGGGAAACTACCTAAGGAATGTGTTTGTTTATGAACTCGATACTTTAAACTCATTTTCTTTTTATAGGTTTACCGATTTGGCTTTTGTGCTGATACCCTTTGTTATATTTATAGTTGTAGGAATAAAGTTATTCATATATATAAGAGATTATAGGAAGCATCCAACATATAGGAGTCTTGAAAATTTGCCCAATGAACCCCATGAAAATGAAGAGTTGATAAACTTGGAGCTAGCAGATATCAATAATTTATTTATTAGTAAAAATGTCTATAAAACCAAGGGGTGGATAATAACCAAAGGTTTTTTGAAAACAAAGGTAAGCAGAATTGCAAAGGGTATTAAATTTGATGATTAGCAATTAATTATGGAAAAATGATATAATGTTTATACAAGAAAAATTAAGATGTATAAATACAGTCTAAAGATATTTATGAACAATAAATATATAAGATTTAGTTGGGGAGGTAATAATTGTGGGGAAAATTAAAGCGGCTACATCATTTTTGTTGTCTTTTTGCTTGATTTTATCAATCGGAAATTTCCCTTCTGAAACAAAGGCAGCATCAAAATTTAACTATGCCGACGCCTTTGCCAAATCAATTTTATTCTATGAAGCCAATTGGTGCGGGGAAGATGCAGGCGACAACAGGTTAAAGTGGAGAGGACCATGCCATGTGGACGACGGCAGCGATGTGGGTGTTGACTTAAGCGGCGGTTTTCACGATTGCGGTGATCATGTAAAGTTTGGGCTGCCCCAGACCTATGCAGCATCAACTTTAGGCTGGGCATACTATGAATTTAAGGATACCTTTATTGAAAAAGGCCAGGATGAATATATGTTGAATATCAACAAGCATTTCTGCGATTATTTTATGAAATGCTTTGTAAACGATACCACCTTTTATTATCAGGTTGGTGACGGTGATACCGACCACAGTTATTGGGGCCCTCCCGAACTGCAGGATACTCCAAGACCGGCTTACTATGTTGCAACACCTGAAACTCCGGGCTCGGATGTGGCCGGTAATGCGGCGGCAGCTTTGGCATTGATGTATTTGAACTATAAGGACAGGGATTTGGAATATAGTGAAAAATGCCTAGATACAGCGGTAAGGCTGTACAATTTCGGTAAAAAGTATAGGGGAAACAGTAAAGCTCAAACCTATTACACACCTTCAAGCTATTATGATGAGCTCATGTGGGGTGCAATATGGCTATATGTAGCAACCGGCAACAAAAGCTATCTTGACGATGTGGAAACCTTCATGACAGAAAGAGGTATCGGCGGGGACAAGGTTGAGTATTATAATCACTGGACACACTGCTGGGATGACGTTTTCGGCGGAGTATTCCTGATGATGTCCCAACTGTCGGATAAGCCTAAATACAAGGAAGCGGCAGAAGAAAATTTATATTTCTGGATGAACGAGTTAAAAACAACACCGGGAGGTTTGAGATATCTTCATGAATGGGCATGTTTGAAATATGCTGCATCAGCAAGTTTTTTGGCCCTTGTATACAATAAATATTGCCCAGACCAAAGGTATGTCGATTTTGCCAAGAGCCAGATTGACTATATTTTAGGTGATAATCCCCGTAACAGCTCATATGTTGTAGGTTTTGGCGAAAATTATCCTAAATTTCCGCATCACAGGGCTGCAAGCGGAAGACTTGAGGGGGAACTTTCAAGGGAGGACAAGAACGACCCCGAAAGGCACATACTTTACGGTGCTTTGGTTGGAGGGCCGAAAGATGACGATTCCTATGTGGATGACATCAATCAATATGTTTATACCGAAGTGGGATTAGACTACAATGCCGGATTTGTGGGTGCTATGGCCGGAATGACAGAGCTTTTCGGCAAGGAGCAACAACCGGAAGAAACACCGGACATTGAATCGGGGCCGCCGGAGTATTCCATTGAAGCACAGGTTACCTATGAGAATGAGCAGCAGTCTGTAATCAATGCGAATATTTATAATGTTAATATGGCACCTCCTCATTTTGAGAACGGTATTACTGTAAGGTATTTTGTAGATTTAAGTGAGTTTTATCAAAAGGGTTACTCGGTTAAAAACGTTAAAACCGGAGTTGAATTTACCGATAATGGAGCGAAAATCACCGGTCTTCAGCCTTGGGACGAAAGCAATCACGTATACTTTGCCGAAATTTACTGGCCGGAATCGGTTAAAATGTTCGGCAAGAGTCAGGTTCAGTTTAAAATATACACTACCAATGCAACTTGTTACGATGCAACCAATGATTTTTCCAGGGAAGGCTTGCCAACCGTAAAAACTGAGTTTTTTAAGACTCAATGCATCCCGATATATAAAGACGGAGAACTTGTATACGGTAAAGAGCCTTACAGGGATCCTTCAATAACCTTTACACCGACTCCGAAAGCGACTCCGACACCGGTTAAGGATATTGTAATACAGATGTATAACAGTACTTTCCATTCAACAAATCAAATTGCACCGAAATTCTGTATTATAAATCCCACTTCAAAGACTTTGGATTTAAGCACTGTCAAAATAAGATACTATTTTACCGTTGACGGAGATGGGGAACAGATTTTTTCCTGTGACTATAATCCACTCGGTGAAGGCTATGTTACGGGTAAATTCGTTAAAATGGAAAAACCCGTAGATAATGCAGATTATTATTTGGAGATAGGGTTTAAGTCCGGAAAGATTGAACCTGAGGGAAGTTTTTACTTCTCAACCCGATTTTGGAAGAGCGATTGGAGTGACTATGACCTGTCCAATGACTATTCATATAATGACGGTGGTGGGGACTATGAGGATTGGACGAAGGTTACGGCATATATAAACGGAAAATTGGAATGGGGAGAAGAACCCGGAACGATTGTTGTTGTACCTACTCCTACACCTACTGCAAATCCGGCTATTGTTTATGGAGATGTGACAGGTGACGGAGAGGTCAATTCCATTGATTTTGCCGTTATGAGAATGTTCCTTTTGGGAAAGAGGAAAGAAATGCCGGGACAGAACTGGGAAATTGCCGGGGATTTAAACGGTGACGGCAGTGTTAACTCGATTGATTTTGCCATATTTAGAAGCTACCTGCTGGCTAAAATCAAAAAGTTTCCGGTGGAGAATTAATTCAATATCCTATTTCTAAAGTTTAAAGCAGTTTGTGATATTTTCATAGGTGAGATAGGTATATCTAAAATAAGTGATTGTGCTATAATTAGTACCGTCACTTATTTTTACGATTTTTGTATTGTCAAAAGTAAAAAAATTCGGTAACTTTAAAGAAAATGAAATTTTGAAGATATGTAAAAATCACTGGATACAGGATTACATTTTTAGTATAATAATTAGATGTGAGTAAAGTTATGGAGGATAATAATGGCTATTATTGGAATTGATTTGGGTACAACAAATAGTTTGGTTTCTTACTGGACTGATGAAGGCTCGGTTGTTATACCGAATTCCTTGGGCCAGAATCTTACTCCTTCTGTAGTCAGCATAGATGACAATGGAGAAATTTTGGTCGGTCAAATTGCAAAGGAAAGACAAATAACCCATCCCAACTTGAGTGCTTCGGTTTTTAAAAGAAATATGGGAACAAAAAAGAAATATGTCCTTGGAGAAAAAGAATTTCTGCCGGAAGAACTTTCGGCAATCATTATAAAGTCTTTAAAGGAAGATGCGGAAACTTATCTAAAAATGCCTGTTACTGAGGCTGTTATAAGCGTGCCGGCCTATTTCAGTGATGCACAGCGAAAAGCTACTAAAAGAGCCGGGGAGCTAGCCGGGCTTCGGGTTGATCGCTTGATTACCGAACCTACAGCAGCTGCTATTGCCTATGGCCTGCATCAGAGAAATGCCGATACCAAGTTTTTGGTATTTGATTTGGGTGGAGGTACTTTTGATGTATCTATTCTTGAGTTGTTTGAGAATGTTATGGAAGTGCGAGCGGTTGCCGGCGATAATTATTTGGGTGGAGAAGACTTTACCGAAATTCTTATAAATTTATTTTTAAAGCATCATTCCATTGATAAAAAGGATTTGGACGATAAGACCTTTGCAATGCTTAAAAAGCAGGCAGAAGTTGCAAAACGGTCTTTTAGCGAAAAGAAGACGGTTACAATAGAAAGTGCCATAAACGGTGAAAATCTATCCTACGATATAAGTCTCGATGAATTTGAATCGGCTTCAAGACATTTGTTTCAAAGACTTAGAGAGCCGGTTGAACGTGCATTGAGTGATGCTTCGTTGAAGCTGAGTGATATAGAATCCATCATTTTGGTGGGAGGTGCAACAAAGCTTCCCCTGGTACGATCGTTTGTAAGTAAGTTGTTTGGAAAACTTGCTTACATAAATATAAATCCCGATGAAGTTGTAGCTATAGGTGCCGGAATCCAGGCTGCACTAAAAGGTAAATCGGCATCTATCAAAGAAGTTATATTGACTGATGTGTGTCCGTATACGCTTGGGACGAGTATTTCCATTAGAAGGGCACAAGGTTATCATGAGCCGGGGCATTTTTTACCCATAATAGAACGAAATACTACTGTTCCGGTTAGCAGAGTGGAGAGGCTTTACACCATTTATGACAACCAGAAGTATCTTAATGTTGATATTTTGCAGGGTGAATCCCGGTTGGCGAAGGACAATATATTTCTCGGTGAACTGAATATACCCGTTCCACCAAAACCTGCAGGTGAGGAAGCAATAGATGTAAGGTTTACATATGATATAAACGGAATATTGGAAGTGGAAGTGACAGTTGTTTCAACCGGTGTAAAGAAAAGCATCATAATTGAAAAAGACCCCGGACATATGACAAAGGAAGAAATAGCTGAACGAATGGAAAGTTTGGCCCATCTTAAAATTCACCCTAGGGAGAACCATGAGAACAAGTTGCTTATTGCCAGAGGTGAGAGGTTGTTTGAAGAAAATATAGGGATAATTCGTCAGCAAATAGGTCAACTCTTAAGGGAGTTTGAAGAAGTGCTTGACAGCCAGGACCCGAAGCTTATTGCAGAAACCAGAAAGAGGATTAAGGAAATATTTGATTCTATAGATTTGAGGGGAGAATTCTAAGATGGACTGTTTTCAAGTTTTAGGAATTAGTCCTACAAAGGATGTAAAAGAAATTAAAAAAGCTTACTCCAATATGCTTCGAATTCACAGTCCGGAAAGCGATCCAGAGGGGTTTCAAAGAATTAGGGAGGCCTATGAGCAGGCAATTGCCAAAGCAAATGAGGAGGAAGCTTCACTTGAAGCTCTCACCCCTGTGGACGAGTTTATGGTTAAGTTTAAGGAATGTTATGATAACTTTGAAAAGAGAATTGACGAGAACTCTTGGAAGGAGCTTTTAGACAGTGATATTTGCTGTAATATAGAGACCGGTAAGGAAATAAGCGAAAGAATTCTAGCGTTTATAATGGAAAATTATAATTTTCCTTATGAGATATGGGCGTTATTTAACAGTTATTTCTCTTGGACTTCCAAAAAAGAAAAGCTTTATCAGATTTTTCCTAGACATTTTATAGATTTTGTAATTTTTAAAGTAACAAACAAGACCTATTTTAGATATGAGTATGTTAAGAATTGCCAAAAGGGCAGGGAAGAGTATTTTCTTACCGAGTACAGTAAGGCAACCAGTGCATTGGATGAATATGATTTATATAATGCGAAAATATCCATTGAAAAAGCAAAAGAAGTGTGCGAAAATCATCCCGATTTAAAGATTTTGATTTCAAGATATCTAATGAACATCGGTCAGCTTGATGAGGCAAAATCGATGCTTGACAATGTTTTGGAAAATTATCCGGATGATTTGTTTGCCTATTATTACAGAGGTAACCTTTTTTTTCGTCTAGGTAAATTCAATGAAGCATACAATGATTATAAACAGGCACTTGTAATAAAACCGGATTTTATTGACATTTTGTTTTCTGTAGGAAAATGCTGCATGATCCTTGGAAAATACGAAGAGGCGACAGAGCATTTTGAAAAACTTACAGAAATTATTCAATACAATAGAGATGCTAGAATTTTACTGAATTCGGCTTATGGATTTTATTTGGATGAGATAAACAAGCTTGTTGAAGAAAATCCTGATGATATGGAGTTAAAATTCAAGCTGGCAAAAGCTCTATATGCTTGCCGAAAGACTGAGGAAAGCTTTAATGTCTTAAGCGAGATTGAGCAAAAAGTCCAGTTAAGCAGCGAGATGTACATTTTGATGTGCAAGGTTTTATATGATATGGGTAAAAAAGAGCTGTCCTATTCTACAGCATCTAAAGCCTATGAATTATATCCCGACGACAGTAACGTTACATTTTACAAAGCTTGTATGCTTGATGAATTCGATAAATTTGAAGAAGCTATAACTTATTATGACAAAACGATTGCTTTAAATCCCAATGATGCTGTTGCTTACAGCAACAAAGCATATGCCCTGAATATGCTGAATAGATATTCTGAAGCATTGGAAAGTGCCAATCAAGCCATAAAGGTTGATCCGTATATTGCACATGGCTATAAAAATAAAGCTGAGGCCCTTTTAGGGCTTGAACTGTACCAGGAATGCCTTGAGGCTTGTGAAGAGGCCTTAAGCATTTATCCTTTCCTAACTGACATATATGTAATAAAAATGAAGCTCTATACTAAAGTGGGACAGTTTGATGAAGCACTTAGTGCATTTAATAAAGCAACGGACAACGGCCTTAAAGACAGCAGGCTATATTATCATAAAGCAAATATACTTCGGTTGATGCAAAAGTATGATGACGCTATAAACTTTTGCGATCAAGCCATTGAATTGGATGAGAATAGCAAAGAGGCGTATTACTGTAAAGGACTTTGTTTGTATGGCAAGGATAGGTATCTTGAAGCCATTGAGTGTTTTGACAATACTTTAAAAATAGATGAAAGACACGGCGGGGCATATTATTACAAGGTATTAAGTTTGCTTAACAGTTCAAAAAATGAAGAGGCTTTAAGATGCTTGGATAATGCGATAAGTTTAAGATTGGAGAATTTGGATAGGTTCTATGACCTTAAGGGAGATTTTTATGCCTATCAAAATAAATATAGCGATGCTGTTGCAGAGTACAAGAAAGCCCTGGAGATTAACCCGGATTCTGCACCCTATTATTATTCGGTGGGTTTTAATCTGAGTCATATTTCAAAGTTTGAAGAGGCATTAAAGTATTTGGACAAAGCCATTGAATTGGATCCTAGTGTTCCGAATTACTATATATCAAGAAGTCACGCTTTTTACAATCTGGGAAAATTCAAGGAATGTATCGATGACTGCGATAAAGCACTGCAAATTGAACCTGAATATTTGATGGCCTTTAGAAATAAAGGTTGGGCTTGCTTCAAGCTTGGAAGAATTGAAGAAGCGGAAAAACTTTGCCAAGCTGCTTTAAAGCTTGATGGCAGCAATATAAACCTACTATATTTGAAGCTGGATATTCTGAGATATAAAGGACAAAATCAAGAGGCACTTGTTGTATGTGACAGAATTCATGAATTGGACCCTGAGGATAGTGAGATTATAACAATACGTCAGCAATTGCAGGAATTATTAAAGCCAAAGAAAGGTTTTTTAGGTTCCCTTTTCGGAAAATAAATTGGAAGTTGAAAAAATCCACCTCCTTTGTAATAAAGCAAAGAGGTGGATTTTGTTATTTTATTTATTCTATTTATTGCTTGAAATATGTTTGTTCATGGCATCGATATAGTTGGAAAGTTCATTTCCCTTAACTTTAATATCCGGTTGAATTTTATGTTCGGATATGTTTTTCTCTTTAATGTTCCAATAAGTGTTAACCAGGAAAATCATATATTTGTTTTTCTTGCTTTCAAAGACTGTTTGACCTACTCCTTTGCCTACGGTTGGCCTTCCGATTACAGTAACGTTGTTGAGATAAGTCTTAAGGCCTAAAGTAAGCAGTTCCGAGCTACTTGCAGACTCTTCATTCACAAATATGTATATATGTTTAAAAATCATCTGATTTTTATCGGAATCGTAGGTATATATTTCACCTGCCCTGTCAACCAGGTAACTGGTAACACATTCGGGAAGTAAAAAGTCAAGCATGTTATTGGCAACACTAGCCAGTCCGCCAGGGTTGTCGCGTAAATCTATAACGAGAATTTGCTCCTGTGGGTTTGGAAGTTTTCTCAATATACTTTTAAATTGATGATCAATACCCGAGGTAAAGGAGTTTATTTTTAAATATTGAACGTTCTCGGATAAAACTTGGTGTTCAATACTGTTGTTCAATTCTTCTTCCATCAGCATGTCGTAATACTCATCAAAAATAAGATAGGTAAACATATCGTCTTTAATTTTTACCGACTCAATAAAATCGTATATATCAAGCAGAGTGAGTTCTTTCTTTTCGAGGAATGCTGCTGCTTTTTGGTCAAAGTCCTTTACCTGGTCAAAATACAGGTAATTTTTCTTCACGAAGTTGACAATTCTCTCATTTTCGGGTTTCTTTGCTTCAACAAGCATATCTTTCAGAACAACTGCTTCAAAATCTTCGCTATACAATTCTAGAGATTTCTCGACATATGCGGTTGCCTTGTCATAATCTTCGAGATAATAATATTCAAATGCTATACGGGAAAAAAGAGTGCTGTCATCGGGGTAAATCTTGATAGCCTCCTCATATGCCGAAATGGCTTTTTCATGCTCGCCAAGAATTGAGTAGCAATCTCCCATATAATAAGGGAAATCGTAACATTCAGGAAACTTGGATTTTACAGAATTACAAAACTCGATACACTCGGCATAGCTTTGTTGATTGTATAAAGCCCAAGCTTTATTGATATAAGCTGCTTGGTAAAGGCTATCGTTATCATCTTCATGGAATTTTATTGCCTTTTCAAAATTTTCAACGGCTTCATCATAATTTTCCCTGTAGTTTTGGGTTAATCCCAAGATATTGTAAGCAAAAGCATTATCTCCATATATTGATCTGATTTTTTCTGCACATGAATCGGCTTCGTCATACCTTTGAAGCTCAACAAGGGAATAACCTTTAAACATATAAGCGTCTAGGTTCCTAGAGTCTAAATCGATGACTTTGTCCAAGTAGGAAATTGCTTCATCATATTCTTGCATCTCATAGTTAATATAACCTATTTGAAGGTATAAATCCAAATCGTAATCAATTGTCTCCGCTTTTTTAAGATATTCATTAGCTGCCTCATAATCTCCCAAAAGGGCAAGGGAGTAGCCTTTGTATACTAAAGCATTGAAGTCATTGGGTTTTTTGGAAAGTATTTTATCGCAGTATTTGATAGCCTCATCAAAATTACCGTCATCATACGCTTTGACCATTTCCAATGATGAATCTTTTATAGTTCCTAAAAATAAAATAAAGAGAACGAAAAGTATGCCTAATACGATTTTCGAAGAAAAGAATTTCTTTAATTTTTCGAAAACGGGCTTTTTATTGTCTAAGTTGGTTTGACCGTAAAATACGTCACTAGAATAAGGATTTGAATAAGTATTGGATTCCAAACTGACATTGTATTCACGTTCTCTACTTGACTCATTCATTTGTTTGTTGAAATTATTTTGAACATTATTATCTTCAAACATGACTGACCTCACTAAGCATAAAGTATAACACTGAATTGAAAGTTCAGTTTTTTTAAGGAAATTTTAATAAATAATTTGTGCCATTATTAATATTTTAACATATTTATTAATAGAAGTTCAATAAAAATTGGATAGTATGCCATTTGCTTATAAAGCGAAAGTTGAAATATAGGAATATTACTATAAATTACATAATATATATATAATAGTATTATGTTTATTGGAGAGATTGCTATGAACATGAGGATTCGTAGGGTGACAATTATCTCGTTTTTTATAGGTGCCGCACTGATTTTTGCAGCATCCTATTTTGAACTGTTCTTTCCTCCTAAAAACGCATTTTATTTAGGTATTCTGGGTGACACCTTGCTAGCAGGAATTAAAAGTTTGGGATTGGCAATTATAACGTCAACGCTTGTAAATATACTGAAAAATTGGATGGAACCTACAGAATCGCTGGTCAGTAACGGTTTTATCAACCGCTTGACTAAAAGTGAAATGAAGGAGCTAAAATCGAAATTGGAAGCGGAGTTGTATTTTAGAGACAATAATCACGACAAAGACAATTTTTACAACTTCTTTGAGGAGGAATTGTCTTCTCTGCTGAATGATTGTTATTACAAATATTATAAAACAAAAATAGAGTGTAAAATCTGTGAAAATTACATAACGAAAACAATAAGAAAGAAGTTTGAAATTGTGAATCCTTCTAAAAGGGAAGCAGTAATTGGGATTCCCTTCGGTGCTGAAATGCAAAAGGTGGATGGGATTGACAGCAATAAACTTTATGTTATAAAGAAATTTACCGTTGACAATGAGGATTATACCAGAGAAATTAATGAGAGCCTAACAGTCCATGAAAGATGTGCAGACAGCAATGATGCCTATTGTATAGATGTTTACACCTCTTGGGAGGTAAAAGTTAAAAAGACCCAAACAATTGATATGGTCATAGAAACAATTGTTCCACTTAGTGATGCATGTTTTTCAAATAAAATTACCAAGCCTTGTAAAGAATATAATCTGATATTTTTAATAAATGACCCTTCTTACCAATTATCATGGCATAGTTTCGGTTTTATGGGGAATCATAAAGACATGTTGATTGAAGAACCCATGGATAATGGAATCGAAATCGGTTTTAAAGAATGGATTCTGCCGGGAGATGGGGTAGTAATTTCAATCAGCAAAAATGAGAAAAATATTGATTAAAAATCCAAAATGTGTTCATACTATTATTTAAATATTTAAAATTACTTAGGACAAACACTATTGACGATAGGTGTAATATACTGATATTGAAGGGAGAGGAATGCCAATGAACGATGAGAGAACTGTGAATTGCTTCGATGAAAGGACAGTGAATTAATCACGCCGTTAATTATCGATTAACAATCAATAAGTTGTAGGTTATAGAAAGTGACCGGTATGAAAAATGAGATGGTCTATATGATGAAATAAGAATTTAGACCGTCTTTTTAATTTTATATATAAATTTTCATTTACAAGCAGCATTTTGTATGATATAATTCTTACTTGTGGAAATACGGACGGTCCGCTGTTGAATACAAGAACGTCTAGGCAGGAGGGAGGATGGCTAATCGTGAATATTATTGAGGCAATTGAAAAGGAACAGTTGAAAGCTGATAAGCCCAAAATTGAAGTCGGTGATTATGTAAAAGTACATGTAAAGATTAAAGAGGGTAACAGAGAAAGAATTCAGGTATTTGAAGGAACTGTTATAAGAATTAAAGGTTCCGGATCAAGGGAAACTTTCACCGTAAGAAGAGTTTCATACGGAGTTGGAGTTGAGAGAATTTTCCCGATTCACTCACCGAATGTTGAACGTGTAGAAACAGTTAGAAAAGGTAAAGTAAGAAGAGCAAAGCTGTACTACTTGAGAAAGAGAGTAGGAAAAGCTGCAAAGGTAAAAACAAAATTGGATTAGTATCGGAACAAAATCTCAGGGGCTATTTACGCCCCTTCGATTTTGTATCTTTCACTAAATTAGAAAGAACTTTAATATTAGTAAAAGAGACGTTTCGTCTCTTTTATTGTATTGAACCCTTTTTGAACAAGATGAAGTTTGAAAGCATAGTATCAACTATATATTTTTTAAATATTTTACTTTTCATGTATATGCTTAATAGGAAAATTAATGGGCATTTTATCTGTAACAGATTCTTTTATAATAAATAATATAATGATATAATAAAAGTTATAAAATTTTAAATTGACTAAGAGTGAATATAAGTTATACCGCAAAAACTTTGTAAGGATATAATAACATTACAGGGAATAGGGTAGTAATTTATGGAGTTTACAAATAATCCGAAAAATAAAAGCAAGGATAAGGAATTTGATAAATTCGGTATAAACTATGAGAATGAAAAGCCAAACTACATGATAGAAGCATTGAAATGGAGTTTGGTTGTTATTGTTGCTATATTTATAGCACTGGTACTGCGAGCTTATGTTTTTGAATGGGTAGTGGTGGAAGGACCGTCTATGGAGAATACCCTTTACAGCAGGCAGGTTTTATTCGTAAATAAAATTGTATACAGTTTTACTATGCCTAAGAGAGGGGACATAGTTGTATTTGAGGTATCGGAGGGAGACCTTGACTATATACCTTTTGTTAAGAATATACCGTTTCTTTCAACTTTAATTCCGCCAAAAAATGAGGTCGATTATATTAAAAGGATAATAGGCTTGCCTGGAGATGAAATAGATATTATTGACGGCGTTGTATATATAAACGGGGATAAACAAAAGGAAACTTATATAAAAGGTACTACTGTCAAGCAGAGTTTTGAATTACCATGCATTGTTCCGGAGAATAAAGTTTTTGTTATGGGTGATAATAGAGAAGTCAGTAAAGACAGCAGACAATTCGGTTTTGTCGATATTGACAAAATAAAAGGCAAGGCGGTTTTTAGAATAAGACCGCTAAAAGAGATAGGAAGTATTTATGATTAGCAGGAGGAAAAAATGAATATACAGTGGTATCCCGGGCATATGGCTAAAACCAGAAGAATATTGACTGAAAATATGAAACTGGTGGATGTGGTTATTGAACTATTGGATGCAAGGATTCCTATAAGCAGTAAGAATCCGGACTTTGACGATATATTTAAAAACAAACCCAAAATTATTGTTTTAAACAAGTCCGACTTGGCAGATGAAAAGGTTTCGAACAGTTGGAGCAAGTGGTATAACTCAAAGGGTTATGCCAATATTTTTATCGATTCCATTAAAGGTAAAAATATAAACCAGTTGAAAAACCAGATGCAGAATCTTATGAAAGACAAAATTGAAAGAGACAAGTTGAAAGGGAGAATTTCAAGGCCTATAAGAACTATGATTGTCGGCATTCCCAATGTGGGCAAATCCTCTTTGATCAATAAAATTGCCGGTAGGGCCAGTGCCGTAACAGGGGACAGGCCCGGTGTCACACGAGGCAAGCAGTGGATAAATGTAAATGATAAGATACAGCTTTTAGATACTCCGGGCATTTTATGGCCGAAATTCGAAAATGTTGAAGTGGGTATAAATCTTGCAATAACCGGTGCAATAAAGGATGATATACTAGATACTGTGGAACTTGCTTCAAAACTGTTTGAAAAGCTGGTTAAACTGTACCCAAAAAATTTGATGGAACGCTATAAATTGACTTCTATTGAAGGGAAGACAGGACTTGAGCTGTTGCAAATTGCCGGAAAAAACAGAGGTTGTATTGTTTCAGGCGGTGAAATTGATATGCTCAGAATTTCATCCATTGTCTTGGATGAATTGCGTGGCGGCAAAATTGGCAAGATAACCCTTGAAAAGCCGGAGGACATGGTAGATGACAACGATGAAAAATAAGCTGACATTGAAGCAAATAGAAGCTATTATAGGAGAAATGAGTGTCGAACAAGCGTTGGAGAAACTATACGGTTATAAGGAAGAGTACGGAACAAAGATTGATAAATTGATTTTGAAATATGAAAAGAAAAAGCTTCAGTGGGAAAAAGAGTTAAAAAGGTTCGACGAAATGTGCTGCTATGAAAAGGAAGCCTACAAGGAAGGTGTAAAGTTTATAGCGGGAATTGATGAGGCGGGACGCGGTCCTTTGGCAGGAACGGTGGTGGCAGCTGCCGTTATACTTCCGGAAAACATTTTTATAAGTGGACTTAATGATTCAAAAAAACTGAATGAAAAGCAAAGAGAAAAGCTATACGATGAGATCACCCAAAAAGCAATTGCCTATGAAGTTGGAATTGTTGACGAAAAGATAATTGATGAGCTTAATATATTAAATGCGACGAAGATGGCAATGGAAATAGCTGTTGATAGTCTTAAAATTAAGCCGGAATTACTGTTTATCGATGCCGTGAAATTGGATGGTATAAGGATACCGCAAAAATCGATAATAAAAGGTGATTCCTTAAGTATATCCATTGCTGCAGCATCGATAATTGCAAAGGTGACTAGGGACAGGCTTATAGAAGAGATGGATTCCGTTTATCCCCAATACGGTTTTAAGAAGCATAAGGGATACGGTACACAGGAGCATATAGAAGCCATAAAAAAGTATGGAATCTGTCCCATACATAGGGTAAGTTTTACTAAAAACTTCATTTAGGAAATATGATAAAATATATAATAAACAGAGATAAATATTAGGGGATTAGCCAGGTGGTAATATGAATAGTAAGGAAATAGCAAAAATTGTTGGAGTATCTAGGAGCACGGTTTCGCGTGTAATTAACAATTATCCGGATATACCTGAGGCAACAAGGGAGAAAGTTCTCAAGGCCATAAGGGAAAATAACTACTATCCCAATTCTTCGGCGAGAAGGCTTGTAGGAATGAAAAGTTCCACATTGGGAATTTTTGTAGTAGATATTAAGGATAATGAGAAACCTCATCACGTAATCGAAAACAATGAGGATCTTTTATACGGCAATTCATATTTTTCGCCTTTCATAAATGCTTTTATCGACCAAGCCAACAAAGCTCAGTACTATGTTCTTGTAACCACTATTTACAGTTCCGACGAACTGTGGAAGATTAAAAGTGCTTTCTGTGAAAAAAGGATTGACGGTGGAGTAATTATCGGAAGTAAAGAGGATGAATATGAAAAGATACTGAAAGTTATAGATAAGGATTTTATTTTATCGGTAATAGATATTAATGTAACCGATGAAAACAAGGATAAGGCAATATATATAAACTTAAACAATTACAAGGGTGCTTATGAAGCTACCAAATATCTTATTGAATTGGGACACAGGGACATTGGAATAATTACGGGAGACCTTAATAAATTGTCGGGTAAGGTAAGATTTGAAAGCTTTAAACAAGCCCTCTGCGAAAGCGGTATGGTGCCTATTGAAAATTATATTTCCTATGGAGATTTTACAGAACATAGCGGTTATTTGGGAATGAAAAAGATTTTGGAATCCGGTAATAGACCCACAGCTATGTTTGTTTGCAATGATACAATGGCCATTGGGGCATATAAGGCAATTGTCGAATTCGGCCTTTCTATACCCGACGATATTTCCATAATCGGTTTTGACAATTCACAAATATCTCAATATATGTATCCTCCTCTCACTTCAGTAAGTGTTTCTTTGCCGGAAGCTGCAAAATTATCCGCTGACTTGCTTATAAAGTCCATTGATAAAAAAGAACTGAAACCGGAAGTCAAAGTGGTGGACACTGCAATAATTGAAAGAGGATCTTGCAAAAGAATTAAATAGCCTAGGAGTATATTTTTATCTTATTGCAACAGATGTGCCAGCCATTTTTTGATTGAATATTCACCGAAATATTTGGTAACTTTATTTTCTATATTTACTTTATTTATCTAAGTTATTGACAAAAATAAGCAAGTGTTTTACAATATAACTAACACGTGTTAGTAATTTGCGTTTTTCTTTTACTCTTTTCACAGCATTCGTCGAAAACTAATTTCAACCAATCAGCAAACTTCCCAATATAGAAATATAAGAAAAACGGTTGATGACATATAATTATTTTTTAGAGGGGGAATATTGATGTTGAAAAAGTATTTAAAGAAATTGTGTATGGCAATTCTGGTAACATCATTGGCAATTGTTTATACACCTTTTCAAGTGTCTGCTGCAGATGTGGTAAACACGTATTTTGAAGCAAATTTCTCTAATTTTAACTCCAACTTGTTTGAGAGTGCCAATTGGCCCAACGGAAACCCGTTTAACTGTGTATGGAGACCATCCCAGGTTACCTTCGCAAATGGAAGTATGATACTTAACCTAACTCGGGATGACACCGGTTCCGGCTATCCGTACAAGAGCGGTGAGTACCGTACGAAATCTTTCTTTGGCTACGGTTATTATGAAGTTAGAATGAAAGCTACCAAAAATGTTGGGGTTGTTTCATCCTTTTTCACCTATACCGGGCCAAGCGACAATAACCCATGGGATGAGATTGATATAGAATTTTTGGGAAAAGATACAACTATGGTTCAGTTCAACTGGTACAAAAATGGTGTGGGCGGTAATGAGTATTACCACCGACTTGGATTTGATGCTTCGCAAGATTTTCATACATACGGATTTGAATGGAGACCGAACTATATAAGTTACTATGTGGATGGAGTTAAAGTCTATACGGGATATAGAAATATTCCTTCTACACCGGGTAAAATTATGATGAACCTTTGGCCGGGAACAGGTGTGGACGAATGGCTTGGACGTTATGACGGAAGAGTGCCTTTGACAGCTGAATATAAGTATATAAAATATTATCCGGACGGTTTCCCGACAGCTACCAGTACACCAACTCCTACTCCGACACCTACTCCAATACCTCAAACTCCAACTCCTACTCCTCCACCTCAAGTGGTTGTCGGAGATGTGAATTACGATAATAGAGTCGATTCTTTAGATTTTGCATATTACAGAATGTATTTGGTGGGAAAAATTAAAGACTTTCCGACACCTTACCCATATAGAGCAGGAGACTTAAATGGTGATGGAAGATTGGATTCTTTGGATTTTGCATATTTGAGGATGTATTTGACGGGAAAAATACATAGGTTCCCTGCTGAGTGATGAGCGAAAGAATTAAGGCAGTACGAACGCACAGAAAATAACTTTGAACTTAAAAATTTAAATATATTTATATCAACCGCATAAATATATCAACCGCACAATATCAAAAATAGGGTATTGTGCTTTTTTTTGTGACTTTCGAAGATTGTAAAAGCCTTGGAAATTTTTTTAAATTACAATTTGTCGGGGTGAAAGGTTGCTAAAAGATGTTAATGCTAAAAAAAACTTCGAATTTAACCGATACTTTTAATAAGTTACAGATAAATTTAAATATTAAAAATAATAAGACTTTAATTTGAATTTCAGGATGGAAAAACTGAATGTGCCTTAAAGGACTTTAAAGGAGTTATGGGGATGAAAATTGAAAGTATTTTAAACAATATGGATATAAATACTCTTAATATGCCCGACTTGTTAGGAAAACTTGAAGCCGGGGATATCATACGGGCAAAAGTACTTGAAGTTACTGCAAATCAGTTAACTCTCAAGCTTTTTGACGGTACTGTTTTTAATGCCAAATTGCTTACTTCTATGGAAGCGGAAGTTGGAGATATATCTGATTTTATAGTAAAAAGCAATGAAAACGGTCTGATTGTACTGGAGACTTTGAGGGAAATTGATGACAGTCAAAGGATTATTAAAGATGAGAATTCGGATATAAAAAAGCAACTGTTTGGACTTGGTATAAAACCCGATAAAGACAATGTTGAGATTGCAAAAGCAATAAAGCAATATGCCCTGCCTCTAGATAAAGATATTTTTAGCAAGATAGCCGACACAATAGCAACGATAAAAAATGTCACACCTCAAAAAGTTGCATATCTTGTTGCAAATAAAATTCCTCCTGAGAAAGACAATTTGGCACTTTTAAATCGAATTGTAGACGACAGGCAAAAAGTCGGCTCTATGCTGAAAAGTACATTTGATGCATTGTCCAAGTTGGACGATAAAGATACTATAGAGGCTTTAAGCCGTATACTAGATGAAAATCTCGAAATAGAAATGCCTTATTCGGGAAAAAATCTTATGGAATCCAACCAGCAGCAAAAGGAGGTTTCACAAGTTATTAAAGAATCCCTGTCCTCTTTTGACGTACAGGATAAAAATCTTATGTACGAATTTAAAGGGAAACTGCAAGAGTTTTTAGGTGATTTGTTTAAGACTTCTTCACAGGAAGGAATAAAAATGCTTAGCGACGAGGATATATTTACAGATAAAGTTATGTCTTACCTTAAAGATAATATAAGAAGTTTTGAAAATTTGGATATGTACGAAATGAAATCCATAGATAACACTGTAAAAGACTTGTTTGAACGATTAAAAGTTAAGATTACGGATGATATAGTTGGTATTGAAGGTGAAGACTCTTTGAAACAATCGATAGAAAGCAGCGGATACAAAAAGTTGCTAAAAGATGTTTTCGAAAAGCTATATGTTAAAATTGACGAGAAGGCTACAGCAGAAGACTTCAAAGTAAAAAAGCTTTATAAAGACATGTATAAAACTCTCGAAATAATTAAAAATGCTGTGGAACACTCAACTTCTCTTCAAAAGGACGATATATTGAATAAAATAAATAATTTGCAGAGCAACTTAAAGTTTATAAACGACATAAACAATCACAGCTTATATATACCGATACCCATCAACATTCAGGGCACAAACACAACGGGAGAACTGTATGTATTGAAAAATGGGAAGAGGGGTAAAAAAATCGATCCTCAGAACACCTCGGTTTTGATATCGCTTAATACTCCCAATTTAGGACAAATTTATTCCTTGATAACGGTAAACAAAAAGAATATAAGCATAAATATTCGAGTTGAAGAACAACCCATCATCAAACTTATAAAGGAAAATTACATTCAGCTCTACAACAGTCTTTTGGAAAAGGGCTACAAACTTGTAGACGTAAAATGCAGGCTATTGGAAGAAGAAGTTAATGTTATAAATGCGGAACATACAATGCAAAAAGAGTTGGATTTAAACAAGCAAAAAAAGATAGATTATAAAATTTAATTAAAAATCAAGGTGATTTAAGTGACAGAAAAGAAAAATAAGGTAAAACAGGCAGTGGCTTTAAAATATTCTCCGGAAGAAAATCAGGCACCGGAAATAATTGCACAAGGAAGCGGCCAAATAGCGGAAAAGATAGTGGAAAAAGCAGTGGAAAACGATGTACCCTTGTATCAAGACGATGAACTGGTGATCGCACTCAATCAATTCAGTATTGGAGACGAAATTCCGGCGGAGTTATATGAAATTGTTGCGGAGATTTTTGTATTTATAAGTAATGTTGACAAAAAGTACGGAGATAAAAGATGAAAAAAGTTCCGGAAAATAAAAAAACTTTGGGTACTGAAGGAGAAAAAATAGCGGCTGAGTTTCTAAAGAAAAACAATTATAATATATTAACCACTAATTTCAGATATAGTAGACTGGGTGAAATCGATATAATTGCCCGGGAAAACAACTATATCTGTTTTATCGAAGTTAAGACTCGTAGCGGTGTAAATTACGGTTTTCCAATCGAATCGATAGACTTTAGAAAGAGGGAGAATATAAAGAAACTTGCCAACATTTTTATTGCCAAGCATAACTTTAGCAATGAGAATATCCGGTTTGATGTGGTAGAAGTATATTTAAAAAAAGAAAGAGAAGTTATAACTGTAGAAAATATAAATCTTGTCAAAAACGCCTTTTAGGAGTTATTGGATTAACATAAAAAAAGGAATTCATTTTTAAGTTTTTTTCTGTATATCTGAAGTCATTGCTTGTTAAATAGATTTTAGTCCCAAATAATTAGGAGGGATTGAACTGTGCATGAAGGTCATAGAAAAAGACTGAAAATGAGATTTTTAAAAGACGGATTGGACAGTTTTGAACCTCATCAGGTTTTGGAACTGCTTCTTTTTTATTCAATACCTAGAAAAGATACCAACGAACTGGCACATAAACTTTTGGAGAAGTACGGCTCCCTGGCCGGTGTTTTCGAAGCCGATATGAAAGATATAGCAAAAATACCGGGAATAGGGGAAAATACTGCATTTCTTCTTACTCTAATCCCTCAGTTGGCAAGACGATATAACAACGACAAATGGGGCCCTAAACCTGAACTCAACAGTTCTACTAAAGCCGGTAACTATGCCATATCGCTTTTTGCTGGAAGAACCTATGAAGCTTTCTACATAATATGTCTGGATGCCCAAAACAGGGTAAATTATTCCGAACTGGTACACGAGGGAACCATTAATGAAGCCCCGGTATATCCAAGACTCTTAGTGGAAGCTGCAATAAGACATAAAGCCAATAGTGTTATTCTTGCCCACAACCACCCCGGAGGTACATTAAATCCTTCTAGAGCGGATATGGAAGCAACAAGAACCATATGCACCGCTTTAGAATCCATTTCAATTAAAGTAATCGATCATATCATTGTGTGTGGAGACAAATACTATAGTTTTGCCGAGAACGGCAAAATGGAGTCTTTAAGATTTCAAAATAATAATGCATAAAATCATCCTAATAAATTGTAATTAAATTAATTGTATCCTGAGTTTTGCAGCAAAACAAATTAAAATGAGCCCGAAACCATTGAAATGCAAGGTTTTTAGGGCTCTTTGGTTTTACAGAAAGTTGTAGCGTAATTTTCATTTTTTTGTTTTAGCTAAAATTTTTTTGATGTCACCTAAAGTACGGCTTCTGATAGAAAAATCAATATCAAA
>Ga0134093_1001344_pt1 | contig 23970 bp, 24 predicted proteins | sample 4_1taG_FD_94452 | JGI IMG/M metagenome (GOLD analysis project Ga0134093, IMG submission 94452) | Switchgrass degrading microbial communities from high solid loading bioreactors in New Hampshire, USA - 4_13_20_68_A1 metaG | ecosystem: Engineered > Bioreactor > Semi-continuous > Anaerobic >...
TCTTGCTAACAATCGAGTACTTAAACTCTTCACTGTATCTAGCCATTTTTGACCCTCCCGTAAGTCCTCTGTTTTAACTATACTTTACTGAGGAACCTACGACAACTATCCTGACACAGGGGGCAATCCATCGCGGAGTTCTTGACGGCACTGGAGGCTTGCCTTACCCCGACTGGGCGGGAGATCGCGACGAGGGTGAACTTCCTCTGGGCCGGAGTGGGTGCTGTTGCTGCCCTTGTGGCCCTGGTCCTCGGCAGCCGCCACGGGGTGTATCCTCCGGTGTTCACGCTGGGCATCGGCCCGCGCCTGATGAAACGCCTCCTGGCTTACGCTCGGCCCTACAGCCGGCTCATCGCCGTATGCGTGACTCCCTCCGTGTGCCAGAATAAGACAACATATCCAGGATATACTGATCATAAGTATGAATGAATGCTCAGGGGGGTAGAGATACGATGCCAACTCAGAAAGCGCCCGCCCAGAAGCCGCGCGCTGCCGGCCGGGCTTGGACCGAAGAAGAAAAAGACGTGGTCTGGGAAAAGGTGATGCACGCCAAGGCCAACGACCTGCCGCTCACTGACGCCTTCCGCCAAGCCGCCAAGGCCCTGCCCCACCGCTCCGAAGCCGCCGTTCTTGTCCTTGACTGTTCCCGCGATCCTGTAGTTGGGATTAGCTCCCACAACACTCACCATGTCGCATCCGGTGAACAGGATAGACAACAGCAGTAGCACAACTAAACTGAGACTAAACCTTCTCTTCATCCAGCCTCCTCCTACGATTTGAAAATCCAACGAACGTCAGACTCTTCGGCCTGAGAACTGTCTCCAGACCTAAAGGAATAGAAGATAGACTACAGCCGCTGCTGCCATACTTGGTCCAAATGGGATAGGTGTCTTGCGATCTTTCTTGGTCACGTAAAGGTACAAAATGCCGCCAACGCTGCCCAACACAGATGCCCAGAACAACACATACAACACTCCCTGCCAGCCCAGAAAAGCTCCAACCACAGCCAGCAGTTTTGCATCGCCCATGCCCATGCCGCCTCTGGATAACAACACAATTGACACGATCAGCCCAAACCCGAGTACCGCACCTCCTAAGCTCTCTATCACAGGGATTGTCCACCCGATAATCGCAAAGAGGAACCCAAGCCCTATTCCCGGAATGGTGATCTTGTTGGGCAAGATCCCGTGTTCCAAGTCAATGAACGCTAAGACTACAAGAATCGAGAAGAATACGAGGCCGACGATCAGCTGAGTCCAGCTAGAGCTTGTCCTCTCTATTGCGGCAAAACCAACGCCTGTCAGAAGTTCCACCGCTGGGTACCGCCAGTGGATCCTGGCACCGCAGGACCTACAGGTCCCTCTCTGCCACAGATAACTCCCTACCGGAATCAACTCGGCTGCCCTGAGGCTGTGGCCGCATTGGGGGCAGTGAGAACCAGGTTTGACTAAAGACATCCCCCGCGGCAGCCGGTAGATTACGACGTTGAAGAAACTCCCCATGACCAGCCCCAAGCAGAACAGCCACACCCTGAACACAACTTCCATGTCTGTTTCGTCCACCAGTCTGTTAAGGTAAGTAAAAAACGACTACAGTGTAGATCAGGACTAGAGCATAGACTCCGCACGTAAAGGCAACCGCTCCCAGCAGTTTAGGGCTCATCTGTTGTCGCACTAGCCAGAGGAAAAGCAAACCCAATGGAATAGCCAGTAACTTGTAAAGAGAAAAACATGGTGTTCCGACAATTCTCCGCATAAATGGGTTCCATTCCGCGTGCTCGCCGTACACTTCTAGGTCCTGGGTGGCAGCGAAGTCCAGCACATTGAACACACCGATCAGCAACAATAACACCAATAACAGCAAGTGACGACGTTCTGCGTCTCGCACCACTGTGCTCACTCCCTAGGGTTCTTACCCTAGGTTAGTCCCAGTGTTCCGGATATATTCGCGGATTACACAAAGAGCAGAATCAGTTCAGCAACACCCTTGAAAGCAGCCGACACCGGAACCTCGGCCCACGGGGCAACCTCCAGCAAGGCCAACGCAGCATCGGACAGCGTGTAATATGTCTTGATCACAAGCCGCCCCAGTGGGTTGGTGGCCAAATAGTTGTCACGGAACTGGCGGAGTGCGTAGAGCTGCGGCGCCCCTGGACTGTAGGCCCTACTAAACAGGATACATCCAGGCCTAATCCGCTGCGCAATGTCCTCGTCCTCGGGCGTGAAATCCGTGCGAAATACAACCGCCGTTCCGCTGGCCTGGCCCTTGATGCCATTCGCGTCAAGATTGAGAAGCTCCACATCAGACTCGAGAGAGTATTCAAGGTTCGAGCCGTTAACGCCCAAGTGGACAGAGAGCAACCTGCTTACTCCGTCTACCCGCTGAAACGATATCTGGAACGGTTCGGCCGCAGTGTCCCGGTCAAGTAAGGCAACATCCGCCCCATTAGGGTACCGCAGGCGGACAGACCCGTTGTGGAGGTATATCACGTAATTCTCGCCCTTCTCGCCCGCTGTCGTTGGGTTCAGCTGCGTCTCAACCGTCAAGCTGCGCGACAATCGGAGAAACTCCGTCACCCGATGCATTGCATTCTGCATCTCCGCTTGAGCGTCCGCGTTGCGTGTTCCTACCGAAAAAGCACGATCTGTGTAGTAGTAAAGCGTAAACGCTCCGGAGACAACCAACCCAAGCAACCCCAACGCGACCAGCAGTTCCACAAGGGTAAAACCTCGCGTCTCTCTCAGCTTCATCATCACGGCTCAGACCTCACAATGGTTGCTCCTCGGGAATCACAAATGAAACCAAAAGCTCCTCGCCTTGCTGTTCGGAACCGCTCCCGCTTACAGTTATCTGCAAGCCTTCCACTTCCCATTCATCGGCCCGCCCATCTTGGTTCCTTCCCTTGATGGTTACCCTCCGCTTCTCCCCAGAGAACGTGGCCAACCTGCGTTCCATCTCGCCGCGCATTGAGTACAAGGACTGCAAGCGGACACCTGCCAGCTTTATACCTCGAACGCTCGATGCAATCAGAGGCGCAAATGCACCAGCAAGAGTTGTAATCACAACGATGGATATGACTACTTCTGTCAGTGTAAATCCACTTTCGCTATCACAGCGTTTAACCATGATCCGACACCCACCCTTCACTGTGCCCAGTAAAACGGCCGCTGCCTCTCAAGGTGCGCTCTGGTCACCATGTGCTCCACGGGAATGGGGATAAGGACTCCTTCGTTGACTTTCTCGTTGATATACTGATCAAAACCATTCCTCAGAGCGAGAATATCGTTTGGATCGAATCGGAACTCCTCTCGGAAGTAATAGCCCTTTACTGGGCTTTCACCTTCGCCTGGAGGGGTAATCGACGATGGGCTTCCAGTTGGCAAGAGAATGAAGAACCTCGTATACGGCACGACTTTCACGCTGCGGCCGTTGAAGTCGAAGTAGACCTGTCCATAACGAGCACTTAGTTCAATTTTGCCCCTGTCGTTGACATTGACCAAGTTGCTTTCCAAGAGCGTGCTGCCCAGCAGCCCCAGCTCCTCATCAAAAGTAGGCAGTTTCAGAGTCACAGTGTACTCCCATGTGTCCCATATCGTGTTTAGACGAGCTATTTCCAGCCCGCTGAAGAAGATCTTTTCCGCCTCCAGCACTAGGTCGAACCCGTGGTCGGCTCCATAGAGATCATCTCGGCGTACCACCTGGAGTGGGCTTTCGAAGATGATGTCCGACGCTTTGAAGGTCACCGACGGCGGCCCCTCCCACAGGTGACCGATCATCCGAGAGTCTAAGCTGATAGGCGTGTCCCCGTCGCTGCTCCGCATTATCACCGGTTCTTTCCGCGCCGTGTAAATCGGCGTTCCCGGGATCCTACCTTCGTTCGGGTCATACCAAAGCAACGGATCTTGGTGCCCATATCTATGCGGGTAAGTGACCAACCTGACAATCCGCGTGGCAGACCCCACATTGGCAGTGGATTCAACGACCGTCACCTTTTCTACCTCGTCCGCAGTCGCCGCCTCTTCGCGGACCTCGACGTCAACGGTTCCAAGGTACCTCGAAGGTTTGTTGGTGGTGAAAGCGTTTGTGGTCAAGTCGAAATACAGAGTGTCGAGCTGTCCAAAGGGCCGTTGCTTGGGATCTGCGGTTTGCTGCCAGGCCTGTCTTACGGCTTCGGCCCCGGCTCTCGCCAGAAACAGAGCCTGCATGTCTTCGCGGCCGCGCTGCACATTCTTGAGCTCTAGGGCACTATACTGCCACAAGGCAGTGGCCAGGAGGGGAAGGACCACGAGAAGCATCAAAGCCCCCCCGATGGCCACCATGCCTCGTTCGTCTCGGAGTTTCATCGTGATCCCTCCCCCATCACGTCACATCATCACATCTACACCTGGTCCTTAATCTCCCTCAGAGGCGTTCCCGGGCTCAGAGGTGTTCCCGATGATCCCGGGCGTCACAACAACTCGCCATGTACTACCGTCATTTTCCTCTGGAGCAGTGACATCCAAGGTGTACTCGGACGGTTCCGCGACATCAGGGTAGTTCAGCCCTGCCGGGGGCGTTGGGACCGGCTCCTGCAAGAACTCAGGTGCCAGGGCTTCAACGCTCGCTGGAGCCTGGTCATACATCATGATGTACATGTTCGCAGCGTTGGTAATGATACGAACGTTGGCATTATGCGCTGCGATCTTTGCATCTCTTTGAATCCTCCCATACTGCTGCACACCAACACCCGCCAAAATCCCCAAAATCACAACAGCCACCATCAACTCGACGAGGGTGAAGCCCTCTTGCTTCTTGAGCATCTTTCTGAACTTCTTCAGCACTACAGATCCTCCTCACTTCTTGGTTCTTTGTTCTCTTAGAATTCAAGCCGCACTCCGAATCTCATACCCAGATCATTGTCCTCTGCTTCGAGCTTGGACACCGGCATTGAGATGAACGGCTGGATCGCAAACTCCGACGTCCCCAGCGACAACCCCAACGACAAGTCTGCACCCACGCCTGAACCCTCCTGCCAGTTGACGTCCAATCTCCCTTTCAGCAGGCCCACAGAATAGGCCGCGTAACCCGTAACCCCCGGCGCTTCATCCTTCCACAAAGCACCGACACCAAACTCTACGTTCTTGATGCTGGCGCTCACCCCCCCTGCTACGCGCTGGTTCTGGATCTCCGCCCAGTAACCCGGCTTGTACGCCAATTCCTCGGTTTCTGATGTCGCGGCCTGCTGCGTCTCCGGCGTTACTGGGCCTGGGCGAAAAAATCCTGGCCCTCAACCACTTCTCCGTCCCGGACGATGCGCGGGATGACGAAAATGGTCATCTCGGTGCTGCCGTTCTTGGTTTCCTTCCACTGGAACAACTTGCCCAAGATCGGAAGCTCACCGAGGAAGGGAATCCTCTTGATAGCCTCGTTCTCCTGTTCTTGCAGGAGCCCGCCCATGACAAACGGCTGTCCACTCTTCACACGGACGGTCGTCTGGGCTTCCCGTGTGCGGATTTGCGGGTAGACAGTGTCCGCCCGCCAGATGAAAGTGCTGACTTCAGGTTCCACCACAATGGTGATATAGTCGTCCTCAGAGATCCTGGGTGTCACCTGCAGGTTGATGCCCGACTCGAGGAACTCCAGCGTGCTTCGGCCTTCTTCATCAGTAAGGACGATGGGCACCCGGTCACCCACAAAGATGCTGGCAGGCTGCCCGCTGAGAGTGGTGATCTTCGGGTTGGCCAACAGCTTAGAGTCGCCCTTCTCCTCCAAGAGCCGCAGGGCCATGATCAGTTCCCAAGCCTGCCACTCCAGCTCCAAGAAGATCGGTGCGTTGCTCTCTTGGAAGTTCGGCACGCCTTTGAAGTCGATACCCATGTTCCTGAGAGCATCAGCAGTAGTCTCCTGCACCCACACCTCCAACACGACCTGGGGAATGGGCTTGTCAAAATCAGCCAGGAAAGCCGCAATCTCCTCATGCTCGGCTTCGGTGGCCCTTACAATAATCCCCTTGCTCTCAGGGTCTATCCGCATGCGGGAGTCGTCGATCAGCAGAGACAGGGCCGTTCTCACCGTCTCCGGCTGGGCGTAGTTCAGACGGTAAACCCGCACCAGGTAACTGGGGGCCCCGGGCTCCGCAGTCGTTTCCACGATCACTGGCTCAGGTGCTGGCGCAGCCGGCGTTTCCGGCTTGGGCTTGTCCAGCGCTGCGATGATCTCTTCTGCCCTGGCCAAGACCTCCTGGGGGCCGATCAGGATCACCAAGCCTGTCTCTGGCTGAATGTAGATGCTCTCCGGCGGAAGCACAAGGCCCAGTGCTTTCTGCAGTTCCTCCGCACTGGCGTACTTGGTCTCCACAAAGTGCAGCGCCTCCACATCAGCCCGGTCCATATAGCGCAGGCGCTCCGGCGTGGCCACCACGAGCGTGTTCCCCAAGATGCGGTACTCGTAACCGCCTAGGTTGGCCACGATATCCAGCGCTTCCCCAAACGGCACATCCTTCAGATCGAGAGTTCCCCTGCCCACCACGGACGGGTCCACGACCACATTCAGGTTCTGCAGGCGGCCGAGAGTCTGGAAGATCTGGGCATACTCAGCGTCTTGCAGCGACAGGCTGACCAAGTCTTCAGCGGCCGAGACACTGAGTGCCGCGATTGTGCTTATCAGAAGTAAGACGCAGCAGAGAAAGGTTGGGCGTCTTAGCATCAGGTTACCTCCCCATGACGACGGTGAATTCTCGGCCATCTTGCTGGAACTTCACAGAGCGGTTAAGCACCTCTGTCAAAGTCCAACCGTCCAGTGAATCCCCTTCCCCCAAGAGAACTGTGCTGCCTGCGTACTCCAACAGTGCCATTGAACGGTCGCCAGCCTGCATGATACCCTTCAGCTGGAAGTTCGGGATGTCCAGCTGCCACACCAAGGAACGGATAACCTGCCACTCTTCATCCAAAGCTTGGCCGATAATCCGCCTGGTCTGAGCATCCCAGCGGAACGTCCGGGATGGGAACGCCACCGCGAGGCTGCGGATAATCGCCGCTCCGTCGCCATAGGATACAGGAATCGCCTCAGTCTTCAGAGGAATCTCTTCTGGCTGCGGTGCGGAAGCCGTTTCCACCGCCTTCTGCACAGCCATGCCCGGAGTGTCGTACTCCTTAATTACCTGCTTGGCCATCTCCAGTTCGGTGGGGGAACCGTAGACCACCAACAGGTTTCGGGTGGCATCGCCGTAAATGCGCACCTGCGGCAAAACCATGGCGAGCAGGCCCCGAGCACTGTTCACATCAACATAGTTGAGGTTGATAAAGACAAAGTCTTCCGAGCTGAACTCTGTGCGCAGGCGTGCCTCTGTTGCCACCACCAACGTGTTTCCAACCACCTTGTACCGGTACCCCGTGGTACGGGTCACCAGATCCAAGGCCTCCTGCACCGACAGATCCTTGAGGACGAAGCTCACCGTACCCTGCACCGACGGATCGACCAACACGTTCCATCCACCGATCTCCCCAAGAATCTGGAAAACATCAACCAGCGGCGCCTCTTTGAAGTCCATGTTCACCAAAGTGTCTGCCAGGACGGGTGTGCCAGCCAGAATGGCCACGAGCACAAGCACGCTTACCGCAGTTCTCAACAGCCGTCTTGCCATCAAACATCACTCCCCCATTGAAAGTTTGAGCTTAGTCGTGCCCAGAGCTAAGGTCACGGCCTTCGGTTCCACCTCCACTACCTGAGCATCACCCAACCAGTCGCCCTGGCTCACCCACTGGCGCGTTCCGTTCGCCGTGATCAGCGCCGTCCTTTGTCCTTCTCTTTCTATCACGCCCAACACCCGAATGCCGCCGTTGACGATCCCCGCAATCGCTGCCGACGGCCACCCCAGCACGTCCTTGGCAAAGACAGGAACCCAACTGTCCGTGCCCTCTGCATCGTAACTGGGAACCTTCCAGGCGTAGTACACGTCCTGCCCCACGATCTCCCGCAGAAACAGCTGGCCTCGCACCTGTGCAGTGAACTGCAACCTGTCCACACGCGCCAGTTCGATCATCTGCACCTGGAATGTAGGCAGAAGCTTCTGCACCTCATCTATGTAACTGAGCAGCCCCGACTCGGACCTGAGGATCATATTGACCATCACGGACAGAGTCTGGTTTTTCGTGTCTCTGACCACCGGATCATGATCCAGCTTGTCCACAGCTACTCCGAACCGGTCCGCTGTGGCCCGCAGGAACTCAAGTACCTGTGGGAGATCGAACTGAGTCGGTATTTTCTCCGACTGCCGCTGGATGCTCTCCGTAAGCTCCGCCCTTTGCCCCTCCAGGCCGGGCAGCTGGGCTATGGCAGCGGTAAGCATCATCTCCGTATCCTGAGCTTGCTCAAGCTCCTTTTGGAGCTGGGCTGCCCGCTCCTTGGCGGGAAGATACCGGAGACCAAACACAGCTGCCGCCAGGAGGAACAGGATGATGCAGATGATTACGGCGGGAGTCAGTCTAGCCCGCAGGTCGTCCCAGTTCACCCTACTCCCCTCCTTCCACATCCAGCACGAATGTGGTAAAGCTTCCTGCACCCTCGGGGTTTGTGGATATAACAGCCACTTTGAACCCCGCTGCTTCTAGATCGTTCACGTATATGGTCAGCTCTGTCATGTTCGCCGCATAACCCGCCAGGCGCACCCTGTCTCGGTCCCAAGAAACCACTTCCGCCCACACTTCACCTTCTACCAGTGCCAGCACATTGTCCACAAACTGAACCTGGCCGCCGTCCGCCAAAAGCTTCTCCAAGCTCGACCGCTGCGACTGCAGCCTGTTGATCTCGCCTCTCAGTTCGGTCACGGCTTGTGCCTGCCGCTGCAACACCTGTTCATACTTCGTCCACTGCTCCAGCTGAAAAAGGAGCTGGCTCACCTTTGCCTGTTCGTTAAGATAAAGCCCGACAGTCAGTGCCAAAAGGCACAGGCCCAGTGCCGCCGCCAAGAACTCCCACCTCACGGTGGACTGCTTGAGAGGCCGCTCATCGGGAGGAAGCAGGTTGATCCTCATTCCTCAAACCCCCTTATAGCCAAGGCGAGGGCCGATGCGTAGCTGGCATGATCTGCTGGCACTTCCACACCTTCGGCAGTGGCCGTATTTTCGAAGGGATTCAACACCGCGACGTTCAGGTCGATCTCCTGCTGAAGCACGGGCTGCAGCCCCTTCAGGTGGGCCAGGCCGCCTATGAGGTAAAGGCCGTCCAGCACCTCGCGAATGTGGCTCGACCGCTCCTGCGCCCGCAGGAAATCCAGCGTCTGCAGCACGCCGGCGATAAACTGCTCGAACACTGAGCGCAGCATACTTGCCTGTCCGGTCCCCTTGGTGAGAAGGAAGTCCAGATCTTTGGTTTCTTTCAGCTGCCTGGCTTCAGCCGTACTGCAGCCGAAGGCCTGCATGATGGCCTGTGTTAGGTGGCCGCCACCGATGGGCAGGATGCGGTAGACTTTGTAAACCCCTTCCAGCTCCACGTACACCGATGTCTGCTCATCACCCAGGTCCACTAGGCACACCTTCTGGGGAGTAGAAAAGAGCCTGGGCCAGTTAAAGGCCTGTAGATCGACAACAGCCACCTCCAGCCCCACTTCTTTCAGGCAGGCAAGGAAAGGATCAAGCAGAGTGCGCCGGCACGCTACGAACAAGAGCTCAGTCTCGCTGGGGTCTCGGTGCAGGACATGAAAGTCGTAGCTCACATCCCGCAGCGTGTCCACCGGGAAGTTCACCAATTCGGGAACTTCAAACTCGAGCGCCTTGCCGATCTCCTTGTCTTTCATGGCGGGTATACGGTGGCTTCGCACGATCACGTCGGGGCTGTTGATGCCGAGCACGGTGGCCTTGCTGTTGATGTCCAGTTCCCCCAGGAGGCCCTTGAGCGCCTCCGCCACTGCCAGTGGATTCGCCAGGGAACCCTTCTGCACAGCACCTTTGGGGGTGGCTGTCTTCCCCACCGCGGTCACGGCCAGATTACGGCCCCGCCGTGTGACTTCCACGCATTTAATGTATGTACTACCGATGTCAACCCCCAGGCGACTGCGAGTACGCACCGCCTCACCCCCATTAACTCCAGATCAAGCGTTAGGTATTAGATCACTGTTGTTACCATCTGCATCATGGGCAAATACACTGACAAAAGTATGAACAACACTACCACTGCCAGCACCAGCATCACGGCTGGTTCCAAAAGCTTGGTCAAGCTGGCCACGGCAAAGTTTACTTCACGGTCGTAATAGTCCGACAGCTGTGTCAAAACCTTTTCCAGGTTACCTGTCTCTTCCCCGACTGCGATCATCTGCACCAGCATTTTCGGGAACACAGGGTGATTGCTCAGAGGAGCGCTGATCCCGTGGCCCCTTTCTACTCCCAGCCGAGCCTGTCCCAGCGCCTCGCTGATCACCGTGTTGTCGATCAGGCGCTCGAGGATGCTCAGGGAGTGCACCATGGAAATCCCGCTGTTCAGCAACAACCCCAGGGTGCGGCAGAAGCGGGAGAAAACCACCATCTTCTGCAGTTCCCCCACTGCCGGCAGAGAGAGCTTAAGAGCGTCTTTCTGCCTGCGGCCGCGGGGAGTCTGGAGGTACATCCGCAGCAGGATGTACGCTAAGAGAATCCCACCCAAAACCACATACCAATGGGCGACCATCCAGTCCCGCCCGTTCAGGACCGCCTGCGTCAGCGCCGGCGGCTCCACGCCGAAACTGGTGAAGTTCCGGACCAGCATAGGAAGGACAAAGAACAACAACACAAACACCATGGTGACTGCAACCACAGTAACGATAGTTGGGTACATTAAGGCGTCAGAAATCTTCTTGCGGAGCTCATCTTCCCGTTCGTAATACACTGCCAGCCTGTCCAGGACTTCCGGCAGGGCACCGGCCACTTCACCCGCTTCCACCAGGTGGATGAACACGTTCGGGAACAGCCTCCTGTGTTTTTCCAGTGCCTTCGTGAAAGAGGAACCGCTGGCCACATCCAGCCGGATGCTGTCCAAGGCTTTGCTCAGCCGCTTTTCCAGAACCTGCTCTGCCAGGATCTGGAGGCTGTTCACCAGCGACAGCCCGGTGCCGATCATGATGGCAAACTGACGGCAGAAGATGGCCAAGAACTTGGGCTTAATCGGCCCGCGTGCTTCAAACAAGCTTGTGGTGGCCGCCTTCGGTGCTTCCCGGAGAGCAGTCACAACATAGCCCTGGTTCCTGAGTTGGGCAACGGCCAGCTCTCGCGTCTCTACCTCCACTACCCCCCGGACGCTGCGGCCGTCTCTAGTTCTTGCCTGGTAAGCGAATCGCTTCATCCGCCCATCCACTTCCTAACGGTGATATTAGGCGGTCCCGGAAAGCATCGCGTGAACCGGGTCCACCAGTCCTCCTCTGACCAAACTGTCCAGCGCTGCTTCCATGGTCTGCATCCCGAAACGAGTCCCCGTTTCGATCATGGATGGAATCTGGTGCGTCTTGGCTTCCCTGATCATGTTGCGGATCGCAGGAGTTCCCAGCATCACCTCAACAGCGGGCACCATGCCCTTTCCGTCTTTCCTGGAAATCAGGAGCTGGGAGATCACCGCTTCCAGCACCGAGGCCAGCTGAATGCGGATCTGCTGCTGGTTCTGGGGCGGGAACACATCAATAATCCGGTCGATTGTTTTGGCCGCTCCACGAGTGTGCAGTGTCGACAGCACTAAGTGCCCTGTTTCGGCGGCGGTGAGAGCTGTGGCGATTGTCTCCAGATCCCGCATCTCCCCCACCAGAATCACATCTGGGTCCGCCCGCAGCGCTGCCCTCAACCCGCTCGCGAACGAATCAGTGTCGGTCCCCACTTCCCGCTGGTTGACTATACAGTTCTTGTGGCTGTGAAGATACTCAATGGGATCCTCCAGCGTGATGATGACGCCCCGCCGCGACTTGTTGATCAGGTCGATCATGGCGGCCAGGGTGGTGGATTTGCCGCTTCCTGTGGGCCCAGTGACCAGGACCAAGCCGTCACGCTTTGTGCACAGGTCTTCCAAAACCGGCGGCAGCCCCAGTTCACTGATGGACTTGATACTGCCTTTGATCACCCGCAGTGCCATAGCGGGTGACCCCCGCTGCCGGAAGAGACTGCAGCGGAAACGGCCGAGCCCCGGTGCCCCGTAGGAGAAATCGACTTCGCCTCTGGCCTCGAAGATCTGCCAGTAATGCTGATCCGTGATCTGTCGGGCCAACTCCTCAATCTGCACCGGGCGAAGCGGCGAGAAGCCGCTGATGGGAGTGAGTGATCCGTATACCCTCAAGAAGGGCGGTACTCCCGGGCTCAAGTGTAGGTCAGAAGCATCTTGGTCAATAGCGATTTCCAGCAACTGGAGCAGACTGCCGGGGTCCCGCATCAAACTGCCTCCTCTTCGACGCTGTACACTGTGCGGAGGACTTCTTCCGCTGTGGTAATCCCTCTCACCAGCTTGTCCACTGCGGCTATCTGAAGGGTCTGCATGCCTCCGCGCAGCGCAATCTCACGGAGTTCTCCTTCGTGGGCGCCGCTGTCGATGGCCTGGCGCAGTTCCTTGGAGAACAGCAGCACCTCTTCCACCATGGCACGGCCTCGGTACCCCGTGTCGCCGCAGAGCGGGCATCCTTTACCCCGGAACACCGTCGTCGGCGGTTCAAGGCCGAGCGCCCGGATAAACCGCTCCAGCACAGGGTTCTCCAGCGGAATCTCTTCCCGGCATTCGGTACAGATCGTCCGCACCAGGCGCTGAGCGATCACCCCGATAACTGTGGAGCTTATGAGATAAGGCTCCAAACCCATATTGAGGAGCCTTGCAACCGATGCTACTGCGTTGTTAGTATGTAGCGTCGACAGGACCAAGTGCCCGGTGAGGGCAGCGCGGACAGCGATCTCGGCCGTTTCACCGTCCCGGATCTCACCTACCATGATGATGTCAGGATCCTGGCGCAGCACCGAGCGCAGGCCGGCGGCGAAGGTCAAATCGACCTTGGGGTTGATCTGGACCTGGTTTATACCGGGAAGACGGTACTCAACGGGGTCCTCAACTGTGATGATGTTCTTTTCCGGCGAGTTCAGCTGATTTAGGAATCCGTACAAGGTTGTAGTCTTGCCGCTCCCCGTGGGACCGGTTACAAGGATAAGCCCCTGGCTCTGGCGCAGCATCCGCTGAACCTTCTCGTAGTTCTGTGAGCTGAACCCGAACTCATCGATGTCGAGCAGATCCTGCGAGCGGCTCAGTAGCCGCACCGCAATCTTCTCACCGTGGACTGTGGGAAGGGTCGATACACGCATGTCCACAATCAAGTCACCGAGCCGCATCTGCATGCGCCCATCCTGAGGCCGGCGCCGCTCAGTGATGTCCAGATTGGCCATGACCTTGATCCGGGAGTTCACATCGCCCCTGAGATGCCGCGGCACCACCATGATATCCCGCATGATACCGTCGATGCGGAACCGTACCCTGAGGTCATCTTCCCGGGGTTCCAAGTGCACGTCGCTGGCTCTCTGCTTGACAGCCTGCTCCAAGATCATGTTGGCCAGCTTTACACCGGGAGCGTTGCCGATAAACTGAGCTTCTGCCTTTTCCTTTTCCTCACTCTCAGCGGCTTGGCCGTTGTCTTCACTGTACTGAGCCAAAACCTGCTGAGCAGTGCTGGCAATGTCCAGCGAGCGCTGGTAGGCACTCTCGATCTCCTCAGCTGTCGCGATCATGGGCTTAATCAGATAGCCGGTGATCCGGTGCAGATCGTCTATGACCATGATATTGAGCGGATCAACCATCGCCACTGAGAGGAAGTTGCCGTCCAGCTCAATGGGCAGCACCTGCTGCTCGCGGATGATGTTCTCAGGCACCAGCTTCACCACATCGCTGCTGATGTAGCGCCTCTTGAAGTCCACCCGCGGGATGCGAAGGTGCTCGCTCAGGGCATAAGCTATATCCTCCGGTGAGATGAAGCCGAGTTTCATCAAAGCCGTTCCCAGCTTGTCCCCGGTGGAGCGCTGGTAGTCTAAGGCTTGTTTCAGCTGTTCTTTGCTCAGCAAACCCCGTTCCTGGAGAATGTCTCCCAGGCGCTTGCGCTGTGCCACTCTCAGAACTCCCTTCTAAAAAACAAATACCGGCCATCGCTTAGCACGCCGTGGCCGGTTGCACTACTGACTCCAGGTGTCCCAAGTGCCCAAATACGGAACACCCTTCATTGCCTCCACTTACAAGGACTGTAGTAGAGAAAGGGTTCAATTGTTGATGGCTATATTCCGCAGATTAGCGCATCGCGTGCCGTAGGTCAATCACTCGCTGCGCGGGCTTGAATGAAAAACGCACACTCCAATCGCTTCTTCTCCATCGCACATGTCAGCTGATATGGTTCGGTGAACGAACCAGCGTGGAACAAGTTGTTAGCGTGGCAGCCGCCACTGCAGTAATACTTCGCCCAGCACCCTCTGCATACCTGTTTGCTCAACACGTGGCTCTCTTTAAAACTTGCAGAGAGTTGAGAGTTGATCAAGCCGTCCCACACGGTTCCCACCTTGAACTCGTCCTGCCCCACAAACTGGTGGCACGGGTACAGATCCCCCGCCGGGGACACCGCCAAGTACTCAAACCCCGCTCCGCACCCAGACAAGCGCTTGTACAGGCACGGCCCCTTCTTCAGCTCCACATTGAAGTGGAAGAAGTTGAACCCCCTTCCCCGCTCCCGGCGCTCAAGGTACAATTGAGCTAATTGCTCATACTCGGCGAGAATCTTTGAAAGGTGTTCTTCGCTGAGCGCATACGGTTCTCCTGCCTGGGTAACCACCGGTTCTACAGAAATCTGATCAAAGCCCAGGTCATTGAGGTGAGCCACATCCGCAGCAAAGTCCAGGTTGTAGGCGGTAAAGGTGCCCCTTACGTAGTAGCTCTTGTCCCCGCGCAGGCGCCGCATTTCTTGATACTTAGGGACAATCAGGTCGTAGGTCGAACCCTTGCCGGATACAGTACGGCGCATGCGGTCGTTGACTTCTTTGCGGCCGTCAATGCTCAGCACCACGTTGTACATGTTGTCGTTGATGAAGTCCATGATCTCCCGCGTCAGCCCGATGCCGTTTGTGGTGATAGTAAAGCGGAACTCCTTGCCTGTCTCCTTTTCCCGTTCCCGGGCGTAGGCCACGGTTTCCTTTACCACTTCCCAGTTCAGCAGTGGCTCTCCGCCGAAGAAGTCAATCTCGCAGTGCCGGCGGTGTTTGGAGGCGGCGATGAGAAACTCCACGGCCTGCCGTGCTGTTTCCAGCGACATCAGCTCACGCCGGCCGCCGAAATGCCCGGTCTCGGCAAAGCAGTAGGTGCAGCGCATGTTGCAGTCGTGGGCCACATTTAGGCAGAGCGCCTTTACCACCGTTTCCGGCAGCGGCGGTGCTGCGGCCAGATCGGGGCTGAACAAGAGCCCCTGGGCGGCCAGTTCCAAGATCTCTTCTGCGGCTTCCGCCTGTTCTGGCTCGTCCCATACCAGCGCCTGCACCTGTTCGGTGGCCTGGATGTCTGGTTCAGCAAGAATACGTTGTACTACCTGGTACGCTGGTTCATCGAGCAGGTGCACCGCACCTGAGTTCCCGTCCACTACAATGTGTTCTCCATCGTATGTAAAGCAGTGGACGCACTGCTTGTCCAACACCAATTCTCTCACTCCGTCTCCATAATTCAAAAGAGCAACCTTCCCGCAAAAGTGAAGGTTGCTGCTTTATCATCTCTCGCAAGCTTGATTACCAACTGTGCACGAAGTCTTGCACGCCGATTGGCAGGAAGTCTGGCACTCGCCGCATCCGCCAGTCTTGAGGGTGTGCGCCAAAGCAGCCCCGGAAAGGGTGCGCACATGTCTTCTCGCTTTCATCGCCCCCACCTTTCCTTTCCATGTTTTTCCCTTAATATACTACCACATGCCTGCCAGAAAGGCAAAGCAAAAACATCGCTTCCTCTGCAGGGGATTTCCCAGCCTGCAGCGTACTAATATTCAGATTAAGCCATCTTGCGTGAATGGGGGGGGTGCGGACAAAAACCTGGACTTGAACAGTCAGGAGGATGTCCGTGTACTCGTATGAAGATCGTATTAGAGCAGTGAAACTGTACATCAAGTATGACTTCAGCGCCGCGACGGTAATAAGGGAGCTCGGTTACCCGTCGCGTAAGGCTCTGGTTGGTTGGTACAAAGAGTTTCAAGCGAAAGGCGATCTAAAAGTTGTCACTGAGAGGAAGCCCAGATATTCGGAAGAACAGAAGCAAAGGGCAGTCAACCACTATCTGGAGCATGGTCGATGCATCAGGCGGACTGTAAGGGTTTTGGGATATCCTTCTAGGACTGAGCTGACTCAGTGGATTGATGAGTTGGCGCCTGGGAAAAGAAAAGTGCGAATAACTAGTGGCTCTGTGGTACAATTTTCCCGAGAACAGAAGAAGGATGCCGTGCTGTCTCTGTGTACCAGAGATACCTCTGCCAAGAAGGTGGCTGACAAGTTCGGTGTCAGCAGGGTTAGCTTGTACAAGTGGAGGAAAGAACTGCTCGGCAAACAAGGCGAGAGAGGCATGGACAAGCAGACAAGGCACACACCGAGCGACAAGGCCACCCTATCAGCAGAGCTGGAAAGACTGAAAAAGGAAGTCTACAGGCTGCAAATGGAAGTGGATATCCTGAACCAGGCGGCTGAAGTACTAAAAAAAGGCCTGGGCATCGATCTCAAGAAGATGACAAACAGGGAGAAAGCAACCGTGATCGATGCCCTGAGAGACAAATACTCCCTGAATGAGCTGCTGGCTTTAACTGGCATGGCCAAAAGCAGCTATTTCTACCAGAAACAGGCACTTCGCAGAGGAGATAAGTATTCCGCTCTACGGACACAGATAACAAAGGTGTTCAGGAAGAACAGGAGCGTTTACGGCTACAGGCGTGTTCATGCTGTCCTGCGCAACCAAGGTTTGAAGTGCTCTGAAAAGGTCATAAGACGCATTATGCGCGAAGAACACCTTGTCGTTCCCGGACGGAAGAAACGCAAATACACCTCATACATAGGAGAGATAAGCCCAGCAGTGCCGAACCTACTGCAACGCGACTTCCATGCAGACAAGCCCAATCAAAAATGGGTTACTGACATCTCAGAGTTTCAGATACCTGCCGGGAAGGTTTATCTGTCGCCAATAATCGATTGCTTTGATGGCTTGGCTGTAAGCTGGGCGATAGGAACAAGTCCGAACGCGGAGTTAGCCAACACCTCGCTAGACGGTGGTATAGCCTGTCTGAACCCTGGCGAGCGCCCAATTGTGCACACTGACCGCGGAGGTCACTATCGTTGGCCAGGTTGGATTTCGCGGATGGATGCTGCAGGCTTGATCCGTTCGATGTCGAAAAAGGGATGCTCTCCAGACAATGCCGCTTGTGAAGGGTTTTTCGGTACTGGTAAGACCGAGATGTTCTACACCAGATCCTGGAATGACGTGTCTGTCGATGAGTTTATCGCCGAGCTCGACGCGTACATCCGGTGGTCTAACGAAGAACGGATCAAGCTGTCGTTGGGCGGGCTGAGTCCGTTCCAGTACAGACAATGCCTTGGTCTGCTAGGATAATTGAGTCCAAAAAAACGTCCGCACCCCCAAATGGGGATTCTCAAGTGGCCATTGACACATGTCGGCGGGAGCCGCGTTGACAACGTTTTTGCTTTTCCTGATGTATGAGAGATAACCTGAATATGGCCTTCTAGTTTTAGTTATAGTCGGTATTTTCGCGTGGAACCAGATACCGAAATACTGGAGAGAGATCACAGAAAAGAGAGAGGCACTCTTTGGTGGGCAATAACAGGCGAGCGCGTCACACATTCGAATGACGCGCTCGTTGTTTGTAGTACAGACTCATTTCCTCCCCTTGTAAGGAAACCCCGAACAGCTGCGCGCCACGTGTGGATTAGCCTGCTCATGTTCTCATATCCGACCTCAAGACGCAAGACACCATTGAACCTGTTAGAGATGTCACTTTTCTGTCATCTTGCAGTAGTACAATTCGGGTAAATAATCGGGAAAGGAGAACGCCATGACGGTCCTAAGAACAGAAAACCTCAGCAAGGTTTACCCCGGCAGCGAACCGGTAGTCGCAGTGAACCAGGTAAACCTTTCAGTGGAAAAGGGCGAACACGTGGCCATTATGGGCGCCAGTGGTTCAGGTAAGTCCACTCTCCTGCATCTCTTAGGCGGGGTGGACCGGCCCACTGAAGGCCAAGTCTTTATTCAGGGAATAGATATCACTTCTCTCGATGAGACGGACATGGCAGTGTTCCGGCGTCGTAATATTGGCATCATCTACCAGTTTTTGAACTTGGTTCCCAACCTAACAGTGGAGAAGAACATTCTGCTTCCCCTACTCCTGGACGGACGGCGCCCAGACCCTAGCTACTTCCAGGAAATAGTTCACACCTTGGGTATCGAAGGCAAACTAGAACGCTTTCCGCAACAGCTCTCCGGTGGCGAACAGCAGCGCGTTGCCATCGCCCGCAGCTTGGTTACGCGGCCTGCGGTGGTGCTGGCCGATGAACCCACCGGAAACCTGGACCGCCGGAACACTGAAGAAATCATTTCCCTGTTCCGCCTCGTCAACCAGCGCTTCCAGACTACCTTGCTACTCATCACCCACGATGAGAAGGTAGCCCTATCCTGCCAGCGGGTATTGGTGATGGCCGATGGTAAATTGGAGGAAAGGTGAGACTCATGAGCATCATTTCCCAACTAGCCAAGGCAAACACGAAATACCGGGGGAACTCTCTCGCCATGCAGGCCGCCGTCTTGGTAGCAGTAGTAATGCTGGGAACCCTGTTATTTATCTACAGTGAGCTGGAGATCAGTGAATGGAAGTACCACCAAGAACTGGTTGGCGACTTTCATGTCCAGCTCCTCGGCATCACTTTCTCTGAATACGAGCAGTTAGCGGGTAACCCAAACATAAGGGCAATGGAACCATCCCAGGGAGTTTACTTCGAAGACCTACCCTTTCAGCGTCCCGGTGTGGTTCTCTATCTAGAGTCTTCTCCGCTGTTTAAGACCGGCTTCTTCAGCCAAGTCCGCTCCCTAGAGGGACGGCCTCCCCAAGAGGCCAATGAGATTCTCGTACCAGACCTCTTTGTGCTGGAAAACCCCGAGTACACCTTGGGAAGCACCATTACTTTAGGTTCGAAAGCATACACAATCAGCGGCATCTACAAAGATCACCTGTATAGTTTTGAGAAGGACTACAGGTTCTTTGGGCTTTTGGCCTTCAGCCATCCGTCAGAGCTCTTCCATAGAGGAGATACCATTGACGTCACCATCTGGTTCCAAAACGAACGAGATGCCTATACCCTCACTCGCAAAATCCTAGCAGAGTTGGGTAGGGGCGATGAGGAAGAGCTTCTCAAAGAAGGTGCCATAAATTACAACACCCGCTACCTAGAAGGTAAGCTGATATTCCAATCTGGGCTCATCCCTTCCCGGGAGTTTGCCGAGCGCTGGAGCGTGCGCGTCTTCCTCCTGGTCTGCACGGTTCCCCTGTTTATCATCATGATCCGCAACGCTTTCAATGTCTGGTGCAGTCAGGACCTACGGCGCATTGGCCTACTCAAAAGCTGCGGTATGACTCCCAGACAGGTACGCAGCATGGTGATCAGGGAAGCTCTCGAGCTGAGTATCGGGCCTATCCTTTTGGGGCTGGTTTTAGCCTACGCGTTTACTAATGCTCTCTTCGTTCTCATGTGGCTCAACGGACAGACGTCCGGTTCTGCCACTGTGGTCCAGGGATTTAGCTTGGTTTCGCCTAATCCCCTGGTTTTTGGGTCCCTCTTCTTCACCGCCCTTCTCTGCGTAACTGGGGCTGCTCTAAGACCCGCCCGGCAGAGCAGCAAGTTGTCCGTTGTTGAAGCAGTCAAGGGCAACCCATACTACACAAATAGGGCCCGGCCCCGTTCCACCAGGTTCGAGCAGAACATCAGCCGGGACTTAGCTCTAGATAACAACCTGAGCTTTAGGCACACGTTCAGAGGCACCGCCTTGGCAATGGCTCTAGCGGGGCTCGTATTCAGCACTGTGCTCATCATACAAGCTCACCGGAGCCTAGAAGAGAAGTACGACACGCCAAGCTTACCCTATAACCTAACCTCGATCTTCTTCTCTGTGCAGAAGGCACCCCAAGCTCTCTGGGATGATCTGAGGGAAATTGGGATCAAGGATATCCATGCCTTTTCTAGTTACAGCTTTGGGTATCTACCGGAGGAAAACGCAGGATTCTTGTCAACCGAGTTAGGAACGGTACTGGAGGAGGCTGAGAGGGAATACCGTCTCAAGGTGACAGTTTACGGGCTGGTGGATTCTGATTTCCAGGCCCTGCTCAGAAGTCATGGCTTCCAGATGGATGCTGCCGAAGGGTTCTTACTGTTGGATCGTACAGCCCAGGATCCTACCCAAGCCTACAGTCGGCGGAGCTACATTCCCCTTTCGTCCCCGGAAGCGGACGAACTGGTTGTAGTGGACGAAGGGACTAAGAAACGCTGGAACTTGCCCATAACCGGACGCATTGAGGAGTTTCCCTATGAGCTCAATCCCCTCTGGCCGGATGAGATAGCTCTTTTTACGTCCATGTCCTGGCTGGAGGAATTTAGACTGGAGCAGGGCTTGGTGGACGAGGATCGCCCCTTCACCTACAGGATTAGAGCCTATGCCCCCCTAGACGAGCTATCTGAAGCAACGGACTCTGTCTTAAATGTACTGTACAGGTACGTTCCGCAGTCCGATGCATTTGCGAACAATCAGCTGACCGAAGCTGCAAGTAAAAAGGAGCAGTACCGAAATGAACTGCTCCTCACGATATCAGCTCAGATTATGCTGCTTGTGATCGGCGCATCCAACGCCTACAATAGTGTGAACATGAATCTCAGAGCCCGTACTAGAGATTTTGCCCTTTTGAGAAGTGTAGGAATGACCGGAGATCAATTGCGAAGCATGCTGCGCTACGAAGGATACTTCTTGATACGCAGAGTAGCTGACAGCTACATCCTGATGTTGGCTGCGGGCATCGTGGCAGTGGCGGCTAAGAAACGGTTCATGTTTACTCCCTGGCAGATTGCCCTCCACCTGAACTTCCCCCTGCTGGTGCTGTTCTTTTCTATCAGTTTGGCGGGAGTATGGGCAGCTCTAAGAAGCTGCAGACAGCGGGTACTGAGTCAAAACATTGCAGAAGTCCTTCAGACTCGGTAAAAACGCACTTCAAATTCACCACCCTGAGACGAGGAACGAACTAGAATCTCTCCTCCATGCTGCCGGACAATAGACTCGGCCAAGGGCAGGCCGATACCAAACCCTGGGGACCGGGGATTGCTTTTGTAGAAACGTTCGAACACCCGCTGCTGCTGTTCGAGCGTAAGCCCCGGCCCCCGGTCCGCCACTGTTATGCTTTGGAAGATAGAGTTGCTGTTTAGCTTTACCTTCACACACTCGCCTGGCGGCGAGACTTCCACCGCATTCTTCACTATGTTGAGCAGGGCTTCCATCAGCCACACCCGATCCCCGACCAAAGAGTAGTCATCACCAACAACTTCCAAAGCTACTCCTTTCTGCCGCAGCAGATGCTCCAAACTGAACTCCACGTCCACCAAGAGCCCCTGAACTGAAAAAGGCTCCATCTTCAACGAAACAGCACCTGCATCGAAGGACGATATCTTCAAGAGAAGATTACTGAGGTTGTAGAGATGCTCAACTTCCTGGCGGATGCGCAGCATGTACTCTTGTCCATGCTCTGGATCCGATTCTAAAAGGTCAAGAAAGAGGAGAATCCCCGTCAGGGGAGTCTTAATCTGGTGAGTCACGTCCTCCATGTTCCGTTTCATCTGTTCCCGGGCGCCCAGAGCCTGTTCCCGGAGGTTTTCCTGAGCAGCCAGACTCTTCTGGATCTCATCCACTAGTACATCAAAGTAGCCCTGCCTCAGGGGAACCGCCTCTAACCGCTCCTCAGGCGCATGGAATAGGCTGGACACATACTCAACAGTTCTCCGCATATAGTCCGCCTCTTGCCTTTCCCACAAGCTATGCAGCAGACCCAAAACCGCAGTAAATGCCAAGAGCCAAAGAATGGTTACCCAGTCAAAGCGGGGGTTATAGTAAAGGATAGCACAGGTTCCCAAAAAGGAAACCACCGAAAAGAAGGGAGTCTTCAGTGCCTGGTACCTCATTCGTCACCCTCCATCAGGCGGTAACCGATCCCCCGCACGGTACGGATGTAATCGTGATAGGGCGCAATCTTGCCTCTCAGGCGCTTTACAGTAACAGAGAGTGTGTTATCGTACACGTCTCCGCGCTCCCAACCCCAGATCCGATCCAGGATGCGCTCCCGTGGCACGGTAAAACCCTTATTCTCCATAAGCAGCTCTAAGAGCTCATACTCTCTGGAGCTGAGTTCAAGGGGCTGCCCAGAAAGAAAGGCCATTCTAGCCTTTCTGTCGAGGGTTAGTTGTCCACAGCGGAGTAAATTTCCCCCATCGCCCCCTGAGGCCCGCCTCAGAATGGCCTCCACGCGCGCCTTGAGTACGGGTAGCGAGAAGGGCTTGGTGAGATAGTCATCTGCCCCAAGCTTCAGGCCCCTCACGATTTCTTGCTCTTGATCCCGCACTGTCAAGATCAGGAGCGGCGTCTTAATGTTTTCGGCCCGGATATAAGAGAGATATTCAAATCCATCCCCATCAGGCAGGTTCAAGTCGAGAATGATAAAGTCGTGACTTTCGGGATGTACGGCGAAAGCCTCGTCCAAACCGACGCAGGTTGTTACCTCATCACCTTGAGTAGTAAAGAAGCGTTCGAGTGCAAAGGAAATATGGGTATCATCTTCAATGATCAGTATTCTCAACTATTCCCACCCCGCAGAAGCGCTGGCATTTGAATTAGGATGCAAAGCAAGCTCGTTACTAGAGTGATGTAGACTACATATTGAATGGCGCTGAAATGTCCGTTTTCATAGTGTTCTCCTCTTCTCCATGGATGCTTCACCGTCTGTCCTGGCTCGCCCCACTTCCCCATGGACTGGCCGGCCCACGAGAAGTATGTACGGCAGGTTGTCCGGACAGGCGCAATTGCCTGGAGCCGTTCTTCGATTGTCTTGCCATCATCAGCTAGTTTTTCATCAACCAAGACGTTGCGGATCTTACATAAGTACACTTCGCCATCATGCAGCGGAACTGACTGAAAAACCTCAAGTTCAAACGCGAGTGGACTGGCTTCTAAGATCGGGACGTCGAGCACCGCTCCTTTCCGAGTCTGCACCTTAATGTCCATCTTCTCAGCGGTGTGCCCGTCGGTGTTGCCAAAGTAGTCCGCAAGTGGAAGAATGGCTTCGGTTACCAGATTGGCTGAAAACACACCGGTTGCGTGAATGCGGTCCTTGGTCAGCTTTTCCCCGCCGATGCAGGCCATGACACCGAGTTCTGAATCCCAGATGTAGCTGAACCAGCAGAACAGACCGAAATTTGGAGTACCGTCTTCTTTGTAAGTTCCATACAAGAAAAGAGTCTGTCTTGAATTGTACAGTAAACGCCCCGAATAGATACAACCCGAAAACCTAGATGCTTTATTCATCGGCATTTCCGAGATTGTGGATAACTCAAAAAGGGGGATCGTGTAGTCACAACAAATGTGCATAAAATGGTTGTAATATGTTGATATCCGTGGTATTATATAGATACAATGTACATTAGAACCGTGAAAAGCAGAGGTTACGAATACGTCCAGCTTGCCCACAATTATCGCGATCCAGAAACGGGCGCTTCAAGGGCCAAGGTCCTGTTCAACTTCGGCAGAAAGGACCAGCTAGATGTGGAGGGTCTAACAAGGCTTGTAAGCAGCATTGTGTTGCTAATCGCGCTCTTTGACCGCATTTTGCTCACGATAGGTGGCCGGCAGAGGCAAAGCATTGCCCCTGCCTAGAAAGCAAACTCCTGCTCAATCACCACTCGAACCGTGTAGTCATCA
>Ga0134093_1001359_pt1 | contig 23771 bp, 14 predicted proteins | sample 4_1taG_FD_94452 | JGI IMG/M metagenome (GOLD analysis project Ga0134093, IMG submission 94452) | Switchgrass degrading microbial communities from high solid loading bioreactors in New Hampshire, USA - 4_13_20_68_A1 metaG | ecosystem: Engineered > Bioreactor > Semi-continuous > Anaerobic >...
ATTCTTTACTGAGTTTGCATTACTTATTCCGTGCGATTTCGAGTATTTCGTTCAGTTCATCTAATGTAAAGTTATATACCTTGTCACAAAACTGGCAGGTCACTTCAGCCATTCCCTGCTCCGTGATCAGTGATTCGATTTCTTCTGCCCCGATACTCACCAAAGCACTTTCTACCCTGTCTCTGCTGCAGTAGCATTTGTACTGCACATCAAGTTCTTCAATTACGATCAGTTCTTCGTCTGCGACAACCTTCCTCAAAATCTCTTCCGGTCCAAGTCCGTCACGAAGCATGTCTGTCACATTGCCTGCCTGCAATATTTGCCGCTCTAGTTTATCGACCTTTTCTGCTCCGTAACCCGGCATGAGTTGGATCATGTATGCGCCGGAACATGAAACAGTACCGTCCGGATTTATCAGGACGCCCGCAGCGCAAGCAGTGGGTACCTGTTCACTCTCAGCAAAGTAAGCGGCAAGGTCTTCCGCGATCTCACCGCTCAGAAGACCGACTGTGCCTATATAGGGCGTTTCCATCCGCAGGTCCTTAATGACTGTAAGGTTGCCTTCCCCTCCGATCAGACCGCCCACATCAAGTTTTCCGTTCGGTTTACGGGGGACGTCAACATTGGGATGCTGTATATAGCCGCGGACATTTCCGTCGTTGTCCGATACTGCGATCAGACTTCCGCCGGGGCCTCCTCCCTTGAACTGAAGAGTTACCGACCCCCCCTGTACTTTCAGTGTCTTTCCAAACAGCGAAGCCAAAGACAGCGCTCTTCCCAATGCCGCAGAAGCGGTCGGAGAAGTGTTGTGGATCCTTGCTGCCTCGGCAGCGATGTCGGTGCTGTCTATCGCCGATGCGAGCAAAAACCCGTCAGCACTGTTCATTCGTACTATCTTGCCCAATATGAAATGCTCCTTCCGTCAAACAGATGCCTTCAATGCCGTTACGTATATCCGGCTTTCATTGCCTGTAAGTGCCTCTCCTTCTATGCCGGAGGACATCTTTATGTCGGTGAATCCTGCCCGGCTCAGCAGTGTCCGCAGCAGTTCCGGCTCATAGGCATATTCGAACTGCTCCTCGCTATCCCTTCTCCAGAGATCCCTTCGGTTCCCGTCGCCGACCCTTGTAAACAGGTCGACCTTGTACTGGTATATGTTGGGGTCGTCCGTCCTGGCTATGCCCCATACGCAAAAAACTCCGGCACTCTCGTCCTCGTCGCAAAACGTCTTCCCGTCCACATTCATAAAATGCACAGGCGTATTTGCGTCAAACAGGAATATCCCGCCGGGATTGAGGAACAAATGGACGCGCCGGAACACCTTCAAAAGATCTTCCGGCTCCAATATATAGTTTACACTGTCCAGCATGCATACACACGCGTCTACCGTCCCGTATAGATCCAAATCGCGCATATCCTGCATGATGAAAATGGGTTGAATGACATCGCCGGCATCATCTCTTTTGAAATCCGCCATGGCCAGCATTTCCCCGGAAGAATCTATGCCGATGACCTCATAGCCCGCCTTTGCCAGCAGGTATGAGAGAGTACCGGTGCCACATGCAAGATCGAGAACTGTGCCTCTCTCGAGTCCGCGCGATCGGAACAAACGGACAATAGACGCCGCGATCGACTCATAATCTACATCACGGGTAAGCAGATCGTAGGCGGAGGATAAGACTTCGTAGGCCATTACTTCTCCAGCCTTGACAGCACTGTTTTATAACCGTCCGAACCATAAAGCAACGCACGGTTGACACGGCTGATCGTGGCAGAACTTGCACCGGTCTCAACAGCGATCTCGCTGTAGACGCGGCCCTGGCTGAGCATCTTTGCAACCTGGAAACGCTGTTCCATCGCTTTCAGCTCGGATACCGTGCAGAGATCATCAAAAAAGCAATAACACTCCTCAATCGTTTTGAGGGACAGGATTGCCTTGAACAGTTCATCCATCTTGGGATCCTTCAATTTCGATATCATAGACGACTCCTCTTTTCAAAAGGCGTTTTACCGTATTATTAGTTTAACATAGTAATTCACTCTATTATACTATACCATATATTTTCTAAAATGTGAAGTATGGAAAATAGACAAATGTCAAATTTTGTCCGCCTGTGGTAGACAAATTGACCCTCTGCGTCAACACAGAGGGTTTTTTGCCGATCTGAGGATGTCCACCGACTGTTTCAAAGCTAATTTAGGCTTATTCAAGCACTTTCAGTGACTCCTGGATCTTTTCGGACTTGAATTGATTTGTGTAAAGCTCATAATAGTGTCCTTTTAAAGCCATGAGCTCGTTATGGGTTCCCTGCTCTATGACCTCACCCTTGTCAATGACAAGGATGCGGTCCGCATCTCTTATAGTTGAGAGCCTGTGCGCAATGATAAAGCTCGTTCTGTTTCGAAGAAGTTTTTCGCTGGCTTTCTGGATCTTGATCTCTGATTCCGTGTCGATCGAGCTCGTTGCCTCGTCAAGGACGAAGATCTTCGGGTCTGCTATGATCGCACGGGCAAACGATATCAGCTGCTTCTGTCCGGTGGATATCAGCCCGCCGCCTTCGCCGACCTCGGTATCATATCCCTTATCGAGACTGGTGATGAACTCGTGGGCTCCGACCATTTTAGCCGCGTTTTCCACTTCTTCGTCCGTGGCATCAAGCTTTCCGTACCTGATGTTGTCACGTATCGTGCCCGAAAACAGCTGAGGGGTCTGCAGGACATATCCGAGATTTGACTGCAGCCAGAGCTGGCTTCGCTCTCGGATGTCCTTGCCGTCAATGAGTATGCGTCCCTCCTGCGGTTCGTAGAACCTGCAAACGAGATTGACTATGGTGGACTTTCCGCTGCCCGTCTCGCCGACAAGCGCGATATTTTGTCCTGCTTCGACCTTCAGGTTGAAGTTCTTGAGTACTTCTTCCCCGTCTATATAGCTGAAAGACACGTTCTGGAACTCGACTTCCCCTCTGATGGGTTCCCAGTTTTCGGTTTTGGGATCGAAAAGATCACCGTATTTGGCCACCACTTCACTCGAGTCGATTATGTCAGACTGGGCATCCAGTACTTCGGCAACACGTTCGGCTGCGGCCTGCGATGTCTGAAGCTCTGCGAAAATCCTTGAAAAGTTGCGTATCGGCTCGAACATGAAGTTGCCTATCGAGATAAAGAAATTGAGTTCACCTAAGGTGATATATTCACCGAGGACATAAATTCCGCCTACGTTCAGCACTGTACCCACAGCAATACTTATCACAAACGATGCCACCGGCATATATAAAGCGGAAATCATTGTAGCGCACATAGATGCCCTGCGCATATTGCCGGTAAGCTTGAACATTTCCTTGTTGTTCAGTTCTTCTCTGACCAGTGTTTTGGTCGTTTTTGCACCCATGATCCCCTCGTTGAATGAGGATGTTATCATGCTGTTGAGCCTGCGGGTCTCCCTCTGGTGTTTCAGTATCTGCTTCTGGAAAACTACCGATATGATCACCATCGCAGGGATCGCCGCTATGAGTATCAGAGAAAGCTTTACGTTTACCAGAAACATTCCGATGAGGCTTGCAATAATGGCCATTGTGCCCCATCCGACGTCAATGAAGCTCCAGGAAATAGTCTCGGTGGCACGCGTGACGTCGTTTGTCAGCCTCGTTACCAGGTATCCGACGGGAGTCCTGTCAAAGTACGAAAAACTCATGGTCTGAAGGCGGGCAAACGCCTCCCTTCTTATATCCTCCGACAGGTGTGCTTCAAGCTTTCCGCATGCCTGGACGAACATCAGGGTAAAAACACCGAAGCCAATTTGAATCAATATGGACGTCAGTATGAAAAGCGGTAAGCGCTCTGTGGTCTTCGGAGAAATAAATCCGTCGATCGCCCACATCGAAACGTACTGGGTACATAAATCCAGTATGCCTGTCAGCATTCCGAAGACTATCGCTATAAATATATATTTTTTATTCTCGGCTGCATATCCGAGTATTTTGCGCCATGTCTTAAAGTTGACTTTGCGGGCGCTGTAATCTTGTTCCTGGATCGCGCTCAATCGTTTATCGCCCCTTTATGTCTGTTAATAATTCTAGACCTATCAAACTACTTGTGAAGACTGGATATCATATGTCTGCTTATAGATGCCGCCGACCTTGAGCAGCTCTTCGTGGGTCCCCTCTTCAACGACCTTGCCGTCCTTGAGGACGAATATTTTATCAGCTTCCATCAGGGTGGTGATGCGGTGCGAAATGATAAAGGTCGTCGTTCCCTGCCTGCGGGACTTCAGCGCGTTCCTTATGCTCGCGTCGGTCTTGGTATCCACTGCGGACAGTGAGTCGTCAAAAATCAGGATGTCGCTGTCCCCTATGAGGGCACGCGCGATCGCGACACGCTGCTTTTGTCCGCCGGAAAGAGTGACACCGCGCTCGCCCACGACAGTATCGTAGCCCTTCTCAAAACTCTCTATGTCGTTATGGATGGCGGCGACCCTGTCAGCTGCCCTGACCTTTTCTATGTCAGGCGTTTCCATCTTGATCGCAATGTTTTCAAGGATCGTCTTTGAGTAAAGGAAAGGCTCCTGAAGCACGATCCCTATCCTGCTGCGAAGATATGACTTCTTGATATCCCTTATGTCAACACCGCCTATGGTGATGCTGCCGCTTTGAATATCATACAGCCTTTGCAGCAACTGGACCAAAGTCGATTTTCCCGAACCGGTTCCGCCAAGGATGGCAACCGTCTGACCACCCTTGACCGTCATGTTGAGGTCTTTCAGGACTTCCTGGTTGCCATAGGAGAAACATACGTCTTTGAAAACGATGTCACCGCTCATGTCCGGTTCGAGACCCTCTTCAAATCCCTCTTCCTCTTTCTCGTCGAGGATCTCCTGCACCCTTCCTACCGAGATCAGGGTCCTGCCGAAGTCGGACAGGACACGCCCGAAGCCGCGCAAAGGCCACAGGAAGAACCAAACGTAGCTTGTAAAAGCGATATACTGCCCCAGCGTAAGGCTGCCTTTAACAGTGAACATGATGCCGAATACAGCGACGATCACGATCTGGGCTCCGCTTATAACATCCAGCGAACCCCAAAGGTACGCGAACATGTTGTTGAGCTTGATGATCTCGTCCCTTAAGGTCACATTCGCCTTGTTGAACTTATCAAGCTCATACCGCTGGCGTCCAAAGGCGCGTACCACCCTCGCCCCGGTCAGGTTCTCCTGGACTATCGTGAATACGGTGCTTTCGGCTTCCTCTACTTCCATGAAAAGCTTCTGGATCTTTTTAAAGAAGAATATCGAAGTGCCAACGATGACCGGAGCCAGGACCAGTGAGAGGACAGTCAGCGGCACATGGATCCTTGCCATGACAAAGATCCCTATGGCAAACAGCAGTATCGTGCGGATCAGCTCAAGAGATGAACCGGCAATAAATCTCCTGATAGTGTCAATGTCATTTGTAGCCCTTTGGAGCAGATCTCCCGTCTGTGCAGACACATGGTACTTGAACGGAAGGTTCTGCACGTGCGAGTAAAGACGGTCGCGAAGCCTCTTTATAGTACCTTCGGAGGCTTTGCTGGTAGTAAAGCTCCTGCTGAAGGTCAAAAGCCCCCGCAATGCCTGTAATCCGATCATGGCCAAAGCCATGATCCACAGGTTGCTGCGTATATGTTCCACACCCCCGACGGCGTCTATGAACCACATGATATAATTGGGGACACTTGACTTCGGTTCGATATCCTCGGTACTCAATATTGTGTCATCGGGATCCAATACTGAGTCCCCGGTATCCAATACCGTGTCTTCGATATTCAATATTGAGTCAAAAGTGACCGAAAGGAACTGCGGTGTTACGAAGTTCAGCAGCAGTTCTGCAACCATAAGTAAAAGGCTGATCAGCAATAAGAACTTATATCCCTTGAGAAAGCCAAATAAAGCCTTTATCCTTTTTCTGTTCAAGCTTTTTCCTCCTTGTTATGAGCCCCTGTCTGCCCTTTGGGCGAAAAAAGCCGCAGGTGAAAATTCCTGCGGCATCTTTACTTATAGACAAGGGCCACAGTTTTCCGCCCTTGCACGCAATCGTTCAGAGTTACTTGCGCCCGCAAGGCCGGATATATCGCAGATATTCATTATTGATGAAGTTTTTTGCTTCATTATGGAAGTAAATGATCATTGCTCCGGCCTCCTTTCATCATAGAATAATTTCCAAATCATTATAATGTCAGTCATTGACAAAGTCAAGACAAAAACATGAAAATATATGTCAGGTATTTGTCAGGCGATGAAAGCCGCTCAGCGCTGGACCCTGCCCGAAGCGTCTCCACCCATCAGCTTTGTGACTTCACCTACGGACACCATGTTGAAGTCTCCTTCGATCGTCTGCTTCAGGCATGAAGCAGCCACGGCAAACTCAAGTGATTTCTGCGTTTCCCAGCCGCTGATGAGACCGTATATCAGTCCTCCGCAGAAGCTGTCACCGCCTCCGACTCGGTCCACTATGTGTATCCTATACTCCTTTGAGAAATAGCAGTCGTTTCCGTCATATATCATTGCCGCCCAGCCGTTGTCACTTGCGGAATACGATGTGCGCAGCGTGATTGCGGCAGCTTTCAGAGAAAATCTTTCAAGAAGTTGACGAGCGACACTTTTATATCCTTCCCTGTCCAGGATCCCCATATTGACATCGGATCCCTCAGCCTTGATCCCGAATACATCGAATGCGTCCTCTTCATTGGCAATGCAAATATCCACATATCTGCACAGCTCGCTCATGGTTTTTCCTGCTTGTTCACGGGTCCAAAGCTTGCTGCGATAGTTAAGGTCACATGACACGGTCAGCCCTTTTTCCTTTGCAGTCCTGCACGCGATCAGGCAGATCTCCGCAACGTTGGGACCCAGTGCAGGCGTGATGCCCGTGAAATGGAACCAATCGGCACCCTCGAAAATCCTGTCCCAGTCAAAATCCTCCGGTATGGCTTCCGCTATTGAAGAGCCGGCCCGGTCGTATATGCAAAGCGATCCCCTCTGGGAGGCGCCTTTTTCCAGGAAATATATCCCCAGACGGTCACCTCCGCGTACGATGCAACTCGTATCGACTCCGAAACGTCTCAAGCTGTTGAGTGCCATCTGCCCTATTTCGTGCTTCGGGAGCTTCGTTACGAAAGCCGAATCGATGCCGAAATTTGCAAGTGACACGGCTACGTTGGCTTCTCCGCCGCCGAACGTTGCGCAGAATCGGTCAGCTTGTACGAACCTGTTGTATCCTTCGGGAGAAAGCCTGAGCATTATCTCCCCAAATGTGATTACCCTTGGCATATGTTCCTCCGCATCAAAAAGATTATTGTATTTCAAAATCTCCTATACATGCTGGGCTTGACCACGATTATGTGATCTGTGATCGGCACGGTTTATGACCGAATACATCCATCATTGCACTTTTATGTCATACTGTCAAGACGGGGAAGGAAGAAATTTGTCCTAGAACAGTCCATAGAGCATCTTGACCGCTTCGCTTCTCTGGACATTCAGGTTAGGGCGGATCGTCCCGTCGGTATATCCCGTAAGGACTTTTGCTTTGACAAGGATCCCCACGAATTCCGCTGCATAGTCCGGGATCTCGCCTCTGTCGTAGAAGTCGATCTGCGCTGCGCCCATCCCCTTGGGAAGTGTCCTGCCGATTGCAGTCATGACCTGTGCCCTTGTTATCGGTGCATCCGGATCGAAAATCAAAGATCCTCCTACATTTTTGCCAAGGAATACTCTGTTTTCATACATTGCGGCAACGGCATTCCTTGCCCAGTTCGGGATCTTGTCAAGGTCCGCATACGGCAATTTTACATGGGAATAGTCTATTTTATCGAGCCCAAGATAATTCGTCAGCATTACGGCAAACTGAGCCCTTGTCATGAGATCCGTCGGGTAAAAGTATACGCCGTCGTTTCGTACCACCCCGTTTATGACGCCCTGGTTATATAGGTAGGCGGCATACTTTTCGCTCCAATGCCCTTTAGTGTCAGCAAATACTGACTTGATCGCACCTGAAGGTTCATAGTCCAGTGAAACCGTTGATATGTTTCCAAACGCGTCGACAGCCTTTATCGTGATCCTGTGGATCATATCATTATTCGCTATCGCTATGGTCGCTGAAAGCTCTGCAGACGCCTCGGAGTAACTGAAAGCCGCGGGACTGCCGTCCAAAGTCAACGAGATCCTGTTTTTGGGAACCGGCAGACTGCCGTCCGTTATCCTTGCACGGAGCATTAATTTGCCTGGAGAGCTGGTCGTATCAACGGACAACATTTCAATCTCAGGCAGCATCGTATCCGGTTCGGCATAATAGGAAGAAACCATCTGATCGATATATATTGTCCCGAAACCTGTTTCGCTCTCCTTCCGGATATACAATGCACTTATTTCGGCGGCATCCGACGGCAGGCTTACGGCGAAATGCCTGTATCCCCTGAAGTCCATCCTGCATACGGCAATGTATGAGCTCTTGCCGCTTTTGCTCAGTGCCTCAAGTCCGAAAGCATTTCCGGACCCGTCTCCATACAACCATAAATGCAAATATTTGCTGTTTATCGGTATGCTCCATCTGGCCGGCAGCGACAAAGCGTCCTGTTCGACACCGGTAAAATCATAGGCTATCATGCCCGACGCATCTCCGAAGCGTACAAATTCCTTATCCCTATTGATGGAAGCGCTTATGTTCACGTTTCCGACAGTCAGGCCGGTATTCGACTGATTTTCGAACGTATCAAGGATCTGGTCAGCCGCTCCGACGACAACGGGTATCTCAACGACACGCTGACCGGCTGTTACACGGATCTTCCCTCTGCTTCCCGCAAGCATGGATGACACAAATATCCCGTTTTTGTCAATGGTACCGATATCACCAGCATCGTTTACGATCTCCCATTTATATGCATCATCGCTGCTGACAACGTTCACACCGTAGAGGCTTGAGGAAGCGTTCAAGTCCACGCTCCCGGAAGGCTCAATGTCAAGTGACTGAATGGCCTTCCCTGTTGCGTTGTTATAAATACTTATCGATGTCGGCGTATCTACGATCGTAACTTCCGTCCCGCATTGCATCCCGCTTGCAGAAGCATAAACGGTGACTTTCCCCGATTGGTTTCCGGCAGTAAATCTCCCTTCAGCGTCGATCGAGCTTGAGAGATGCGAAACGGCAAAATGTATGCCTGCGGGCGCATTGACCGGATAATAACCCGAGTCGGTAGCCTTGACCGAAAATGAAATCGTCGAGCCTGCCAATACTATCGGGTCGATCGGATACAGATGCAGATTCTTAGCTGTTCCGTTTGGCACCGCTTCATTTACAAGCAAAATATAGTTTGCCCCTAAACGAAGGCTTCCGTCAGAAGGTCTGTTTATAGTCTCGGTCGCGTCATATCCGGGATACCGGGCGATCATGGCAGTGGATCCGCCGCCGTCAAGGTTCACCGCTATATCGCAACCCAATGACTGCATCCGTTTTGCCAGGGTGGTAAGGTCCATACCGTTCGAATACCCGCTCTGCCTGCCGTCAACGGTGTAAAAGACCACCTTGCCCTCAGGCGTTATTCCAACCGAGGTCCTTGGTGCGCTTCCGGCAGGAAGACCGGAAACGACATTTCCGTTGCTTACTAAGAGCTGTCCTGCTCCGACAGCGTATATGACATCGCTCCAGGCAGGATCAGTCGAAGTTATGCTGATCGTTACCTGATTTGACCCGGCCACGCCATCCAGCAGTGCGGCCAGCCCGTTTTCTTCCGTCGCGGTGAGCGCCATCGTTCCGGGAGTCAACGGAAGCGGCGCGGAACCTTTGACTACCTGAGAAACTGTAGCCGTTACAGTGCCGCCTATTCTCAAATCACCGGACACATTTGTCAGTATGATCGTGGTGCCTTCATCCGACGTCCGGGTATTGGCGGAGTAATCAGGCGTCAGCAAGTAGACGCCATAGTTCTTTCTCTGCTTGTTTACATAATCGACTTTCAAGGTATATCCGGTATCGGTAACCAGTCTAACTGTCAATTCCGGCTTTGCGATGATCGCAGAACCGTCGGGGAAAAATCCTACGGCATATTGGCCCGAATCCGAGCTGCGGAGGATACCGTCTGTCACAACGATCCCGACAGGTATTCCGGTATCGACAAAGAAAAAGTCACCGTTTATTCCCGCCACAACGTTCTTGCCGCGCTCTTTTACATAGTTTGCCACATACGCTATCGAGGATTTTCCGTATAAGACCGAACCATAGGCCACGACCGGCTTTACCTGCGATCCGGGAGTATATTCCAGATAACGCTCTTCCGTTTGTCCTGCCGTCACATGCTGTAAGGTATTGATATTCAGCTTCGTCCCGTCCGCCAGATCGATCGCATTTTTCCTTATGTATGACCCTATGCCTGCCTCTGTGAAGAAATCAAGTGATGAGGCGTATGTAACCAGGAGACTTATAATAAGAATACACGAGATTATTTTCTTCATTTTCTTATCCTCTTTGCAGTTATTTCATGTCGATTCATCTGATATTGATCCATGATCGATCAACCAGTTATTTTTCTCATTGAAACATATATGGATTTTCCCCTGCCTAAATCTCTGCAATCGCTTGCATTCGATCCTTCCACCCCCCTCAACCCGGTTTTCATGTCAGTTCAGGTCTGAACACGACTCATATCATTAGACGTTATAATCCGGTTTTTGTTCAGTAATATTTAACGCTATCGGACTTGAACGGTAAAGGCTGCGATAAAATGAGGATCCAGTACCGCTTCAGATAGTTTCTGAGCTTTTCTGAGCAGTTTCAAAGAATAACATCTTGACTCATAAATCCGGATATCTGACAGCACTAATATATGACAGCGCTATAAGACTATATGTAAAGGCTATTCTAAAGGAAAGCCTATCCTCACTGATTTAATCATCCGCCGCTACACCGGATCAGTTCAAAAGTTCAGATGGCTCATAAATGGCTCAATTTAATTTTACACTACCTGCCGGGATATTGCATCAACTATTTTCCCGCAATGCCAGTAAGAGGTTGCCGCACAGGGTCTTGTCATTTGAGCAGCCAATAATCAAAACAGTATTGAAATCATAAGAATTAGCGGAAAATATCACGGTTTAATAAAATTAAGTACTGATTTTCTGATAACGTAATTGAAAAACCATCCTTGTTATGCTACAATATTTACAAATGTCAAACGTTTATCATGCGTTAAAATTAGAGAGGTGTGATCAGATGAACAAATATGTCTTTGATCCGGTAAAACCCGTTGTCGAGACGAAATTCGGCAAGCTTCGCGGTGTGACTTATGGCGATGTCAATATCTTCATGGGAGTGAAGTATGCGGAAGCAAAGCGATTCCAGATGCCTGTCGATCAGCAGCCCTGGGAAGGCATCAGGAACGCTTATACATACGGTCCCATCTCTATGCAGCTGATGCCCCCTAACCCGCCCTCATACTATAGGGGCCTGCACATGCTCCAAAAGCAGAGCGAAGACTGCCAGAATCTCAACATTTGGGCGCCAAGGACACTTAACGGCGAAAAGAAGCCTGTATTCGTATGGATGCACGGCGGAGGTTACTTTGCCGGCAGCGCACTGGAGGAGTATTCATTTGACGGTTTCAATATGGCACATTACGGTGATATCGTTTTTGTATCGATCAACCACCGTCTCAATATCCTGGGCCATATGAACCTGGCAGACTACGGTGAAGAATTCAAGAACTCCGTAAATGTCGGCATCGCGGACCTGGTTGCCGCTCTCAAATGGATACACGAAAATATTGATGCTTTCGGCGGAGATCCCGACAATGTGACTATCTGCGGGCATTCAGGCGGCGGCGGCAAAGTGCAGTGCATGTACCAGATAGAGGAAGCGGCACCTTACTTCCAGCGCGGGATCGTCCTCAGCGGAGCAATGGGCAGCTTTTCGGACAAAGCTGATGAGAACAGCAGGATCTGCGCAAAGGCGATGCTGGACGAACTGGGTATCACAAAGGAAAACATCGAAAAAATATATGAGGTCTCCTTCGACGACCTGGCCGCGGCTTACAGAAAAGTATCGCGTCAGCTGGCCGAATCCGGCATCCGCGTTTTCTGGGGTCCGATACCGAATGATTACTTCCCCGGTTTCCCGGGCGATGTCGGCTTCATGCCATGGTCCAAGGATAAACCAATCATTTTCGGCTCCACCCTGGGAGAATTCCCTATGGTCAAACTCACACCCGAAGAAAAGGAAGCGATGTCCGAGGAAGACAAAGTATCCTTCCTTAAGGGGATGTTCGGCGCCGAAGCGGATCGTCTGATTTCGCTTTTCAGAAACGCTTATCCAAAACACGATATTCTCGATCTGGCTTACATGGACTCGATGGTTCGTGTCCCGACCCTGTTGGCCGCATCAAAACACGCAGAAAACGGCAAAGACAACACCTATGTTTTCCTTGCTTCCTACAACGCTCCGGAAGACGGTTGGGTACCTCTGTGGCACGGCGGAGAAGTATGCTATATATTCATGAATGAGGACAGGGTCTTTGCTCTGAACGAACCGATATACGGCCAGAAACTGGCGAACATCTTCAGCACTATGGCATTGAACTATGCCAAATTCGGTGATCCCAACAACAAGTACTTGCCAAAGTGGTATCCATTTACTAATGAACACCGCTATACAATGATAATAGATCGCGAGTGTGAATGCCGTGAAGCTTATGACGAAGAACTGGTAGAGCTTCACAGCAAGGTGAGCCCGAGACCGACGTTTGGACCATAAAGCTCGTTATCCGGCCGCAAAGGCGGAGCAAAATCAAAGATCAAGATCCGGCAGGCAAAATGGATGCTTGCCGGATCTTGTTTTTGAAATCAGAATTGCATTTTCACCTGATGATGCCTGTAATATTCATGATCTGCACATCCATGACTTTGGATACGAACGGCTTTATAAAGTGACCGCTTTATTCAGATCCTTATCGAAATATGTGATCGTATACTCTTTTGTCCTGAAGTCCGCTTTCAGCCTGGTCCAGTATTCATCTTTGGACCAAAGGATGTCAAGTTTTCCCGGTCCTGCGTTTTCATCGACAGTTATGTTCCCGTCAAAAGCAGGATATTTATTTCGAAACCGCATTATCTCATACATCCTCTGCAGCATCGGCCTTTTGACGGTTTCGGATATTTCTTCACGGGTGTAATAATGACGGTTGATATTGCGATGATCTCCGCCCTGTTTCATAAGTTCGACGTCATTTTCACCCGCCAGCAAACCTACGTAATATACCTGGGGTATGCCGGGAGTATAGAATTGCACGATCCTTGCAAGCAAGTACGCGTCATCGTCTTCGTCGAGGGCCGAATAGTAAGTAATATTGAGCTGGTACCTCCTCTTCTTCCCCGACTGTTTGATCATGCTGCCCATCGGGAACTTACGGTACTTATCCAAAGGCTCAAGTTTTTTATAGATCCTGTTGCAGACAAAATCGATCTCCTCCTCTTCAAGGAGATAACTTACATCGACTACTCCAATACCGTCATGAGTATCCAGTGTCGTAAACTGCTTCCTTGGACAGATCTTGAGCCAATGGATCAGTCTGTCTGTCCGGCCCGTCATCAGCCCGTGCAGCAACAGCATCGGAAGCGCAAAATCATAGACCCAGTAGCCCCTTTCGGCCATTTTCTGCTGCAGGATATAGTTTTCGTGCACTTCGCAGAGTACCTCCGTACCCGTCTTCTTAAGAGGAGCGGTTCCGATCTTCAGTACGTCCCAGATCTCCGGTTCTACAAAAAAGCAACTGGTACCCGGTCTTTTCGTCGTATAGGCTACTGCGTCGAACCTGATAAGCGGCACGTATTGCGCAAGGTGTTCCAGGTTCTTTTTGTAATACTCCTGTGTTACAGGATCATACGGATTCAGGTCGACCTGGTCAGGGCCGAAAGTATTCCACAATTTCACTTTGCTGCCGTCATCAAACGAATATTCCATGACCGGACCGGTCATCTTGCGAAAATAAAGCTTGTCAATGTCTTCTTCCGACGGTTCGCCGTTCCATACTTCATTCCATCGGATAAACATGTTCCTGTATGGAGACGCGTCCTTATTTCTCATGTAATCCTTGAATTCTTCGCTGTGCGATGATATGTGATTTATCATGAAGTCGCACATAAGATAGTATTTTTCCGAAAAACGCCTGATGTCTTCCCAGTCACCAAATGCAGGATCTACCTTGAAATAATCTATAGGCGCGAATCCCCTGTCACCCGACGACGGGAAAAAAGGAAGGATATGTACTCCCTCGATGACCCCGCTGAAGTGCTCATCCAGAACTTCATACAGGTCCTTAAGGTTTTTTCCCATGCTGTCTGCGTATGTTATTAGCATTATTTGATTGCTGATTTTTCTCATTCAAGTACCTCTTTCTGATTTTTTCTCAAATCAAGATCGATCAGCAAAATCAGACCGATTTTAACTTTATATAAACTATACCATGTTTGTGAAAAATGTCAATCGCTTTCATTGGATTATGATACTGCCTGAATGTCTACAGCACGAAAAGCTCTGATATTTCACAATTAAGCACTTGGCAGGAACTATTTCCTGCTCATTATTATACAAGAATATAGTATTCAAAAATACATCGGAATATTATCATATCTGCCATATACCAGGCATATTTATTGGACTTTTTACTTTAATTAACGAAATATGTATTCATCCTCGGAACCTCTGAGCAGAATCAGGAAGTTGCTCTGAACATAGACTCATCGCTTTTTGTCAATCGCTTACGTTGATAATGCGGTTTATTTTGATCGAACGCAAATCAATAATCTTGTGAATTTTCTTTCATCTTATCTTCTCTTAAATTAAATTACGCCTTATTACTTATACTTTTTTCACATATATTTGCAAATATGTGTGAACTTAATGTTCGATCTCTGATTTATATTTACGCAACCGATTGACAAACTATATTGTCGGTGTTATACTTGATTCACAAATATGGAGCACAATAATCTTCCATAAATCAAAAAAAGGAGGCCCAAAAATGAAAAAATCCATATGTTTGCTGCTTGCAGCCATAATGCTGCTTGCTTTTGCAACCGGTTGTTCAACGAGCGACAGCGAAACCACTTCTTCCCCCACTCCCGGCAGCACTGCATCTACAGATAGTGATCCGGGAGATCAGGATGCCTCCGAAAATGAGGACAATGAAGGAGGATATGTTTACACCCCTATCGATTGGGGCGACAACCCGATCACGGATGTCGGCCAGTATGTTATGAAGTTCGATATGGTTGAGAAAACCAAGAAACTTCCGCTGACCGAAGAAAGAGTGACATTCACGGCATGGTGGCCGATCTCTGCGGGCTTTGCTACAGTCTATGACAATTATGCGGACTACCCCAACATGATCGAAATGGAAAACCGTACCAATATACATATCGAGTATGTCCATCCTTCATCAAGCGAAGTTACAGTCCTTTTCCCGCTTATGCTGGCGTCAGAAGATTACTGTGATATGATATACTATGCCGGTCTGTATCCCGGCGGCGGAGACAAAGCTATTGAGGACGGAGTATATATCCGGCTCAATGAACTTATCGAAAAGTATGCCCCCAACTATAATACGATCCGCAATTATACCGAAGAAGCGCGCAAGATGACGATCACAAACTCGGGAAATATCTGGGGCTTCTATAATATCTGCAAGGAGAACATGCCCGGTTACATGGGGCTGAACATCCGCAAGGACTACCTTGACAGGATCGGATATGAAGGCCGCCCGAGAACAATTGACGACTGGGATCACGTTCTCGGCAGGATGCTGGAAGAGATCGACACTCTTCAGTATGCTTTGGCCATACCCCCGACCGGAAAGACCCAGCACAGCGCATTTTCCTCTGCCTGGGATGTAGGCAGCGAATGGTACCAGGTGAACGGAAAGGTGAAATACGGACCCGCCGAGCCGGAGTATCGCAACTACGTCGAACTTATGAAAAGATGGTACGACAAGGGTTATTTGCGCAAAGACTTCTACAGCGTCAATCCTGCTAACTACAACAATGAAGTCTGCTGGCAGGATTACGGTTCCGGTGCCTGCGGCGCTACCGACGGAGCAAACTCTTTCGGTGCGATGCTTTATCAGTTCGGAATGTCAACCGACCCGAACATATTCGTAGTTGCGGTGCGCCAGCCGGTCCTTAAGGAAGGAGACGAAACCCATCTCCGCTTTGACCAGGGCGTCGTCAATCCGGGAGCATTCAACAGCGAGCAGCTTGCCATAACGACCGCCTGCAAAGATCCTGCGCTCCTCACATCCTGGGTCGACTATCGTTATACATTTGACGGCTATATGCTGATTTACTATGGAATCGAAGGCCTGTCATATAAGTTTACCGACGACTACTACATAAACATTACCGAAAATGTCATCAACAATGAATTAGGCCTCATGGCGCTTGCAGCTCTGGGCAGCCTATATGCCGCAAGCATGCTCCAGGCCAGTCTGAGCGACTATACCAACGGCTGGTGCTTCCTTGACCCGGTTTATCCGACAGAAATAATGGTCTGGGCTGAGGATAAGTGTGATTACAATTATCCGAACATCTCCCTTGAAGCAACTGCCGCGGAAGAGTTCGCCAGTCTCTACAGCGACATTGAAACTTATGTCAATGAAACCATACCGAAATTCATCATCGGTGCATTACCCATGGATAAATATGATGATTTCGTCAATCAGCTCCATGTCATGGGCATTGATCGCTGCATTGAGCTCAAGCAGGAAGCCCTCGACCAGTTCAACAGCCGCTGATAAATTTCCGTCATCTGTATAAATAAGACAGTATAGATCCAAATCAAAGCATGTCCGCGGATGGACAGACCTCTTCCGCGGACATGTGTATATGATCGGTAAGTATATAGGTCTTGCATATTTGGAGAAAGGAGCATAAAAATGAGCAACAGGATAGTGATCCTTCCCGGAATCCCGGATGATGATAACAGGGACTATCTTCCCGAAAGGATCAAGGGTACGGAGTATACACTCAACGAAAACGGTAATAACTCGCAGGTTTATCCCAAAAGACTTGTGGAGCATACCGAGGCGATCGTCGACGTTGAACCTGATACATGGTATGAATACGTTCCGGAGAGCTACGATCCCTCAAAACCCACTCCCCTGGTGTTCAGCATGCACGGAGGACTGATGAACGGCTGGGGGCAGGCCATATACAGTTCATGGACAATGGTGGCAGACAGAGAGGGTTTCATATGTGTATTTCCGTCATCCCACACCCCGGGCATGTGGGCACTCGAGCACCCCAGGGAAATGAAGATGACTTCTATTGCTGGAAGGCCCATTCCGCCTTCCGTCACCCCGGATGAAAGCCGGGACTGCAAGCTCGTATTCAGGCTTATCGAAATAATGAAGCAGAAGTATAACATCGATACAGGCCGCATCTATATGCAGGGAATGTCAATGGGCAACGCCATGACGACCATGTTTGCGCGCGCTTTCGGGAATGTGCTGGCCGGTATCGGTGAGTCAGCCGGACCTACCGGTGAAAGCCTTCTTTACAACGAAGACGGTACGGTCAAAAACCGTGGCGGGGCGCTTGCTGTATTTCAGACGCGCCCGGAGTTCAACGCATGGCCAAATGACTGCTCTCCCGAGGACGTAAAAAGAAACATGATCAACCGGGATTACTGGCTCACCGTCAACGGATGTTCCTCTATTCCCCAAATAGCCATCAAAGGCGAGCACAATTTCGCCTTTTACAGCGGCGGAAAAGCTGACCTTGTATTCCTTGACATCAAGAACAGGGATCACGGACAGGCGTTGGACGAAGCCGAGCTGATGTGGGACTATCTCTTCTCCGGTACACGCCGTGACGCTGAGGGCAAAATAGTCCAGACAGATCCCAAAATTCCGCGAAAAGGCGACGAGTTTGCTATAGCCATAGCCGAAGGCTGCTCCAACGCATGGTTCAGGAACTCCGTTGTCCCTATGGGAGGAAAAGCTATCAAATGGCAGAAGCTCAAATACCACGGTCTCAACGGCGGGCAAAAGGTCAGAGGAGAGTACCTTTGTGTCCCTGTACGCTTCCTCGCTGAAGTCTTTGGTGCGGAATATACGCCTTCCGGGGACACACTTTCGGCTTCTCTCAGGCTTGATGACGGCAGAGAGCTGCAGTTTGCGCGCGGAGTCATCGGCTGCCTGATCGATGGCCATATCGAGTCCATGCTCTGCGAAGCCCTGCACAGAAACGGCGAGTTATACATCTCATTCGAGTGGTTTTGCAAACGGTTATATGACCTTCATGTTTCTGAAATGGCCGGAACCATATATGCAACCGATCACTACAGCGTTCTTTCCAACAATATGGCGCATATCATTCGTGATCTGATCAGATGATTTGCAAGGAGTTGTTGATTCAATGGACAAGTTTTATGTTCAGATGGACTCTTTTTCCCGGCAATTGATCCACGACTATGAAGGAGTCATGAAGAAAATTGCCGGCCTGGGCTATGCAGGTGTGGAAATTTTCTACGCCCTCCACGGAGGTTATACCCCTTCAGAGCTTAAGGACTTTCTGGCTTCCATCGGAATGGAGGTCATCGGTTCCCATGTAGAACTGGAAGACACTGATGAACAGTTGAAATACCTGCCGGATACAGGATGCAAATACATAATTTGTCCCGGGATGCATATCGGATCATTATATGAAGCCTACCGTGCCGCCGAGACCCTGAATGAATGCGGGCGCAAGGCCAGGTCTGTCGGCATGAAATACGGATACCACAATCACAGCACCGATTTCCTCTCATTTGGAAACAAGATGATCATCGATATTCTGATAGAAAATACCGACCCCGATCTCGTCACATTTGAGCTCGATGCCGCCTGGGCATGGCGTGCGGGTGTGAACGCCGCGGAATTCATATCCAGGCACCCCGGACGTTTCGAACTGATCCACGTCAAGGAGACCTCGGCGGACATGGAACCGATGAAGTTCCTGAAATTCCCCACAGACGGGGAAAGGCCGGTCATAAAGCGCGGCCCCAGTGGATGGCCGCTCCTTACTCCCGAACAGGAAGAGGCCCTCAACAAAGCCCTGTCGGTCAATTGCGAACTCGGCAAAGGCATAATCGACATGCCGTCGATCAAGAAGGCGGCGGATGCGCAGGGCGTCAAGGCATACGTCGTTGAACGGGACTATGCCTGGACCGGAGATATTATCACCTCGCTAAAGGCCGACGCCGATTATCTTCGCGCTCTGTGACCGATCGGCGGGAACGTATGCAAACGGTCTTTCTCTCAGGTATATTTCAAATTGGAGGTCAGATATGCTGTATATTCCGCGAGACGGCGTTCTCTGGGACACATTCCTGATGAAAAAGGATGATAAGTATCATCTGTTCTACCTGCGTTTCGCCTCCGCTCTTGGTCACGCAGTAAGCGACGATCTGGTCCACTGGACCGAAGAACCCGCGATCGAGTTTTCGGTTCCGGGCAGCTGGCATCAGGCGGGAGCGACTCTTACCGGTTCGATCCTTGAGAAAGACAATAAATACTGGTATGCTCTGGGATGTTTGGATAATAACGGCTATCAGTCCTATGGCTTTGCAGTATCCGACGATCTTTATAACTGGACTGTTGTTGACAAAGAAGCACCGTCGATCGTGGCTGGCAGTGAATACTATGACCATGACACCAATATGTTCACATCAGGATGGCGTGACACGGCATTCAGGATAGACTGCGAAGGATGGGTGCATTGCTATCTTTGTGCCAGCGCGCATAAGCCGAATCAATATTCATCAGGGGCAGTCATAGGACATTTGCGTTCAAGGGATATGAAGAATTGGGAGTACCTTCCCCCGATAGCCCACGTCGGTGACAGGGTCTCTGCAGCCGAGTGCCCGAGCATGCTGGAAATAAACGGGAAATGGTACGTGACTTTCGTTGATCATGGCAGTGGCGGCATGCGCTGGCACGCTTCGGGGTATGAGGATGCAGGAGGTACATATTACATGGTATCGGACGATCCGGACGGGCCGTATACATTCACGGCAAATCCATTGTTTCTTGGGTCAGGCATGGATCGCCAGGAAAGCTGGGCCGGACGTGCAGCCAAAATCGACGGCAAATGGCTTATCTATTCACATATGAGTTCAAAAAACGCATTTGCCAACATAAAGGAAATAGTGCAGACCGATGATGGAGGCCTCGAGCTCAGGTATTTTCCCGCAATAGAAAAGCTGATATGTGATGAGCCGAGGGTACTCTGTGAGCCAAAACACATTGAGGGCAGCGGTCCTTTCGGATGGCAGGATCTCGGGAAATGGGCTTCAAGCGGCACGACCATCAGCGGCGAATGCATGTCGATGGGTTCCGGAGTGCAGCTCACCGAAAAAGCCGGCAGCTTTATCCTTGATGCCGAAGTCATGATGGAAAAGGGGGCCGCCCTTGGATTCGCCCTTCGGACACATGATTATGACGGGATACCGCGTTTTCCGGGTCTTCCCGCACCGCGCGAACACGGAGCGGTGGTCATACGCCTTGATTATCAGCTTAAGCGAGCTGAAATCGAGGAACTTGTCAGGTGCTCTTATACGGGTTACGGTCATAATGATTTCATCAACAGCAGCTTTGTGCGAAACCCGGACCGCAGACAAATCGATATCAGGCACGGCGTCAGATATCACATTAAGATCATAGCCAGAGGACCTTTCTACGAGCTTTATATCGATGATAAGTTTATACTTTGCAAGCAATTGGGAAGCGCGTTAGAGGGTGGCATTGAGGCAATAGTGGAGCGTGGCCGTGCCTGCTTCATGAATGTTGCATTATATCCCATTGAACCTTTATAAAAGCTCTCATCCACCAAAACTACAACTAGCCGGAGGATATTTATGAAGAGAATCGCAATCGTAGGCTGCGGCAACATGGGCAGCGGTCATGCCATGGCGATCGGAGACGGCACCGGTTATACGGACTGGCAGATTCCGCAGCTGATCGACCCTGAAATAGAAGCTGCCACCACAGATATTTCAATCATGCTTCAACTCGCAGGCATCTTCGATATAGATCCCGTCCGCCAGGAATGGGCAAGGAATGAAGGGTACCACGTCTATCATAGTCTCGACGAAGTGCTTTCCGATCCTTCAGTGGACATAGTCCTAATAGCCACTCCGAATCATCTGCATGCGGATATAGCCATAAAGTCCATGCGTGCGGGCAAACACGTCCTTTGCGAGAAGCCTGTCTGCCCGACTTCCGCAGAACTGGAACAGGTTCTGGCTGTAAGCAAGGAAACCGGAATGGTCTTCTATCCCCGTCAGAACCGCAGGTGGGACCCGGACTTTCTGGCAATCAAGAAAGTATACGACGAAAGACCCCTCGGCAGGCCACTCAACCTTGAAAACCGCATCGGCGCAGGCGGAGCGGGAGGTCCCTTCGGATGGCGCTGCTTTAAGAAGTACGGCGGCGGCATGATGCTGGACTGGGGGGTACATCTCATAGACAGGATCCTTATCATGAATCCATGTAAAGTAAAGCAGGTATTCTGCCAGGTGATAAATCTGAACGGGACCGACGTCGACGAAGGTTTCAACCTTACCCTCATCTTTGAGGACGGATTCATAGCCTATATAGAGTCCGGAGCAGGCCATTTCGACCCTCCCGGACCGGCCTGGAGGCTGACATGCGAAAAGGGAATGGCCCAGGCAGATGCCATGACGGCAGCAGGAGCCAGGCTGCTCAAACCGAAACCCAGGGAGTCCTTTGCTGTGATACATAACTCCCTCCCCACTCGCAAAAAGCCTGTGATGTCAGGCGAAAGCGACAGCGTATTCCGTTTTCCCGGCCCTCAGAACGAGGAGATCCCTATCAGTAAAGTAATTTACGACCGAAACTCTCTGTACCGCAACCTTGTCAACACCATAGAAGGCACCGAAGAGCAACTCGTGACCGGCGAGCAGGCACTGCGTGTACTGAAGCTTATGGAAGCCGCTCTTCATAGCGCTCAAGTAAATTCGGTTGTAGACTTTGAATGACTGACTGCGTACGAAACTTCGACAGGCAATTGCAATGGAGCGAAATTTCAGGCAAATATAAATGTCATGAGCTAATAGCACGTATATCAAGATGCAAATACGCCAGCTTTTGCTGGCGTATTTGAACGAGAAAATCGGATGGAGATGTATATATATCGTAGATATCTGCAACTATTTGAAATCTTCGATCGTTCCCTCGGATATACCGTTAACGGATAAACCTTCAGCTTCTTTCAATCTTCTTTATAAATCTTTATAAATCTATAAATCTCTATTAAACTCTTTTAATCTCTTTTAAGGATCTCATAAATCAAATCGGCCATATTCATAGAAAGCACAGAATAGTGGTCCGTAGCATATAAAACATCGCTGCATTTAGAAACATGCATATCATAGAGGCTTCGGCAGAACCACTCCAGGGAAATATACAATTCTCCGTTCCGGTGTAAAGCTTCGCAAAGCATGGACTGTATGCGATTATCAATAACGCATCCTATGCTTCCCCTGGCAAACTGCAGTTCCCTGCCATCCTTCAGGACGAGCTCGGCGGAAAGGGTATCCCCGGACGGTCTGTACTCCGCCTCAAATACCCTGGCGATGAAGGACAGCGGTACACACAGATATTCACCGCGCACCTTTTGTCCTCCGTTCAGTCCGTGATATTTCAGCTTCTGCCACGATATGGCGGGTCCGGACATCTCCCATACGCTGTTCCTGAACCATGCCTTTGAGCAGTCCTTCGCAACCGCTATCGCAAATTCGTCCCCCTTGCGGGGCATGATCGTTTCGGTATGTACTATCCTCCCGTCGGGTTCCCTTCGCGTCCCGGAAAAAAGGTAGTCCCATATCATTTCGGCGTCATCGAATGTCTGTCCATGATCGCGGTTCTTGATGTCCAGATACACAAGGTCAGCCTTTTCGCCCTTGTAGAACGCAAAATTGTTTTCGCCGCGTATGCTTATTTCGGGCAGTGTTTTGCAGCCGTTGATGATCAGCCAATATTCCTTGTTTCGTCTGTTGATGTACACCTCGTCGGCACCTTCGATGGGAGGCGGGCCGTTCAGCTCGGGTCTCGACTGCCAGATCGCCAGAGGACCCGCTCGATTTATGACATTGCCCTCATCGTCAAAAATCAGGGACAGGTCCGTCGGTGCGCCTGAACCCGCGGCTCCCGCAAGGATGTTGCCGAAGTAACGGGCAAACTGGTAGGTCATCATGTCCCCCATGGACATGCCCTGCATGAAGATCCGGCCCTCGTCGATGTTATACTTGCTCTTCATAAGCTCGATAAGGCCAAGTACCAGTTTGATGTCATGGTTGTCTTCAGGATTTTCGGGAAACGGATTCAAATATACCCCGTCTTCACGAGGCCTGGAACGTTCGGCAAAGGTCTCCTTGTCGCATTCTATAGTCCAGAATCTCCTGGTATGTGCATTCGGAAAAACTACGATGAATCCTTCACGGTCGGCGACCAGAGTCCAGGATGTGTATATCGCCTGTCCCCAGCCTGTCATCAGGCCCCCATGCATGCTGAACACAAGAGGAGTGGGCCTGGTCGGATCGTAGCTCTCGGGTACATACTCATACCACGTATCCTCCACCCCGTCGGCTATGATACCTTTATACTCAACAAGCCTCTTTGGATAAACCTGAGAATTGTTTCCGTTTTCGTTGACCACGATATCCGTCGTCCTGATGATTTCGGGCAGATAATCCCTGTTGTTG
>Ga0134093_1001369_pt1 | contig 23654 bp, 27 predicted proteins | sample 4_1taG_FD_94452 | JGI IMG/M metagenome (GOLD analysis project Ga0134093, IMG submission 94452) | Switchgrass degrading microbial communities from high solid loading bioreactors in New Hampshire, USA - 4_13_20_68_A1 metaG | ecosystem: Engineered > Bioreactor > Semi-continuous > Anaerobic >...
GACAACGTCAACATGGAAGTGGAGCTGATCGTCCCGGTGGCCCTCGAGCAGGGTTCCAAGTTCGCCATCCGCGAAGGCGGTCTCACCGTCGGCGCCGGCGTTATCACCAAGATCCTGGACTAATACTGACGGGTAAAGGAGCAACACCGGGCAGGCCGGTGTTTGGATGAGATATGGCTTCAAAGAAAGATGTTCGCCCGGTGATTACTCTGGCTTGTACGGAGTGCAAAAATCGCAACTACACAACCGAGAAAAACCGCCGGAATGATCCGGGGCGTTTGGAACTGAACAAGTTCTGCATGCGCTGCCGCAAGCATACTTTGCACCGGGAAACCAAGTAAGGAGTAGTACCTCAGCCGGGCAGTCGCCTCGTCAGTGGTATAATAGACGGACACTGATGCAGCTGCTGCCCGGCTGCCAGCACAGGCCAGTAGCTCAATTGGCAGAGCACCGCTCTCCAAAAGCGGGGGTTGTGGGTTCGATTCCTGCCTGGCCTGCCAGAATTCCAGCAACGCCGTCTTCAAGGGCGGCGTTTTGCCCGTATCGGACTTTTCAGCGGGCGGTTTTTAAGGAAACAATCGCAGCCACAATCTGACCGGGTAACCGGTTCATAGAAGGAGGCCTCAGTGGCCAAAGAAGAGAAAAGCATTGCCCGCCGGCAGCCGAACGCCATCCAGCGTTACTTCAGGGAAACCGTTGGCGAATTAAAAAAGGTCAACTGGCCCAGCCGCCGAGAAGCAACCAATCTCACCGTCGTTGTTCTGGCGGTCACCTTTGGGATGAGCGTTGTCCTTGGGCTGCTCGATTATATTTACACCTGGTTCTTCAGGATTCTGCTTTCACTGGCCTGATGCTTCATGCCTGCAAGCAGATTTGAGTTAAGTTAGGATATTGTTTTTATGGATTTCTTTGACCGAGACGACCAGCAAAATGATGCTTTTGAGCCGAGCGGCGCGGATTTGACTCCCTCAGGGGAGGATCAACCGTCGGGCATTATTGATTCCGGGGTCGATGAAGACTTTTCTCTCGGCGAAGAATATCAGGGCGAGGAATATCAGGAAGAGGCAGACGGCCGCGCCTGGTATGTCGTACACTGCTATTCGGGTTACGAGAACAAAGTTCGCCATAACCTGGAGCAGCGGATCGAGACGATGGGGATGAAGGACAAAATCTTCGATGTCGTCGTCCCCACAGAAGAAGAGATTGAAGTCAAAGACGGCAAGCGCCGCACCGTGGAACGCCGGGTCTTCCCGGGCTACATCCTGGTCAACATGATTTTGACCGAGGAGTCCTGGTACGTGGTCCGCAACACCCCGGGCGTGACCGGCTTTGTGGGTATGGGCAACAGCCCCACCCCGTTGCGACCTGAAGAAGTGGCGCAGATCATCAAGCGGATGGAAGCCGAAGCGCCGCGCATCAAAGTCACCTTCAAACCCGGTGAACGGGTGCGCATTGTGGACGGCCCATTCAACGACTTTCGCGGCACCGTTTCAGAGATCGATATGGAACGCGCCAAAGTTCGTGTAATGGTGAATTTCTTCGGGCGTGAAACACCCGTGGAATTAGACTTTTTGCAAGTGGAAAAAGCGTAATTGACAGGCGGTCAGCCAAAGTACCGTCTGTCTGGTGGGAGGGTGATCCCAGATAAAAACCCGCTATTACCACGAAGGAGATAAATTGTGGCCAAGAAACTAAAAGCTGTTGTTCGTCTGCAGATTAACGCCGGAAAGGCGAATCCTGCACCCCCGATTGGTCCGGCCCTGGCCGGGCATGGTATCAACCTGATGGCTTTCTGCAAGGAGTACAACGCTCGCACGGCAAACCGCATCGGCGAGGTCGTTCCTGCAGAAATCAGCATCTACACCGATGGATCGTTCACTTTTATCCTCAAGACTCCGCCGGCCTCTATCCTGTTGAAGAAGGCAGCCGGGATCGAAAAAGGATCGTCAAACGCCCCTCGCGAGAAAGTAGGCAAAGTGACCCGCGCCCAGATCCGCGAAATCGCTGAACTGAAGATGAACGATCTGAACGCGGTGGATATTGAAGGCGCTATGCGCCAGATTGAAGGTACAGCCCGCAACATGGGGCTGCAAATCGTAGACTGAACCCCGGTGGGAGGGCGCTTTATAGGGCCCGTTTGCACCACGAAGGAGAAATCATGGCAAAACATGGTAAGAAATATTTGGCTGCATTAGCCAAAATCGACCGAGACAAAAACTACAGCCCCAGCGAGGCCATCGCTCTCGCCAAAGAAACATCGCCGGTCAATTTCGACGCGACTGTCGAAGTCCACGTGCGCCTGGGTGTTGACCCGCGCCACGCTGACCAGCAGGTGCGTGACGTGGTCGTGCTGCCTCACGGCCTGGGTAAAACGGTGCGTGTGCTCGTTTTCGCCCAGGGCGAAGGCGCGGCACTGGCTCGCGAATCCGGCGCTGACTTTGTGGCCGATGACGATGAAACCATCAACCGCATCCAGGGCGGCTGGACGGATTTCGATGTTGCCATCGCTACCGCTGACATGATGGGTAAAGTAGGCCGCCTGGGTCGCGTCTTGGGTCCGCGCGGGCTGATGCCGAACCCGAAAGCCGGCACAGTCGTTCCCGCTGAGGACCTGCCGCGCGTGATCCGCGAGGCAAAGGCAGGGCGTGTTGAATTCCGCGTGGACAAGACCGCCAACCTGCACGTTCCGATTGGAAAGGTCTCCTTCACCGACGAGCAGCTCTATGACAACATGGCTGCCCTGATCGATGCGATCAAGAAAGCGCGTCCGGCTGCTGCCAAGGGTGCATACATCCGGCGCGTCACGCTGACAACTACTATGGGGCCTGGCATCAAAGTCGACACCAACCAGTCCCAGGCCATGGAACTGAGAGTGTAAGTAACTCAATCTTCATTAATCAATTTTGCTTCGCCCAAGACGGCGGGTGCTGATCGGCAGAACTGCCCGACAGCTTAATATCCTGCTCAGGTGAAGACACACTCCAGAAGATAACCCGGCGTATGTCGGGATGGAGAAGTCTTTGCCGGCAGGCTGCGAGGCAAAGACTTTTCTTTTAGGAAGGAGGTGAGTGAACATTGGCTATATCGAAGGAACGAAAGCAGGAAGTCGTTAACCAGTACATCGAGTGGGCGAACAAGAGCCAGGCGATGGTCGTGACCCAGTACACCGGCCTGACGATGAAGCAGCTCGATGAACTGCGCGCAAAAGTGCGCGCTACCGGTGGTGAGTTCCACGTGGTCAAGAATACCCTGGGCCAGGTGGCATTCAAAGAAGCCGGCCTTGAAACTCCGGAGAAATTCCTGGAGGGAAGCACTGCGATCGCCTTTGCGTTCGAGGATGCAGCGGCTCTGGCAAAAGCAGTTTCTGACTTTGCCCGCACGTCCGAGTTTCTGAAGGTCAAAGGCGGATACCTGAATAAGGCAGCCATCAGCGCTGAAAGTGTACAGGCTCTGGCAGATCTCCCGCCGCTGCCGGTTGTCCGTGCACAGCTGCTGGGCACCCTGGTTGCCCCTGCTACTCGCCTGGCTCGCGTTCTGGCCGAACCCGGACGCCAGGTGGCCGCCGTGGTCAAGGCCTTTGCCGATCGCGAAGGCGCACCAGCAGCAGCCGAGGCAGCTGCATAATGGCACATGCCATTACCGTTTTATCAACCCGGATTTACTGGTCAACAGTGAACCACATACATTTGAAACTAGAACGAACCGATAAGGAGTACGAAAATGGCTGATTTGGATAAACTCGTCGAGCAGCTGAGCGAACTCACCGTGATCGAAGCTGCTGAACTCGTGAAGAAGCTGGAAGAGAAATGGGGCGTTTCCGCCGCCGCACCGGTTGCCGTGGCTGCCGTCGGCCCTGGTGCTGGCAACGGTGGTGGTGCTGCCGCTGAGGCCGTCGAAGAGAAGACCGAGTTCGACGTCATCATCAAGGACGCCGGTCCCAAGAAGATCGAGGTCATCAAGACCATCCGCCAGCTCACCAACCTGGGCCTGAAAGAGGCCAAGGACCTGGCTGAGACCGCCGGTGGTAAGGTCCTCGAAGCTGTGAGCAAAGAAGCTGCCAACGACGCCAAGGCGAAGCTCGAAGCTGCCGGCGCCGTCATCGAGATTGCCTAGTAATCTCTTCTACTGCAGCTCAGGAACCAGGCTTCCGGTGAAGCCTGGTTCTTTTTTATTAGCATTGAATCGTGGAGAATTTCGCCGGTTATTCAAGACCTTTTGTCTTTTCTGAGCCTGTGGTATATTAAAAACGGAGGGCAAAATGACTGCTCGCATCTTAATTATCGAAGACGATGAAGCGATCCTGAAGTTTTTGCGCCGCGGGCTGGCTTATGAGGGATACCAGGTAGATACGGCCACGGATGGGCAGTCAGGGTTGGCTCTGGCGCGCGACAACCCGCCCGATCTTGTGGTGCTCGACCTGATGCTCCCGGGCATTGACGGGCTGGAAGTGTGCCGGCGGCTGCGAGCCGGGGGGCCGGTGCCGATTCTGATCCTGACCGCCAAAGACACTGTCAGCGACCGCATCCAGGGGCTTGATATGGGGGCCGATGATTACATGGTCAAGCCTTTCAACCTGGATGAGCTTCTCGCTCGTATTCGCGCCCTGCTGCGGCGTGCTCAGCCCAGCCGGCCGCAGGTGCTCCGCTTTGCAGACCTCTCTCTCGATACCGGTACCCGCCAGGCTGCCCGGGGCGACCGCGTGATCTCCCTGACCGCTAAAGAGTACGAACTGCTGGAACTCTTCCTGCGCCATCCGCGCCAGGTGCTCACCCGCGATATGATCTTCGATCGCGTCTGGGGGTATGACTTTGGAGGCGAGAGCAACATCATCGAGGTGTACATTCGCTACCTGCGCCAGAAACTGGAGGCCGAGGGTGAATCGCGCCTGATCCATACAGTGCGCGGCATGGGATACGTGCTTCGAGAGGAGTCTTAGCATTTTTCCGGTCACGTGGATCTGGCTGGTTATTCTCATCCCCCTTCTTCCTGCGCTCGCTCCCCTGCAAAACGGCAGTGTTATCTGAATTATGACCCTTCGAGCGCGGCTCGCCTTTTTATACACTTTTATCGTCGGGGGGATTCTCCTGCTATTCGGTACAGCAGTTTATGTAACCGTTAGCGTCATCCTCACGAATCAAATCAACTATACACTGGGAAATGTCGCCGCCCAGGTGATCGACCAGGCACGCGTAAATCAACAGGGAGACCTGGAGGTCTCCCTGGCTGACATTAACCTCTTTGCCGATGTGTACGTGCAGGTCTGGACCCGCGATCACCAGCTTCTGGCCTTTTCCGATAATGTGCGCGGCCTGAACCGTCCACTGGATGCGGTCAGTATGGGGGCTGTTGACAATGTCTTGCGCGATGTCACGGTCTCCGGAGTCCACCTGCAGGTGCTCACCGTCCCCATTGTTGCCAGCAACCGCATCACAGGCGTTATTCAGGTCGGCACCAGCCTGACCAGCCTGGATATCATCCAGACAATCTTGCTGCGCGTCCTCTTTGGAGGGGCGATCATTTCGATGGCGGTGGCCGGTCTGGTTGCCTGGATCAGCACGCAGCAGGCGCTCTCACCACTGGAGACGGTTACACAAACAGCCCTGCAGATTACACGCGCTGACGATCTCTCCCGCCGCATCCCTTACCAGGGACCGCAGACGGATGAAGTGGGACAGCTCATCCACGCATTCAACCAGACGCTCAGCAGGCTGGAAAAACTCTTCAATACCCAGCGGCGCTTCCTGGCCGATGTGGGCCACGAACTGCGCACGCCGCTCACGGTTATCAAGGGCAACGTCGATCTGATGCGGCGCATGAACTGCACCGATGATGAGTCGCTGGACAGCATCGACAACGAGGTCAGCCGGCTGACCCGCCTGGTCGGAGACCTGCTCCTGCTTGCCCAGGCGGAATCCGGGCGGCTGCCGCTTGCCCGGGAAACCATCGAGCTCGACACTCTACTGCTGGAAGCCATGCAGCAGATGAGCGTTCTGGCCCGTGACCGCCTGCAGTTAAAATTGGAGACAATCGATCAGGTGCTGGTCTGCGGCGATGCAGATCGTTTAAAGCAGGTGCTTGTCAATCTGATCGGAAACGCCATCCAGTATACCCCGCCCGGAGGCGAGGTCACTGTGGGATTGGGGAAAGTGGACGAGCGAGCGCGGCTGACCATTTCGGATACCGGGCCGGGCATACCGGCGGAGGATCTGCCGCATATTTTCGAACGCTTTTACCGCGGCGAAAAATCGCGCACCCGCTCAAAAGACGGCAAGGGTTTCGGTCTGGGCCTTTCAATCGCCTACTGGATCGTTCGAAATCACGGCGGGCAGATCGAAGTGACCAACAGAGATCCTCATGGTACGACCTTCTGTATCTGGCTGCCGCTGGCAAAAGGTTCCTGCCGAGAAGAAGCGCAGCAGGACATTCAATAATCCAAGACTATAAAAAGCTAAAAATTAACCCAATTGAGAACAAATATCCCCGGCCCCGCTGCAGGGGATATTTGTTCTTTCAACATTCGTGCAGTATCTGCAGCATCTTATCTGCGCCGCATGCCGCCAGCGTTCAGCGAACGGGAATAACCCGACCCGGGGTTGGAGACCTGCGTCCGTGGAGATGCGGGGCTGGCCGAAAGCGGATGGTAGGTCGGCTCAGGCCGGTGATAGCTGGGCTGCTCCTGGCGGGTGTCGCTCGTCTCCTGCGGAACCTGGTGCGCAGAGCGAGTAGGCTTGGGAGCCGGTGTAATGCTGCGAGTGGAAGCCGCTGCCCGGGGGGCTGGCATCCGGCTGCTGCTGCTGCCCAGCGAGCGAACGGGAGTCGGCGGAGCAGGCATCGGTGCAGCCGGGACACGGTAAGAACGAACTGGAAACGGCATACGCTGGTTGGCCTGCGAGAACAGGCGCTCACCGGCAACCGAGAAGGTGCCGATAATGAGGACGCGGATGAGCCAGACCAGAACGGCGACGAAAATCGGAACCACACGCAGCAAAGTCTCGCGCTCAATCACCGCGCTGCCCAGCGCCTGGTGATTGACGATTGCCGTTGACACCCCCCACCAGGTGAGCATGGCGTTCATCGTTGCGGCCAGCAGCCAGGCGCCAAACAAATACCACACCTCAGCCGGCTCATCCGCCCCCTCTTCAGGGGTGAAAAGACGGGCGATCCCGGCGAAGTCGATGCCACAGAACGCGATGGCCAGAATGGTCGCCCAGCGCACTCCCAAAAAGCTAAGGTCGCCCAGCAGGTCGGACAAAGCGTAGTCTGTGGTGCTGAAGTTAAAGATCTCAAAAGCGAGCAGCGCGGCAATGATAATAATGCCGAACGCCAGCCCGCGCTGCAAGCGGAAGTGGTGAAAGGTTGTTCGAAAATCTGTGCCCTGAATACCGCCTGAATTCATGGCTGACCTCCTGTAGGGGATAGTGAATGAGCTGATCGAAGATTAATCTGCAGGTACCTGAGTGATTGCGCGATTGACATTGCAATGAGTTGTATGTATAATATAGAACACTTGTTCTAGTTTGTCAAGAGGCAATCATTTGTTGACGAAAGGCAGCTTCTTGATATACCGCACCCAATGACCTAGAACAACTGTTCTATTCTACCACAAAAATCAATAAAAGCATTTTCTTTCACTGGAGGATGTTATGCAATTAGGCCCCCGTCTGGTCATTCAGGGGACGATCCTGGGAGCGCTGCTCCTTTCCGGTTTCCTGTACCTGGTCGCATCCGGAATCAATTACCCCCAGTCTGTTCGAGCGGCTGATAATGGCACTCCCGCCCCACCAGTTACAGAAGCGGAGGCAACGCAAACCGCAGCTGCCATGCAGGCGTCTGACTCTGGGCAGAATGCCGTCTCAGTCGAGGCTGCAATTCCAGACGTATGCGAGGTCAGCCCAAAGTTCCCTGAGAGCATCCTGCAGTGGTGCAACCTGATATCGTATTACGCAAAGGAGAGGAACCTGCCGCCCGATCTTGTCGCTGCCCTGATCTGGCAGGAAAGCGGCGGAAATCCGGCTGCTTATTCAAAGAGCGGTGCGGTCGGACTGATGCAGGTAATGCCCCGGGACGGCCTTGCAGCTTCATTTATGTGCATCAACGGTCCCTGTTTCAGCGACCGGCCGACCACCGAAAGCCTGAAGGATCCGGAGTTTAATGTGCGCTACGGAACAGAGATGCTGGCGCGCCTGATCAGCAAATATGGAAATTACCGGGATGCACTGAAGGCTTATGGCCCCATGAACGTCGGATATTATTATGCCGATAAAGTCCTGGGCATATTTCAGCAGTACGGGCAGTAATCCCATTTTTGATCGATGGATAGGGGAGATGAGGCAGCAGGGCCGGAGTGAACACTCCGGCCCTGCTGCCCTTCAATAATGATGCATCAGCACAGCTGCTGCGGGATCACGGATAGTGAATGACATGATGCTCGACCAGCTTTCCACCCCGGTAAATGAACTTGGCGGAGAAAAAGCCCGGCTGTGAAATCCAGGGGATAAAAATCCGGTCGCCTTCCCATAGATTGAGCTGCAGCAGTTCGGAATCGGGGATCCACCGCAGTGTGCCTTCTGGAGAGTCGATTAGCTCCCCTGCCCGCGCTTCCGCTGTGTAGATGAAGGTGTACCAGTCTTCCTCGTCGGAGAATCCTGGAAAAGTGATTAAACCCTTCCACAACAGCGAGTGAACTTCCAGACCCGATTCTTCCCGGATTTCTCGCAGGGCGCATTCCTCCGGCGTTTCTCCGGGCTCGAGCTTCCCTCCAAGGCCGTTCCACTTCCCCTGGTGCATGTCCTTTGCCTTTTTGTTGCGGTGCACCATCAGGGTATGTCCATCTCTGCGCACATAACACAGTGTTGCCAGCTTCATATCGTTAAGCGCAAAAACACGCCGCTCCTATCCCGGTTTTCGATGGATTCCGTACGCTCATAAAAACCTGTGCTGATCAGACCTCCAGGGTCGTCACCGCGTTCACCCCGTGCAGATCATTCAAAACGGGTTCCCAATTCAGCTCTTCCAGAGCGGTTTCGATCAATTCTCCGTTTGAAAGCACAGCCAGCAGGCGCTCTCCCACCTGCGTAAAGCGTTCGACCATATGATTACGCCAGGGAGCAGTAAGGCCGCGCGCAGCATGCTGCCAGGTGCGGCCGCCATCACGGGTTTCTTCGATGCGGCCGTTCCAGTCCACACCGTCCGCTGGCCCCAGAATCATGTGCTGTGCATCGTCAGGATCGATCCACACCGCGCGCACATAGCAGGAATACAACAGTTCCCAGGTTTTCGCACCATCCTGTGAGACGTAAAAGCCGCCGCCAGTCGGCGCGTAAACCAGGTCACTGGAGGACGGGTGGACGGTGATCGAATGCACATCGGAATGAATAAAGCCGGACGCCGGACGGTGATCGAGATGGCCGCGGCTGCCTTCAGCCAGCCGCCAGTGTTCGCCGCCGTCATCCGAAATCAGCACACAGCCATCTTCTACCGCGGCATATGCCCGGCTGCTCTGAACGGCAAAACCGCGCACGCAGCCGGCCTCAGGAGAATAGGGCAGCCGCCAGCCGTACTGCTCACGCATCTGCTCGACCTCTTCACAGCTTCTCCAGTGTCCGCTCCCATCTCGAGAGACAAAGATCGCCGCCGGCTCTGTACCTGCCAGCTCAAAATCGGAGATCTCCGGATGGTAGGCCAGCCAGCGCACATGTGAAATGCTCAACCCATCACTGGCAGGTACCCAGTTCTGACCCAGATCGTCGGAACGGAAGATCCCCTGACGTGACCCTGCGAGGATCACGCCTTCGCGTGCGATAACACTCGTCAGGGGATTTCTTTCCAGCCCTCTGTGCACCGGGCGCCAGTGCGCTCCATCCGCTTCACACACAACCAGTCCGTGGTCGGTCGCCACGATCAGATACAGGCTCACCGCTCATTACCTCCCTTCCTTTATACGGTGATTGGATCAGGTTGAAGAATGCTGCAGCAGGTGATAGGTCACCAGCGGAGAGGTCTCCGCCTTCAGACAGCTTTGCGGCAGCTCCAGATTCGAAAGCTCGCGCTGGATGTGGAGCTGGTGCTGCCGGCCAGAAGCAGCCTCTCGGAAGCGCACCAGCCAGGTATCTTCGCCCTGCTGTTCAAAATCCTGAAACGTAAAAGCCTCCAGCCCCAGCTCACCAGTTTCTCTGCGCAGGTGATACTCCGCAGCCTGCACCTCCTCCGGATAACAGGCGCGGCCGCGGTAAAACTCGAGATGAATTTTTCCCTGCTGGTAGCGGTCCAACACCTGCTTCACATTCCCCGGAGTCAGGCGGCCAAAATACAGGCCGTGTGGAAAGCAGACCAGATTGGCTGCGAAGCGGTGCCCGCCCACATGTGAGCTCTGCCAGACCTGGCTGCCAACCTGAGCGAGCATCGCCGCGTAAACCGGCATGCCAAACTTTGCGCAGCAGGGATCACGTTTGCCGTTGGTGCAAATTAAATATAGCGGTTCTTTCCGGAGACTTGGACGATACAGCTCGCTGTCATCGAGAACAGCCTGAATGTCCAGATCGAGGATCTCCTCGTAGCGCTGGACAGTAAACTCGTAAATCGCGGAGCTGGTTTCACGGGAGTGGACAATGAAAAATGATATCCCGGAGGCCATGCGGCCGTGCCCGCTCTTAATCATTAAGACCCTGGATCCGGGAGTTGCCCTGACAACGGCAGAGAGATGATTTTTGAGGGCTCCGGGGATGTCACTCTGTTCGAAGGCTTTGCCTTCCCAGATCCCGTGATTCTCCAGTAGAAACCAGACCTCTCCGTGAGACGCTGTGGCATGTAATGATTCCTGAGCCTGTGCGGAGAGGAGGGAGCAAAAATATTCCTGAATCATGAAGCAAATTAGAAGCCCAGCTCTTTAAGGATATCGCCGGTTGGACGGCGGGATGAGGATTTGCCCTGCAGTTCTTCCCAGAAGCGGTCATCATAACGCCGGGATCGAACCGGAATGGGCATCGGCACGCCCCAGCCTAACAGCAGGACCTCTTCTTTCGGCTGCAGCCTGGCCAGCATTCCGCGCAGCGCATCCCTCCCGGCCAGGCCGGAAAGGACAGCCCGGATATCTTCATCATCCCCCAGCCAGCCGGAAATGCGCGTGCCGAGCTGCGACATGACCTCGTCATAAATCTGCGATGGCCGCTGGTCGACGATCAGCAGCGTGACGTAATACTTGCGCAGTTCGCGTGCAATGGTGCTGAAGGTGGTCTGCGCGGCCATCTCACGGTTCAGCAGCTTGTGCGCTTCTTCAACGACGATCACCAGCGGCCTGGGTTCCCCTTTTCCTGTGGTGCGAAATTCGTTCGTGCGTTCTTCCCAGGCCTGCCGGATGCGGCGGGTAAGCAGGTTTGTGACCAGCAGGTAGTCCAGATCCGACTCGTGCTGGCCAAACGAAAGGACGACATGGTTGCCGGCTTCCAGGGTGTGGATGATCTCGCTGATCGAGTCAGAGGCCGGCTGCTCGACCAGGTAAGGCAGGCGGAAAACACGGCCCAGTTTCGAGTGCAGCCCTTCAGCCGCCATCTGGTTTACCCCCGCCTGGCTGGCCCATGCAGCCACACTGTCTGGCGCCGGAATACGCTTGCCGCTTTCATCCTCAATGACAGCCCCGTTTTTCATTTTCTTAAAGGCCGTGAACCAGCCGTCTCGCCTGAAGGATGAAACCAGCGCCTCCAGGGTGGTTGGAGTGGTCTCCTTCAGGTTCAACTCGCGGGTCAGCATTTCGATATCTTCAGGCTGAATATCCTTCTCAGCGATCTCCAGGTTAAAGTCCGGAGCCTGGCCGCGGATCAGAGCGCCCTTACCCAGTCCAACCACCCGCAGGCGGCCGGGGAAGCGGGTGCGCAGGCCCACAACACGCTGACCCGTGTCGGAAGCCGTATCGTCAAAGCCGTACTCATTGTGCATATCGAACACCAGGACGGAAGCCCGGTTGTACTGCATCAGCCCGGCCAGGATGATGCGTGTAAGGAAAGACTTCCCGGTGCCGGTTGCGCCGAACACGCCGGATGAGCGCTGCACAAACTTTTCCAGGTCCAGGCAGACGGGATGCCCCTGCTCGCGGGTGTAGCCGATCACAAAATTGCTTTCACTATCGGCGCTGCCAAAGATCTCAGAAATGTCTCCCGGGCTGGCCAGGCGCACCGGGGCATGATGCGGCGGCACCGTTTTCACCGGCAGCGGTCGCGGCTCGCTGCGCAGTTTAAGGTCGATTTCCGTACGCCATTGTTCATATTCCGGAGACCCCGGGTCGGGCCCCCGCTCGAGCATCAACGCCGGCAGGACCTCCAGATTGGTGAAGAGGGTTTGCCCGTGCAGCAGTTTGGAGAATTCCGGCGGCAAACGGTCCTCAGACTGCTCGTCTGCGAAACGTGGATCGGTCGACCCCAGCTGCAGATCGGTAACAAGCCCGTAAAAGATCCAGTTCCCGCTCTCAATCACAACAAATGCACCTTCCTGGACTTCGGATGCAGGAACGGTGAGGCGCACGCGAAAGCTTTCCTTCAGGCCGCCGCCAACGATGTAGCCAATGACGGTCCGGGTCGGTTGTGTGGAGGAATTGTTGGTATCAAACATTCAGAACCCTCTTCAGTTAATCGGAACCAGCGGTTACAGGTCTACGACAGCATCGCCCAGAGCGCCCATAACAGCCATCAGGGTGACGTAGTCATCTCGCAGCAGCGTGATGATCTCCTGCGTGGCTGAGCTGATCCAGTCCTTTTTACCGGCAGCGCAGTGAGCCTGGTGGGCCTGGCGAATATGTGCAGCAATCAACTCGCCAACCGGCAGGTCTCTGGCGCGCAGGATGTGGCGAAAATAGCCGAAGCGGCCAGCAGCAGTAAACTGGCACAACTCGTCCTGCTGGCAAAGGTAGATTACATCCAGGCTTAACGGTGGGCGCGGCGGCAGCAGGTGATAAATGCGCCCTCCCTGCTGGTATCCGATGGTCAGCAGGCTGATTTCCACCGGAACATTGCGGTTGATGCGGTTATCAGCGATCACACTTTCATCCACGCCGTCAGCTGTCACCAGCTGGCGCACCAGTCCATCATCATCAATGCGAATGTCGTAGATCAAGCCGTAAATCTTATACCCATCCCCCAGCGGGACACTTGCCAGGGCGCCAAAGGAAGGAGAGTCGAGCTGGTTTACACGGCAGCCCACGACAAACCCTGCCGTTCCAGCGCGCAGTAAACGTCCGATTTCGATGGCAGTCATAGCACTCCTTACTCAGCTTGAACGGTTAAATTGAAAAACTGGTGCGGCCCTGCAGTTCTTTTACCGCCTGTTTTTGGGACTGTTCGCCCACCGGGACCCCTCGCCGGCGGAGTTCCATGGCGATCATCTGGTTGACCTGTTCTTTGTCCTCAAATGAAACGACAGCCGCTTCGTGTGCACGGTGCAGGATATAAGGATAGGGCCGGCTGCCCATAATCCGGGTCTGGTGAACCAGTGCAGCGTGAAGATACTCGAGCATGAGAGGGTTATCCGCCACCCAGCGGGGGATCTCAACGCGGGCCAGCCAGGGATGTCCCGGCCGGCCGACATTCAGGTAGAAAAAGTGCAGCGCCAGTGAACCCCGGTAATTGCCTGCGGACTTCGATTGAATGGCAAAAACTGCAGATCGCTCGCCCGATTTCAGCACGTTCCTGTACAGATCGTAATCGGTGACTCCGCGCAGAGGAAAGCGGTGCTTCACATCCACCAGCTCGTCCTCCGTCAGCTTGCAGCCAATTTCGAGCATGCGCACAACCAGGTTGGCGGCGGGCTTATCCACATATCCGGCGGTGACCACATGCATTTCGCACAGGCGCTCCAGCGCGGTCTGATATTCTTCCAGGCTTTTCTGAAACCCGCCGGCCATATCGCCATCCTTGGCGCCCCAGAGCTCCATCGGCCCGTCTGTAAACGTGATCACCGGCGGCCGGGCTTGCTCGGCCAGCTCAGCGAGCATGGTGCGCTCCCTCAGGTCGCGCATCAGCGCCAGCATCCCCTCCGTAATCGTTCCGGCATCCGTAAACATTTCCTCATCATAAAAGAGATCGCTTTTCAGAGTGATCGCCGGAGGGTCGGGCAGGCCATGCACCATCTGGATTGCGCCAACATTAATCAGGCAGTAGTCAACCGGGGCGTTGCGATCGGGGTTGATTTGCGAGCCATCGGCCGCGATGATCGTTGCGATCGGGGGCAGTTCGGGGAGAGGTACTGCGGCATTGAGCGGTTCTTGGACCGGGAGGGCACAGCGCAGTGTTGGGTCGTAGCTGCGGGCGGCGAGTTCAATTTTTTCCCGCAGCCGCTCCACTTCCTGAGCGTTGTCGTCCAGCAGCCGGCGGGCCTCCTCGCGCAGGTTTTGCCGCTGGCGCTCTCGTAACGCGGCGTTTTCCCCTATGGCTTTTACTTTCTCGCGAACTTGCAGGAAATCCAGGGCCATGGGCGATCCTCGTTGACAGAACACTTGTTTCGAGTATTGTATATCGGATAAGCCAGCGGCGCAAGGTGGGGAGCACTTTTTCAGGTTTTGCAGCCCCGGCTTCTGGCGACTGCGGTAAAATTTATGTAAGAATCGATGGGACCTGGTTTCGATCGGATTCATAAAGGTTTACCTGTTTCATGTCAACGACCTCCGGCTTTTTCATCTCACGTTCTGGTCCTGGACTGAGATCATTTGATGTCCGCCGGGATCTGAAGCCGGTAGCAGACCTGGTGGAAATCTGCTTTGCCGACACCCTTGACCCCGATGGCGAACGCTACCTGGAGCAGATGCGTTCTGCCGCCCAGAACTCCAGCTTTTTACAGTGGGCATCCCGTGCATCTGAAATGTCGGGTATTCCTCTGTCCGGCTATGTCTGGGAGGCAGACGGGCAGATCGTGGGGAATGTCAGCGTCATCCCTTACAGCATCATACCCAACCGCTATTACCTGATTGCGAACGTGGCCGTTCATCCAGCCTACCGGCAGCAGGGCATCGCACGTAAACTGACCCTGCAGGGAATCGAACATGCACGCAAGCGCGGGGCATCTGCCGTATGGCTGCATGTGCGCGACCAGAACCAGCCGGCCGTCCAGCTGTACACCTCGCTGGGGTTCGTTGAGCAGGCGCGCAGAACCACCTGGTACAGCCCTGCCTCTCTACCGGACAGCTCCCTGCCGGACGATATCCGCATCACCCAGCGCAGCGCCAATCACTGGGAGCTGCAGCGCGAGTGGCTGCGCCGTAATTATCCGCCTGAGGTGACCTGGCATCTGCCGATCAACTTCAGGCTGCTGCAGCCGGGCATTCTGGGAACCATTTCCCGCTTTCTCAACGGCATGACGACCTGGCAGCGATCGGCCTTTCGTCACAACCGGCTGCTGGGTGTATCTGCATGGCAGCCATCGAACAACTACGCCGATCCCATCTGGATAGCAGCTCCGCCAGAAACCGAGTCGGATGCCGCATATGCCCTGCTGGTACATGCCCGCCTGAACCGTCCTTCACTCCGCCCGCTGGCGCTGGACTACCCCGCCGGACACGCCGTTGATGCGATCCGTCAGGCCGGCTTCTATGATCACCAGACGCTCATCTGGATGAAGAAAGACCTGAACTCCGGGTAACATGAGCCCATTAAAACTGGCCCGCGAACACGCCTGGAACCTCTCCCCCGACGAAGCAATCGAACTGCAGCAGGAACTGCGTACCTATGTGAAGAGCCGCCATCTGGACCTCTCCGCGGTTCGCACCGTGGGCGGATTGGATACCGGTTTTCCTGAAGGCCGGGCCAGGGCGGCTGCGGTCGTTCTTTCGTATCCCGATCTCGAAGTAATCGAAGAAGCGATCGCCGAGGTGCCGGTCACCTTCCCCTACATTCCCGGCCTGCTTTCTTTCCGCGAAGCCCCGGCAATCCTGGCTGTTCTGGAAAAACTGCAGGCTCTGCCGGATGTCCTTATCCTGGATGGGCAGGGCATCGCGCATCCCCGCCGCTTTGGGATCGCCAGCCATATTGGTGTCCTGCTGGAGCATCCAACTATCGGGTGCGCCAAGTCAATCCTGACGGGAAAACACGCACCTCTGGCTGAGGAACGAGGTTCGGTGGCAGCGCTCACCTACAAAGACGAAGTGATCGGCGCGGCACTGCGCACGAAAACCAGGGTAAAGCCTGTTTACATCAGCACCGGCAACCTGGTCGATCTGGTTTCTGCAGTGGACCTTGTCCTGGCCTGCGGGCGCGGCTACCGTCTGCCAGAGCCTACACGCCTGGCAGACCGGCTTGCTTCTCACCGGGATGCACGGTAAAGGATTCCGGATCCTCTTCGCGACTTTTTGTCTGCTCCAGCGTATTGCTTTATGAAAGGAGAACCTGCAAATGAGACTCTTACTGCGCTGGATTATTAATGCCGTCGCAATCTACGCCGCCGTTCAACTGGTACCAGGAATTGAACTGCAGAGCACTCTGCAGGATCAATGGGTCGCAATTTTCCTGCTGGCTCTGGTTCTTGGCCTGCTGAACGCCGTGCTGCGCCCTCTGCTGGTTTTCCTGACATGCCCGCTCATCATCCTCACATTGGGTCTGGGGACGCTGCTGATCAATACGCTGATGTTTTACCTGACCGGTGTAATCGGCGCCCGCTTCGGATGGGGGCTGCAGATCGAAAGTTTTTGGGCCGCGTTTCTCGGAGCACTGGTCGTCAGCATTGTCAGCTTTCTCCTCAGCATTCTCTTTATCGATAACGGCAGCCGCAAGCGCTATGAGCACAGAAGCTGACCCGCTGCTGCGGTCACCTGCAAACATCAGCATAAGGTTAATGTTTGCAGAATCATCGGTTTAGCCGATTGACTTTCCTGACCAGAACGCTTATACTCATAACAGGAGATGATCTCTTATGCGAGTGTTAAGCTCAAAATTCAAGCGAAACTGGGGACCCTGAAGGCACGCGCCGCGCGTGCCTTTTTTGTTAAAAACTTTTGAAAGGAGATCACCACGTATGGACTACGGAATGATTGGGAAAATCGAAAAAGCGAAACGGTACGCTGAGGAAAGGGACCGGATTTCGATCGAATCACTTACCGTAACCTTTGACGGGGATAATAACCCTCACACCGTTCATTACAACGACAACAGATGGCAGTGTGATTGTGATTTCTTTCAATCCCGGGGACGCTGCAGCCATACTATGGCGCTTGAGATCATTCTCGAAGGCATGATCCCGGAACCGGTGATGTAGACAAAACCTGCAGCCATTTCAGTTGAACGAGCTTTCCCCATGAGAGCTCGTTCTTTTTTTATGGGTTTACCAGGCTGCTATTGTACAATAAGGCGCAAACACAAACCAAAACCAACCTGAAATTCTGGAGGCACACATGCTGTTGAGCAATGAACGGCAGGCACTGGTGGATTATGGAAAGAAACTGATCACCTCCCAATTAACGACCGGATCTGGAGGCAATCTGAGCATTTATAACCGCAGTGAGGGACTGGTGGCGATTAAACCTTCCGGGGTGGATTATTTCGAGATGACTCCGGAAGATATCGTGATCATGACCATGGATGGAGAGGTGGTGGAAGGAAACCTTAAACCCTCCAGCGAATTCCGCTTTCATCTGGCGCTGTACAAAAACCGCCCGGATGTGAACGCGGTGATCCATACTCACCAGGTCTACGCCACAACCATCGCCTGCTTGAATTGGGAGCTGCCCGCGGTGCACTACCTGGTTGGTTACAGTGGAAACAAGGTTCCTCTGGCCCCTTACGCCACTTTCGGAACCCAGGAATTATCCGATAACATTGTGCGTTCGATCGGAGGCTATAACGCCTGCCTGATGGCCAATCACGGCCTGGTCACCGTGGGGCCCACGATCGCTTCCGCATTTACGGTGGCCGAAGAGATTGAACTGGTAGCCCGCCTGTACTACCAGGCGAAGTGCATCGGCGAACCAGTTGTGCTCCCCGACGACGAAATGACCGTGATCGTTGAGAAGTTTAAAACCTACGGGCAGCAGCGATCCTGATCCCCCTCAGTACTGGAAATTACAGAGCGCCTGCGTGATCGGTACACGCAGGCGCTCTTTGCATTATGCGGGCAGTGGTTCCGGTTCCTCGGCAGCAGGATCGAAGCGCTTCTGGCTCCCCACGTGCACATGCAGAGCATAGAAGCCCAGCGCAGCAGCGGCACACAGCGCTGCGCCAATATACCACAGCAGGTTGGGGTTGAAATTGTCGAGAATAATGCCAGCCGCAGCCGGCCCCACCGTCGAAGGGATCATCCAGATCAGGCTGTAAACCGCCATATAGCGCCCGCGCATTTCTGCAGGCGCAAAGCCGGCTGCCAGAGCCTGTGAGGTGGGCATGATAATCATCTCGCCAATCGTGATCACGACGATGGCCAGTGCGAAGAGCGCATATGCGGCCACAAATCCAAACATGCCAAAGCCGACCATATAGAACACTGTCCCGAGTGCCATCATGATGAACGGGGGCCGGCGCTTAATGATCCGCGTGACGGTGAACTGGAACAGGATCACAACGATCGCGCTGGTTGTGAGCAAAAAGCCGTAGCCCTGCGGGTCGACCCCGTGCACGTCGCGCAGGTAAACGGAAAGCGAGTTGTACATTTGCTGGTATACCAGCCCCATCAAAATCCCGGCAACCAGAAAGGCCATATAGGCAGCATCGCGCATCACCTGAATATAGCCGATAAACGTCTGCACGAGACTGGTCTGCGACTGCTTCTCCAGCTCTGCCGGCCGGGTTTCGGGGATCAGCAAAAAGAACAGCAGCGCGACCAGGCAGCTCACCACCGCATCGATCACAAACAGGGCGAAGAATGAGTAGTCGGCGACAAAACCACCAATGGTCGGGCCTACGATCCAGGCCATATTGCCAACCACGCGCAGAATGCCAAAGCCTTCCTGGCGCTGCCTTTCAGGGAGGATATCGGCAATCATCGCGCTGTGCGCCGGACCGGCGATGTCGGTCAGCAGCCCGGTAATGATCGCCAGCGGATAGAGGAGGCTGAACTCGTTAACCAGCCCGAGTGACAGAGTCGTCAAGGCACTGAAGACCAGTCCAAAAATAATCAGATTGCGGCGGCCGAATTTATCCGTCAGCGCCCCACCGATAAATCCACCGATGAGACCAAAAATTGAAAACATTCCCAGGATAATGCCCGCCTGCGTCATCCCGACGCCAAACTTCTGGGTGATGTACAGCGAGAAAAACGGGAAGAGCAGGGTCCCTCCCATACGATCAATAAAGGAAACCCCAACGACAATCCAGAACCTGCGTGGAAATTCGTTATAGATTTTTTTCAAACCGGTGAACATATTTCGCTGCATTGTGATCCTTTTCACTGATTACACTGGTTCAATATTAGCATAACCGCCCGGGGACTGCACAGGCAGTGTTTATTCATGCTCCGGCCACGGGATTTCAACCCAGCGGGTGTAACCACCATGCTTCTCTACGCCGAAGACACGCCCGTGAGAAGGCTCGGAACAGCCTGGCTCATCCTCGATGACAACAGTGGTTTCATAGGAACCGATGGGCGTAAAAACCACTTCACCGTCCTGACACAACCATGCTTCGACCAGATAAGGAGGCGAGGCGGTTTCGTCGCCGGGGCGCATCGATATCGGATTCCAGAAAATAGTCACCTGGCTGCCGCTGCGTGCCGCTGATACCCCGGTCGGCGGCGCATAATACGGCGATTGAGGCAGATCGATATAAACCGGCTCAACCGCCATCACATCTCCCTGCACCTCCATCAGCGAGGCATTGACCCAGCAGGGGTTATCCCCGCCGATTGCGCGCACCAGGATCCACGTGCCCCGATCATTGCAGCCGATCACTTCCAGGTTGCTGCCCACCACCAGTCCGTATTTGTACAGATAAGGTGCACCAGGACCGTAGCGGCAGTTCGCACGCTGCAGCACCTCTGCACGCAGAATGGCATACGTGGGCGTCACGGTAGGAGTTGGCGAGAGGGTCGCAGTAGGCTGCGGAGAGGGCTCTTCTGTAAAGGTCGGAGCTGGCGTCGGTGTCGCCGTTTGTGTGATCGTTGGGCTGGGAACCTCCGTGTCCGTTTGCAGGGGGCTGCTTAATTGAGTCTGGGTAGGTTCTTCATTCGCCAGCGGCGGTGGAGCCGCGGCGCTGTTCTCCGCCGGTCTGCTGCAAGCGCTCACGGCAATCAACAGCAAAACTGTTTGCATGAGCAAATGCAGCCGGTTTCGTATTCGGTGGGTGTTCATACTTACCAGCAAAATGTTTTCTGCACAGAAACAACCCGCCTGGCCAGCTCTGGCCAGGCAGTTACGGCCACGATTACACTTCAACTCGCAGTGAAGGGGTGCCGGGTGAACAGGAATTATCGTGCAGCCTCACGCGGGCTTTTTTTGTTTCCGGCCCGGATTATAACATCGACCTGCCAGCAGGCTCAGAATATCCATTTTCCTCTCAGCGAACAGCAGGCCGCCGCGCAGGATCCATGCACCGGATCTCCAGCCGGTACCCGGCATCAAACCAACCTTTCCTTATTTGAGCAGTCTTTCAGCTGCGCACCGACGAAATCATTAATGTGTGCACCATCTATCCGTTCGAGGCTTTCAACAAAGTCCTCATTACCATCAGAAATTAAGGGAAATCCCTACCCCCAACGGGAAGATTCCCCCATTGTTCGCCTGCTGATCGGTCGGTATAGTAAAAGCATTGCTGGGACCGCTTGAGCTGCATCAGATTATGTCTGGGAACATCCAGTAGAGTTTCGGTATATCTTCTGGAACTGGGAAAGGGATGATCTCTTGAGCATGCTACAAACGCGGTTGTTTTCAAAAGCCGATGTATTCAAATTGTTCCTGGTCAGCGCCTTTCCTGTCCACGTCTGGGCGATTCTGACCCTGTTTAAGTGGTCTTCTTCTTTAACCCTCTCGCTCAGCGTCCTGGAAATCGTGAGCGTAACCGCGTATGTGCTGGTTTTCGCGCTTCTGGAAAGCCTGGTGATCTTCATCCCGCTTTCCCTCCTGGCTTATCTCTTTTTTTCCGGTGTTACCGGTGCTCATCCCATCTCAAACGGTGCGGCAATCATCCTGCCGGTCTCCATTTCAGCTGCAGCTATCCATCTATATCGCTTCCTGGAAATCAAAGCAGTCGATTTCCCGCAGTGGGCATCCCTGTGGGCCGCAGGCGCGCTGGCAGCGGTTGCCTTCTTTATTTACTGGCTGAGAAACAACGATAAGGTAGATAGAGCTCTGCGCTCTCTGGTCGACCGGCTTGCTGTTCTCTCCCTGATCTACCTGTTGCTTGACCTTATCAGCGGGTTTGTTGTACTGCTGCGCAACCTGGCGGCGTCGTAAACTGGCCATGAACCAGATCAACAATCTGAACCGCAGAGAATTTTTAAAGCTGCTGTCTCTCCTGACCATCACAACCGCCGGCATGCCGCTGTTTGAAATTCTGCCCGACCAGCCGGCTCAAAAAGTCGACGATGGGAAGCAGCGTCCAAATATTCTCCTGCTCTTATTTGACACCCTTTCCGCTGCACATCTCTCCTTTTTCGGCTATCCGCGGGAGACCACACCACATTTAGCCCGATTTGCAGAGCGGGCTGTGGTTTATCACAGACACTACTCAGCCGGCAACTATACGGTTCCGGCTACCGCCTCACTGCTCACCGGGACCTATCCCTGGTCGCATCGCGGGCTGCATTTTTATGGCACAACCCGGGAGGAATATCTGAGCCGGAATCTTTTCAGCGGACTCGGCAGGTACTACCACACAAGCGCATTCACCCATAATGCTTTCGTAATGGGGCTGCTGGACCAGTTCAGCCAGCATGTGGATCAGATCATCCCCGCGAAAGACCTGGCGATTCTATCTCAGCCTGCTGCAGAAGATCTTTTCCCTGCAGACTTTTCCATGTCCTTCTGGGGCGAACGCATTATCCGTGCATCTGGCAGTGATTGGCCTGGTTCGCTGTTTCTTTCCTTTATCGGTAAGGATTTCGATCCTTTCACACCCGAGGAGTTAAGGGAGCGCTACGGCCAGCTTTATCCGCGCGGCCTGCCGAATAACACCCTGGGGCTGTTTTTCCTGCTCGAGGATGCCATCGACTGGATCATCCGGCATGTGATGGAGCAGCCGCGGCCCTTTTTCAGCTATATCCACCTGTTCCCGCCCCACGAGCCTTACATGACCCGCAGAGACTATGTCGATATTTTCAATGACGGCTGGGAGCCGCAGCCGAAACCTGTCCTCGCTTTCCCTCAGGATAAGACGCAGGAGGATTTAAACGAAAGCCGCCGCCATTATGATGAATATCTCGCCTTTGTCGACGCGGAATTTGGACGTTTATACGATTCCCTGGAGGCGGCAGGCGTGCTGGACAACACCATTTTGATCATCACCTCGGATCACGGCCAGTTGATTGAGCGCCGGATTCACGGCCATGTGACATCAACGCTTTACGATCCGCTCATCCACATCCCATTGATGATATCCAAGCCCGGTCAAAAAGAACGCCAGGATATTCACGAACCAACCAGCATCGTTGATCTCCTTCCCACACTGTTTCATATTGCAGGTGTGGAGAGCCCAGACTGGAGTGAAGGGACGGTTCTACCTGGTTTTGGTCCTTCTCAGGCAGATGCTCAGCGCAGCGTGTACGTGGTCGAAGCTAAAAACAATCCCAAGCTGGCCCCTCTGGAAAAGGGAACCTTTTCAATGATCAAGGGTCGTTATAAATTGATCCGTTATTTCGGTTACCCGGGCAAAGAAGACGATTATGAGTTCTATGATTTAGAGAACGATCCGGAAGAACGGGAGAATCTGGCATCCCAGCGCAGCAGACAGATGCCGGAGCTGAAGGACGAGCTCATTACTCGGCTGAACGAGATTAACCGGGAATACGGGGCGTAAATGCTGCCTGGCCTGATATCTGGAATTCGTCATAAAAGGTATGAAATGGATTGAGTGTTGTGGAAACATGCCTTATAATTATTAAGACAAATTAAATATTTTTTGTCGCTTCTGTCCTTACCGGTAGTTACGGAAAATGGGGGTCATTTTGAATTTTCCACGGGGCGGTTCCAATTCGGGAACAGATTTAAGTCCACCTCTTAAACTTATCCTTACATCTGGTCTCATCCTGACCTCGTTGTTTGGGTTGAGCAGCTGCGCGGGAGTAACTTCAGCGCCGGGAGCACCCTCCATACTGGATCCGCGCGGACCGGCGGCAGCTGTGCTCGCCAATCTGTGGTGGATTCTGTTCGGGTTGGGTACGGCCGTGTTCCTGGCGGTGATGGCCGGCCTGATCTTTGCCCTCTTCCGCCAGAGGCGGGAAATGCGCAGTGAACGCGAGACCGAGCCGCGCGCTCGCACTGTCGTGCTCTGGGGCGGATTGATCATTCCAGCGGCCATTCTGGTGGCCGCTTTTGCATTTAATCTGGGTGCTCTGCGCGCCACCGCGCTGCCTGTTAACAGCCAGGATCTGGTGATTGAAATCATTGGCCGCCGGTGGTGGTGGGAGGTTCATTATCCCGGTTCTCAGTTTCGAACAGCCAATGAAATTTACATCCCTGTGGGGCAGCCCGTGCAGCTTCAGCTTGCATCCGAAGAAGTGATCCACAGCTTCTGGGTTCCCCAGCTCCACGGCAAAATGGA
>Ga0134093_1001372_pt1 | contig 23573 bp, 21 predicted proteins | sample 4_1taG_FD_94452 | JGI IMG/M metagenome (GOLD analysis project Ga0134093, IMG submission 94452) | Switchgrass degrading microbial communities from high solid loading bioreactors in New Hampshire, USA - 4_13_20_68_A1 metaG | ecosystem: Engineered > Bioreactor > Semi-continuous > Anaerobic >...
GACTTGCATGTGTTAGGCACGCCGCCAGCGTTCGTCCTGAGCCAGGATCAAACTCTCTAAATAAACTTTATCTACTTCGCTGAATTCCTTCAGCTACGTATTCATCTCTTTAGAAAGCCTTTTTGGCTCTTTTTAATTACTCACGTTCGCGTATTCGCTTCGCAAGTTACTCAATTCATTAACGAGTTCCTTTTCGTCTTACACTGTTTACTTTTCAAAGTCCATAAGCTTTATTTCAGTCACTCGTCGTGAGCGACTTTTACATATTACCACACTGTCTTAACTTTGTCAACACCTTTTTTATTGGTATTTTTTAGTTTTTCTCACCTACTCGACCAAAGTCTTTCGGATGCGACAGCTTTTAGATTATAACACTATAAATTAATTTAAGTCAAGGGGTTCTACAAAATTAAATATTAATTATTTTGCCCATTTATCTAATATATACAATATTATCTCATTATTATTGGATAATATCCGTAATATCTCATTATTACTCTTCTTTTCTCTTTGTCGATGCGATAATTTCTTTCAATTTTTTTATATCCTCCAAATATATCTCCTTTAAAGCTACATTATATATTATACTCGCGGGGTGATATAATGGATACAATTCATATTCCCTGTTCTCCAAAACAACTTTGTTAAGCTTTCCGTGAAATTGACCGATTGAAGCTTTGTAGTCCCCAAGAATCGACCTTAACGGTACATTACCGAGAGTAACAATATATATAGGATCAATTATCGCTATTTCTTCAATGAGATATTCCCTGTTTTGTTCAATTTCCTCCCTTGTTGCAGGCCTGTTAGACACCCTGCCCGTATCGGGGTTTACTTTAGAAAGTTTGTGTTTTATGGCATTGGTTATATAAATTTCTTCCCTCTTAAGTCCCAATATTTCGAGAAATTGTGCCAGGTTTTTGCCGGCCATTCCGACAAAAGGCCTTTTTTGGGCAACCTCGTCCTTTCCCGGTGCTTCTCCGATTAACAACAGCGATGAATCAGGGTTGCCGTCACCTGTGACAATCTCTTTCCCCTCAAACTGTTTTCTATATCTACCATATAATATATTTAACCGCTCTGATTTTGGCATAAATAATCCATCCTCTGCTTAACCTTTTTCATATCCTCCCACATTAAGACCTTTTTAGTCTCATCCCTTAGCAGAGCTGCAGGATGAAAAGTCGGCATAATCCAATATCCCTTTTTTTCTATCCACTGCCCACGGATTTGAGTAATTTTAGCATTTCTATCTATTACATATTTCATAGCAGTGGCACCTAGGCATACGATAATTTTAGGTTTTATAAGATATACCTGGTTTCTTAAATAGGGCAAACACATCTCAGCTTCCTGATCGGTAGGTACACGGTTTCCCGGAGGTCTGCACTTGACTACATTGGCAATATAGTACTGATCTTCCTTAAACAAAAGAGCCTTCAACAAAGTGTCCAGAAGCTTGCCGGCAGGTCCGACAAAAGGCAATCCGGACAAATCCTCCTGTTCACCGGGGCCTTCACCTATCATCAATAAATCGGCTTCTCTATTGCCACGGCCAATCACTATATTGGTTCTTTTTTTCCCCAATTCACATCTGTAGCATTCTGTACAAGCTTTAGTTAGTTCTTCCCAATTTAACATAACAATTATACCCCTGTTCTATCGGCACCCCATATCAGCTTATGCAGCTGTATTTGAAACCTGACATCGAGCTTATCGGCCAATATCCAGCTTATCATCTCTTCATAGTCCATTTTTCCGTATACAGGCGAAAAGGTTATTGTACCTTTTGTATAATGTTTGCTTATAATTTCCTTAGCCCAGTCGTAGTCCGCTCTATCACCAATTACAAATTTTATTTCATCCTTGTGCCTCAAAATATTGAAATTATCCAATACCATTTTATCCGAACATCCCGAAGACGGAGTTTTCATATCCATAACCCACGAATGCCCTTCCCCCAGCATCGCGTTTTGCAGAGGAACAGCTCCGTTTGTTTCAATTGTAACGGTATAACTGTCCAAGAGAACAAGCAGCTCTTTTAAATCCTCTTGCAGCAGAGGTTCTCCTCCGGTTATACACACTCTTTTGTAATGAAGTTTTTTTACTTGTTCAAACACTTCGAGAGGTGACATTTGAGTGCCCTGTTCATAAGCATATTGGGTATCACAATAAGAGCATCTCAAATTACAACCGGTAAAGCGAACAAAAATGGTGGGAAAACCGGAAGATAAACTTTCCCCTTGAATGCTTAAAAAAATTTCATTTACCAACATCTGTTTCACCTTTCGTTTTGCTGTCCTTTATTCCATCATATCCTTGGCGTCAATTGTTATATAGCTGGTAGGTGTCTCCCAAAGGACCAGTTTCTCCAAATTGCACTCCAAACCTTCCACTTTCTTTAAAAGCTTGTCCCAAATCCACAACCCAAGCATTTCACAAGTGGGATTAAAATCGAAAATATCATTGAGATATTTGTGATCAATTTGAGATAGTATTTCATTTTCCACAATATCATTCAAGTCATGAAAATCGATAACTAATCCGTTTTTGTCCGGTGTGCCCTTTAAGGTAACTTCAAGTTTATAGGTATGCCCGTGAATATTTTTACATTTTCCCGGATAATCCTTCAAATGGTGGGCACAGTCAAATGTAAACACTTTGGTTATGCTTATTTTAGAAATTTTCATAAATTCTTTCCTTTCAATTACGACCTAATCAATACAAGGTATTTTTCAAGTTAAACATATTCTATCGGATCCTCAATACCGGCCTCTTTGAATCCTTTAAGCCTTAACACACAGCTGTCGCAAACTCCACAGGCTTTATCCCCGCCCTTATAACAACTGGTTGTCAAATGGAGGGGTGCTTTATTTTCGCATGCGAGCTTTATTATTTCCGCCTTGCTCAGTTTTATTAAAGGAGTTTCGATTTTTATAGGCTTTCCGTTTACACCTCTTTTGGTTCCAACCTTTATCATTTTTTCAAAGGCCTCTATAAACTCAGGCCTACAGTCGGGATAACCGCTGTAATCTATTGCATTAACTCCTATATAAATTGCATCTGCGTCTATAGCTTCGGCATATCCTACTGCATAGCTTAAAAATATGATATTCCTGGCCGGCACATAAGTCACAGGTATATGGGACATCCCTTTGTAGTCGGGCACATCAATGCTTGAATCGGTCAATGCACTGCCGCCCACATTGTCAATGTGAATCAATTTATGAGTTTTAATCTTGTAATATTTTATAATCTGCTTTACGCAATCAAGTTCCTTCTTGTGGCGCTGTCCGTAATCAAAGGATATGGGGTATACCTCATATCCCTCTTTAAGTGCTACAGACAAACATGTTGTACTGTCAAGCCCGCCCGAAAGAAGAACAACGGCTTTGCTCATATAAGACATCCTCCCATTTTACTTATCCCTACATCAACACTTATAAGTATAACAATATATACATTCTTTATCAAAGAATTATTTCCTAATTTGATTTACCTTCCTTAATTAAATAATAGGCACAACAACCGATTGCTCCATTAAACTGTGGATTCTCCGGTACCACTGTCTCTCCCCAGCCGAGGTCCGTTTTGATAAAATGTATAAGAGCATCATTATTGGCAACTCCACCGGTCAAAACAAGTTTGTCTGCTGGAAATCTGGCAAGTATGGGTTTTATTCTTTTATACAGGGAATAATTCACTCCTGCAGCCAGATTCGGCACAGCATAACCTTCAGAAATTTTCCCGATAAGCTCCGATTCACCGAACACAGCACAAGTCGAACTCAGTTCCACCGGGTCAATATAGTATTTTTTCATTTCATCAATACTTATACCTATTACATTGGCCATATTCTCAAGATATCGTCCGCAGGAAGCGGCACACTTGTCGTTCAAGACCATATCCACCATTCTGCCGTTTTTTACCGAAATAACCTTGCTATCCTGTCCGCCTATATCCAAAAGTGTGAAATCCTTAAGTCCCGTTTGCCATATGGCTCCAAAAGTATGTGCTTTGAGTTCGGTTATAACTTCGGCATTATTGACATTTACATTATTTCTTCCATACCCGGTGCTGATTACTTTTTGGAAATGCTCTATCCCAAGCTTGTCAAAGTCCACCTTGATTGTATTATCCTCATTATTGCAATAATCCCTATAAAAAGAAGCTGTATCATACACCTTTCCCAACACATATTTATCCTCTTCAAAAACCGCAACTTTCACTGCTCTGCTTCCCAAATCGATTCCTACTATCCTCATATCCCACCACCCGGTAACATTAATTTATACAAGCATATCAATAAAGGATTCTATCCTGAGTCTGCTTCTTGAATCCACCTCTCCCGGACGATCTCCCTCAAGAGTAAGTACGGGTACATCCAATTCATTTCTTATAATAATATCTTCTATGCCTCTAAAGCAAAAAGCCTGAGTATAGTGAATAATTCCATCTATCTTCCTTTTCTCAATCTGGTTCTTTATATCTCTAATCCTACCGTATATATCATAGGGATAAGTAAATGTCCTGTAAACCTCAACAATATCGTCTATTTCAACGCTATCCGCCATGGTAAACTGTCTCTGCACCTCATTGTAAACTATTCGGGCACCCAAAGTCTCGACCAAATCATACAAATCGCCGTTTATAGGCGGTACTCCAATATATCCGAGTCTAACCTTTTCCGAAAATGCCTCCCTATTCTCCATAACGGCAATTTCCCGTTCAAGCTTCTCGCCAAAAGCTCTATAGTCGCCATCAAAGTCACTGCTGGATACCTGCCAGATATGGTTTTCAAATCCCGTAACTTTGTTATGCTTCCACGTCAATTCATCCAAATATGCCAAACGCTTCCTCACCGAATCCAATTGCTTCTTTATATTACAAGCTTGCTCGAAATCGGTGTCAAATTCTTTGCACAATTTCTCCATCTCTGCCTTTAATGCCTGATAGCTTTTTGAATTGGGATAGGAAAAGGGAATACATTTAATGCCTTTTAAATTAAAGACTTCCGAAAGAGCCCTGGCATTGGAACAATCACCTTCCACCACACTAATAACCGTATCGATATCCTTTGAGTTCAGTACAGCAGAATATATCCCCTTTATCCATGAACATGTATTTCTCGGAAATCCATCATTTTCAGCTTCCTCCACAAGCTTTGCAGCATTTTTGTCGGTAATGAAAATATTATTCAAATCCACAGGTTTAAGGCCTGCACCAAAAATTATTTCCACAGGTATACTTGTTGTAAATCCGATACTTTTCAAAAGTCCACCTCTTCCACTAAAACTCACATTTTACATTACATAGGAATATTTTCAAATAACAATGCTATATTTACCTTTTATACCCGTAATCGCATATTTATAAACTCCATAAAATAAAGCCCCTATTTATCAGAGGCTTTTCATAGTCTCTTGACTTTCTATTATAATATAAAGTAACAAAAGTTAAAAGTCATCGGTTCATATTTTAGTTGATTTCTAAAAAAACTTTGAATCTTGATAAAAATGAATCGTTCATCCTTAGATCAGGGTTGGGAATAGGACTGATTCTATTCATTGAATAGGGACTGAAACTTGCGTTAATGATATTGTCGTCTTTATCCATTTCAAGCACCGCATGGTGTAAAAAGTCCCCTCTAATATAATACCTAAGGTCAATAAAAATGTATCGGGTAACATTACCTATATTTTCACACAATACATGGGAAACGGGAGTAAACTCTGCAAAAAACTTTCCCACATATGAAAACGAGACCTTCTTCAGAACTTCTTCCTCTATTTTGTCAAACACTTTAAATATACGGATATTTCTTTTCAGTACGTTCTTTTCCCCCACCACGTTCCTTCCCGGCTGCTCCAATATGAAATGCCACCGGAAAAGGCCAGTCATGGAAGGCAGTAATTTCAAGCTTTCACACTTATCGCTAAAATTCTTGTAAATATCCTTTAAAGCAATCCATTTCATAAGAACTCTAAGACCTATATATGAAACAAATAAAATAAGAGAAATATTTCCAAACCATTGAGGAGAAATTAAATATGCCAACAAAGACAAAACAAACAGAGGGTCAAAAGAATTTAATATTCCCAAAGAAAATTTTTTATTGCAAAAGGGCCACAGCAGCTTTGCACCGTATGAGTTCAACAAGTCGAAACCGGAATGGGTCAATCCACCCAACAAGGACCATAGAAAAAGCTCCGATATACTCATTCCTGTATAAATAAATTTCAACAGAATGGAAAGAAGACCTGACGAAACAATAAGACCCAAGATTGAATGAGTAAGACCTCTATGATTTTTTAAATAGGTATAGTCACCCCATTTTTGAAAAACAATATCGATATCCGGAAAAATTGAACCGATTACGATACTTACAGTAGCAGCATCATGTATGGAAATATCATTTCCGGCAAGCTTAGCCACAGCAGCACCGATAACTCCATGAGTTATGGGATCCACCAAAACCCCTCCCATTTTTCGAATTGACAAAGAAGTGATTGCCTCATTCCTCTTCGCAAACAAGTCGATAATTTTATATTTTACATACACGTTTTTTATAAGGAATTAAATCTCCTCGGAACTGAATTTAAACTTTGCATATTTTTGTTCAATGGCAAAAATTGCAAAGTCACTAAAAACACTTCGTAAAAAATATTATATCATTTATAGTGTTTCCAGTCATGAGTAATATGTACCAATTTTCATATACTCAATTACGAAATACTTAATTTATATATATTCCTCTATAGATTGCTTAAAAACTTTAAAATTATTGTTTAGTTAAAATTATCTTCGATCATTTCACTGGTCTTTTTTGCATTGTAGATATAATACCAAATGCCGTTTTTATAGACCGCTTCCCCAGGAAGCGTAAAAGTATTAATCTCATCTATATTAATGTTGCTAAACTGACGGGCAAAGAAATCAATATCGCTAATCTTAATATTCGTTCTCATATTTTCACTGAGAATGGAAAAAATACTCCCTGCTTTCAGGATATATATAGCCTTGAATTTTTGATTTATAAATTCTTTAAAAAACAACTGCTGTGCTTCAATTCTGCCCAAATCTCCATCTTCATAACCTTCCCCTTTTCGGTTGCCCTTCCTGAACCGGACAAATTGCTCCGACTTTTCTCCATCAAGAATTTGTCTTCCCTTACTCAGGTCAATGTGAAGATTTTGAACGGGATCATCGTACTTCATATCCATTGGAACATCGATTTCTACGCCTCCCACCACATCAACAATCTCTCTAAAACCTTTAAAGTTTAGAGTTATATAGTAGTCAATCTTTAGTCCTGTAATGTTTTCAACCTCATTTATAACAAGTTCTTCTCCACCTTTTGAAATTAAAGCATTAATTTTACCGTATTTTCCGTTGTTTTTAACCCTTGTATCCCTTGCTATCGATAGAATATTTATTTTTTTCCTTTTTGGATTGAAATTTATCAACGCTATGACATCCGATCTCAGTTCCTCGTCATCCAACCCCAAAACCAACAAATTGACACTACGGCCAAACTCTGTGGTTTTTGGCAAGTATCCTATCATTTTCAGCGGGGTACTTTCACTTTCGGCAAAATATCGGATTTGCTCCGAATCTAGGGACTTCAGAGTATATATACCTTGAACAAACAAAAATATTGAAGAAAATAAACATATCCAAAAAACAAACTTTCTTATCTTCATACTGCTCCTAATCCGTAACAATTTTATATAATTAAATTAACAACATCATTACCTATATAATTTCTCAAAAAACATTTTATATTCGTTCTTCATCCGAATTAATCCCGAAATACCCTGTAAATGCAGAATTTCCGGCATAGGGTAAAATTTTGCTGTATTTAGCAACCCTTGTAAATACAAAAAGACCTGAGATATTCTCAATGAGATATTCCCAAGTCTAATCTATAAGCACAGCAACTTGCTGTTTTTTCCTATATACTGAGTTTTGACTTAATTCTCTCAACCGCTTCCTCGGTATTTTCCCTGCTACCGAAAGCCGTAAGCCTGAAGTAGCCCTCACCGCTAGGTCCAAATCCAGAACCGGGTGTACCGACAATATTCATCTCATTCAGCAATTTGTCAAAAAACTCCCACGAGCTTAAACCTTTAGGAGTCTTCAGCCAGATATACGGTGCATTTACACCGCCAAAAACTTGTAATCCTATACTTTTAAGACCTTCTCTTATTATTGAGGCGTTTGTCATGTAGTAATCTATTGTCTCTTTTATTTGTTTTTGCCCCTCTTGGGTGTAAACAGCGGCTGCAGCCTGCTGTATAACATAGGGAACTCCGTTAAACTTTGTGGTTTGTCTTCTATTCCATAACTTATTCAGTTGATATTCCTCACCGCTTTTTGTGTAGGCAACAATCTCTTTGGGAACAACGGTATACGCACATCTGGTTCCTGTAAATCCGGCAGTTTTCGAAAAACTTCTAAACTCTATGGCAACTTCCTTCGCACCATCTATCTCATAAATGCTGTGGGGAACATCATCCTCCCTGATAAAAGCCTCATATGCAGAATCATACAATATTATGGCTTTATTCTCTTTAGCATAGTCCACCCACTTTTTAAGCTGTTCCTTTGAAAGAGTCATCCCTGTAGGATTGTTTGGAAAACACAGATAAATCATATCCACTCTGTTTTTCGGCAATTCCGGAATGAAATTATTTTCAACGGTACAAGGCAGATAAGTAATTTTCTCAAAACGTCCGCTATTATCAATCGTTCCGGTTCTACCGGCCATAACATTGCTATCGACATAAACGGGATATACCGGATCTGTAACCGCAATTACATTATCCAAACCGAATATCTCCTGTATATTTCCGGTGTCGCTTTTTGCACCGTCACTTACAAAAACCTCATCCTCATCAAGCTCTATTCCTCTTGCTTTATAATCGTTCTCAATAATCTTATTTATCAGAAAACTATAACCTTGTTCAGGGCCGTAGCCTCTAAAAGTTTCCGCTTTTCCCATTTCATCAACAGCGTCATGCATAGCTTTTATAATCGCTGGTGCCAAAGGCCTTGTTACATCACCGATTCCCAATCGAATAATATTGGCATTGGGATTTTCCTCTTTATACTTGCTCACCCTTCTTGCAATCTCGGCAAAAAGATAGTTTCCCTGAAGTTTTAAATAGTTTTCATTAATAAGTGCCATCATCATCTTCCTTTCCTAAATTAATTATCAAAAAACCTAAATATCAATTTCTCCGTCAAATACCTTGGTTGCAGGACCTGTCATATATACATGATTATCGCTTTCATTCCATTCAATTATCAAATCTCCACCTAAAAGCTTAACAACTACACATCTATTGCTGATACCGTTGAGCACCGACGATACCAAAACAGCACAAGCCCCTGTTCCGCATGCAAGAGTTTCACCTGCTCCCCTTTCCCACACTCTCATTTTTAAAGTATTTCTATCTAACACCTGCACAAATTCAGTATTAATCCTTTTAGGGAACAGACTGTTGTTTTCCATTTTAGGACCGATTACCTCAAGGGGAAATTTATCGACATCATCAACATAAGTAACGGCATGGGGATTCCCCATTGACACGCAAGTAACCTTGTATTCTTTTCCGTCAATGGTCACAGGCTGGGACACAAACTTTTCCCCGTTTCCGATTACAGGTATCTTGGCAGGTTCCAAAATAGGTTCCCCCATATCCACTTTCACCATTGCAACTTTTTCATCTTCAACTTTCATATCAAGAATTTTAACACCTGCCAAAGTTTCAATTTTTATATTCGTTTTATTTGTCAATCCATTGTCATAAACATATTTTCCTACACATCTTATCGCATTTCCGCACATCTCGGCTTCCGAACCGTCGGAATTGAACATTCTCATCTTGAAATCGCAGGTTTTAGACGGCATTATTAAAACCAATCCGTCGGACCCGATTCCGAAATGCCTGTCACTTAACCGCTTTGCCGCTTCAGATGGATTCTCCACTTTTTCCGAAAAACAATTAACGTATATATAGTCATTACCTAATCCTTGCATCTTTGTAAATTTCATTTTATGCAACCTCCTGATAAAAATCTTGCATTTCTCTTATTATAACATACATTTTCTTTATTACAATATAGTAAATTCCATTACCTAATTTTTTGGCAGATTAACACTTTCATTGACGTTGAAAAAAATGTAGTCACAAAAAGTTAAATAAAGTCAAATATAAAAGATAAAATATGGAGGAAACACAAGCTCCTCCACAGCTTCCATCTAAGTTATTCTATGAATCTGTTTCAAATTCAACATTGCTTATTATCTCTCTTTTTGCTACAATATATTAGTATACATTGCTAATTTTAAGGCATTATGACCATTTTAACAGGGAATATAAATATATGGGGGTATATAAATGCGTAAGAAACTGAGTATTTTCTTTTGCATCGTCTATATAACTATTATGTCGCTTTCAGTCAATATATTCGCTGAAGGAAATCTTGTAAAGAACGGTTCTTTTGAAGATGTCCAGAACGGAATGCCTACCGGCTGGACTATTTCTACATATAATGACGAAGACGGTGCGGCGGAGTTCAATGTTGTGTCCGATGAAGCATATGACGGCAGTAATTGTGTTTCTGTAACCAATAACGTCCAAAACGACTCAAGATATATGCAGACTGTCAGTGCACAACCCAACAAAAACTACAAACTGTCTTGTTACATTAAGGCTGAAAACATAAACGATTCGGGTAACGGTGCAGTTTTGTCCATCGAAGGACAGCTGGCTGCGACACCTTCACTTAGAGATACCGGTGGTTCGTGGGAATATGTAGAGATGTATGCCAAAACCGGAGAAGGTGTTTATTCCTTCAACGTTACCGTTGGAGTTGGAGGATATTCTGCTGAAAGTACAGGAAAAGGATACTTTGATAATGTAACGGTTGAGGAAATAGATACCATCCCGGAGGGTGCCATTGTTGCCATTGTGGAGAATCCATATCTTGACAACTCATCTTCCGATAACCAGTCCGAATCCGATTCAGATACTTCCGAAAACGAAAAAAAATCCGGTACAAGCACGACCGTTTGGCTAATACTTGTAGTATGCATACTAATCACGGCAGCAGCCATATACAATACATTTAAATCCTCTTCATCGGAAAAGGACAGTGAATCGGATGATTCCGTATCTTTCGATGATGACAAAGATTCAACAACAACTGTGGAGGATAGCGAAACTTCCAAAGAAAAATCGGAAGAGAAAAGCGACGACACTGAATAGAAAGTCCAATAAAATGTTCTATAAGGGCTTTTCATCAATTTATCATTTACTGGAGGAATAAAATGAAAAAGTTAATTGTCCTTACGACTGTTATATTTGCTATATTATTACATACTCCTGTTTTTGCCGATGCCAACAACATTGTGCAAAACTTCGGGTTTGAGGAAGGTTCTCTTGACAAATGGGAAAAGCAAGCTTACACAGAAACCGAAGGAGTAACCGAGTTTTTTGTGGATGATACCGTAAGCCACTCCGGTGCCAAAAGTGCTTGCATTGTAAACAACTCACCCAACCACGCAAGGTTTAACCAGGAGATAAAGGTGAGCGGCAATTCCCATTATAAACTTTCCTGTTGGGTAAAAACCGAAAACGTCGGTTCTGAATTTTCCGGAGCAAATATAACTGTAGAAGGAATTTTAGACATTTCCGAGCATGTTCAAGGCACAAACGATTGGAAATATATTGAGCTCTACGGTTCAACCAAAAAAAATCAGAAAAGTATTGTGCTGTCATTGGCCCTCGGATCTTATGGAAATGAAAATACCGGTAAAGTGTGGTTTGACGACGTAGTTGTAGAAAAAGTGGACAAAATTCCTTCCAATGCTAAAGCAGTCAAACTATACACAGAGGATCCACCGAAAATTAAAATCGATTTACCGAAAAGTAAAAACATCTCCTTTATGACACCGTACACAATAATATATTTTATTGTTGCCATATTATTATTGGTGCTTGCCGTAAAAGAGAAAATAAAAATTAAACCTGGTGCTGAAAAAGCGTTACTTGCCATATCTCTACTTATCGGTCTTATAGTAAGGCTCATATTTGCCCCGATAATAGAAGGCTTCAGCGTTGACATAACTTGTTTCAGAGCCTGGTCCATGGTAGCGGGAAGCATCACCGGCATCCCGACCTTTTATACAAGCGGTATGTTCTGCGATTATCCGCCGTTTTATATTCTTGTGCTTGCAGTTGTGGGTGTGATTTCAAACTTATTCAACCTTACTTCCAATTTTACATCCCACCTTTTAATGATTAAATTGCCGGCTATAATTGCCGATGTTGTGATATCTTGTCTAATTTACAAGATTGCCGTCAAAAGATTTAACAAAACTACAAGTTTCATCTTGTCGTTACTTTTTATATTCAACCCCGCAGTATTCTTAAATTCAACTCTTTGGGGACAGGTTGATTCCTTCTTTACAATGATCCTTTTAATTGGAATCATACTGATTGACAAAGGCAAACTCAGCATTGCAACCATAATTTTTACCATTGCCGTCTTGATGAAACCGCAAGGAATAATATTCCTTCCGGTAATAGGCTATGAATTGATTATTGACTTTATTAAAACAAAGAACTTCAAGAATATCGGTTTATCGGCGTTATATGCCTTCATAACTACAGTTTTAGTTATACTTCCTTTCTCACCGGGACAAGCTCCGACATGGCTTATAAAGTTGTATATAAATACTGCTGAGGGATATAAATACGCATCAATGAATGCCTATAACCTGTTCAGCCTCTTTGGTGCCAATGCGAAAGACGATAGTGCAACTCTCTTCATATTCAGCTATTATCAATGGGGCATGTTCTTTATAGTGCTAACTTCTATCATTACAGGAGTTTTATATTTTACAAACTTTATAAAAAACAAGCAGGACGCTAAAAGTATTGCACCCATTGGAATGCTTATTCAAATGACCGGTGTGTTTGTACTTTCCACAAGAATGCATGAGAGATATCTCTTCCCTTCTATAGCCTTTGCATTGCTTTGCTATATATTCTATAAAAACATAGGTTATCTCTTTATCTTCGGAGGAATAAGTGCCACGGTATTTGTTAACACTTATGATGTACTTGTGAGAATGTTTAAATACGACAACCCTTATATACCTGCTGATGACTTCTTATTGTTCATCGGTTCTCTTGCAAATGTAGTAATACTTTTACTCATATGTGTAGTATCAATTTATTCGGTTGTGAGAAAAAAAGCAATGCCTCTGGATTTGGCATAACTTAAGCATAACTTATTGTGGGGGGTGTTTTCAGCGTGCCTAGAAAGCTATCGGGTATATGCCTTTTATTGATATTGACAATACAATTTATATTTCCACTGAACATATCGGCTGCAAGTGAAAACCTTGTGCAAAATCCGGGGTTTGAAGAGGGTAGTATTGATGACGGATTTTCTTGGATTGCCGATTGCTGGGATAAAACAGAAGGTGTTACTCATTTTTTACTTGATGACAAACAAGTATACTCCGGTTCAAGAAGTGCCTATATTATAAACAATTCTCCAAATGATTCAAGATATAAGCAGACAATTAGTGTAAAACCCAATACCTATTACAGAATGTCCTGTTGGATAAAAACCCAAAATGTTGGTTCCGAAAACAAGGGTGCCAATCTTTCCATTGAAAATACTTTTGAGGTATCAAGGGATATAAAAGGTACGAGCAGGCACTGGGAGTATGTCGAACTCTACGGAAAGACAAGCCCGTACCAGGAAAGCTTTACTCTTACAATAGGTATTGGAGGATATGGCAGTACCAATACCGGTAGAGCTTGGTTTGACGACATTGAAGTGGTTGAGCTTGACAGTCTGCCTCCTGGAAAAACTTATGTGAGCATGGATCCCAACTGGAATATTCAACAAAATCAAAACAGCGGTTTTAAGGTTAACCCCTTTTTGATTGCTTTCATAATTATTATGGCAGGAATAATATTCTCGGCTTTCTATATTGCATTTAAAAATAAAAGTAACGCAAGACCTTCTCCGGTTGCTTCCAACAAGCCTGATGAAAGTTCCAAACCTATAAAATTAAAACTTGACAAGAAAGATATAGTTATCATGACCTCTATGTCTTTAATATATCTTTTTATTGCCCTGTTTAACCTTGGTGACTTTAAAGTACCCGTTACCTCATGGCTGCCTGCCGATTCGGGCGAATATTTTGTTGTGGATTTGGGTAAAGATACTACCCTTTCGAGAATTTATTTCTATTTGGGTTTGGGAGAAGGTAGAAATGCCTATGGCAATTACAGGATTGAATACCTTGACGAAGAAAAGGGCTTCACCTACCTTGCGACTTTCACCAAGGAAGATATGTTTACATGGAAATATATCGACACTCCACCGGTTGTTACAAGAAAACTTAAATTCATAGTTGAATCCGCAGGCGGAACCCTAAATGAAATAGGCATAATGGAGTACGGAAGTACCAAACCTTTAGAAGGAATTACAATAGTAGAAAAAAACGTCAGTGAGAAAAGCACGGGAAGCGTTGAAAATCTTTTTGACGAGCAAAATCTTGTAGTTTTCAAGCCTTCCTATAAGAACGGAATGTACTTTGATGAAGTTTATCATGCCCGAACAGCCTATGAACATATAAACAAAATAGAACCTTTTGAAACCACCCACCCCCCTTTGGGCAAGGTGATTATGGCCTTAGGTATACTTATTTTCGGAATGGTTCCTTTTGGCTGGAGGATAATGGGAACATTATTTGGAGTGGCCATGATTCCGGTAATGTACATCTTCGGTAAAAAAATGTTCCAAACGAGATTCTATGCCTTTTGCACGGCATTTCTCATGATGTTTGAATTTATGCACTTCAGCCAGACAAGAATTGCCACCATAGACAGCTACGTTACTTTCTTCATTATACTTATGTATTATTATATGTACCACTATTTTATAAACAAGTCCTATGTTTTAGGCTTTAGGGAATCATTAAAGCCACTGTTTTTAAGCGGTTTGTTTTTCGGACTCGGTGCCGCAAGCAAATGGATAGCTTTTTATGGAGCTGTAGGCCTTGCATTGTTGTTCTTTGTCACCAAGGCAAGCGAATACAATGATTACAAAAAGCAGATTTCTTCCAAATCGCAAAAAGACTCCTGGGTAAGCAGCTTCTTCCCTTTATATATAAACTCGACTGTTTTATATTGCATATTTGCCTTTATCTTCGTACCTTTACTTATATATATACTATCCTACATACCCTGGATGCTGGTTCCCGGCGAAGGCCACGGATTGGACCTCTTTTTCAAAAACTCACTGAGCATGCTTGATTACCATTCAAATCTGGTGGATAGCCACCCTTACCAGTCGGCATGGTGGGAATGGCCTATTATGGTAAAACCTATGGCTTTCTATTTCGGAAGTGACTTAGAACCTAATACGGCTTCAAAGATTTTCACAATGGGAAATCCGGCCATATGGTGGACAGGAATTTTGGTCTTCGGTATTCTAACGATATTTGCACTTTCAAAAGTAAAAAAATACTTTGTTCCGATTTTTGCCGCATCGGCCATGGGCTTTGTGTACATGGCTTTCCCAAGTTCCATTGCCCAAGTCATTAAGCCGGCAAGTTTGGAAACGTGGTGCATGATCATATGTGCTGCTGTTTTAGTACTGCTTCTGATACTGTTTAAATTCGACAAAAAGCAGCTACTGGTCTCAGTTGCTTCCTATGCAGTATTTCTCGTTGCAATATTAGCCTTTTACGGTTCCGAAAGAAATATAGACTTTTACAAGCAATTGAGTACCCGACTTAGTACTTTGGTTTTTCTGGCAATATGTATCTCCATATTGCTTAGAGGAATATACAAATACGACCGAAAACTTCTCCTAATAGTGGCAGCAATGGTGTTCCAGTATGTACCCTGGATATTTATCACAAGGTCCGCTTACATCTATCACTATTTCTCCATAGTTCCGTTTTTAATACTCTCCATAGTTTATATAATTAAGTTTTTTGTCGATAATTACCCTAAAGGAAGAATTTTATCCTATGTTTATTTAGGGTTGGTGTTTGCACTTTTTGTTCTTTACTATCCAGGACTTTCAGGACTTGAAGTTCCTGTCGAGTACATGGGATTTATGAAATGGTTTGATACTTGGTATTTTTAATAAGTTTAGGAGGAAATAAAAATGTCTGAAAAAATAGTATGTTCTGTTGTAGTACCGCTTTACAATGAAGAAGAGGTTATCCTTGAAACTTACAATCGACTGAAAAAAGTTATGGACTCCACAAATGAGCCCTATGAAATAATCTTTGTTAATGACGGAAGCAGGGATAAAACTGCCCAAATAGTATACGAAATTTGCAACAAGGATAATACTATAAAATTGGTTGATTTTGCAAGAAATTTCGGTCATCAGACAGCCATAACAGCAGGTATGGATTTCTCCGAAGGTGATTGTGTTGTAGTAATTGATGCCGACTTGCAGGATCCTCCGGAATTGATACCTAAAATGATTGAAAAATGGCGTGAGGGTTATGACGTAGTATACGGTAAAAGGGCTAGCAGAAAAGGTGAAACCTTCTTTAAAAAATTTACTGCAAAAGTTTTCTACCGCTTTTTAAGAAGCATGACCGATGTGGATATCCCTGTTGATACCGGAGACTTCCGTTTGATTGACAGGAAAGTTTGTGATGCACTAAAACTTGTTAACGAACGAAATAGATATATACGCGGCATCATAAGCTGGCTCGGGTTTAGGCAAATAGGCATTGAGTTCCATAGGGACAAGCGATTTGCCGGAGAAACAAAGTATCCTCTTAAGAAAATGATTAAATTTGCCTTAGATGCCATAACTTCGTTTTCATATAAACCTTTAAAACTTGCATCCTATGTCGGAATGTTTTTGTCCTTTGCAAGCTTCATTTATCTACTTGTTGTGCTATATACCAAGCTGTTTATGCCCCATGTAACCCAATCGGGCTGGGCATCGATAATTGCAGTCAACCTGTTGTTTAACGGTATTACATTGATGATTCTCGGTATTATAGGAGAATATATAGGAAGAATTTATGATGAGGCTAAAGGGAGACCTTTGTACATTGTAAAGCAAACCAGAAACTTCTCTGAAGAAAAATCCAACAATATCATCGCAAGAAATAATCGGTTGAAATAAAATTGGTTGATTGATAAATATGGCAATATTTTTGTAAATATAAATAAACCTCCTTGTGTTTAATAGTTTTGACAAGAAACCAAACACAAGGAGGTTTTAACTTTCGTTTAAAGGCTTTAAAAGCGTTTTTAAGGGATATTATTTATAAATATTAATGTTTCTTATATACTAATAAAAAAGCTTTTTAAACGGCTTTTAAATGCCATATAACCAAAACCAAATGTGAACAGAAAAAAACCTTGTATACTGATTTAATGTAGTTATACAAGGTTTTTTGGTGGGAGGAGATGGATTCGAACCATCGAAGTCAGTGACAACAGATTTACAGTCTGCCCCCTTTGGCCACTCGGGAATCCTCCCATATTGGAGCTGGTGGACGGAATCGAACCCCCGACCTATTGATTACAAGTCAATTGCTCTACCTGCTGAGCTACACCAGCACATTTAATATATTAAGTTTAATGGCGACCCGGAAGGGGCTCGAACCCTCGACCTCCAGCGTGACAGGCTGGCATTCTAACCAACTGAACTACCGGGCCGTATTTTTGACCTGCCAACTGGCCTACCAGCCATTTTCCCTTCTGATAGGCCAGCACTAAAAACAGGTTATGATGGTGACCCATAGGGGACTCGAACCCCTGTTACCGCCGTGAAAGGGCGGTGTCTTAACCGCTTGACCAATGGGCCATTTACTTCTTCGGCTGTACCTCGCGTCAACCGACAAAATATATTCTAACCAGATCTCAATAAAAAGTCAAGCAATTTTTTTAAAAAATTTTGTAGAATTTTATACCCATTTTAGCATACTATAGTTATTAATTTTAATCCTCATTGTACCAAAATTCTGCCGTAAAAAACTGATGTAGATAGAATACTGCTATTTTACCGACAAGGATTTAAAAAAAAATAAAAAAACAGTTGACAGAATTGCATGCCTGTTGTAATATATATAACTGTGTGGCGGAACTAAACGCCTACATACTGAAGCGTGGGCTATTAGCTCAGTTGGCAGAGCACTTGACTTTTAATCAAGGTGTCCCGCGTTCGAGTCGCGGATGGCTCACCAAAACAGCTGCAACCTTTCGGTTGCAGCTGTTTTTACATATTTAATGTAACGATAAGTAAATTATTCCGGTTTAGAAGCCCCGCATCTACAATGTCTCACATAATCATTATTTACATTTCCGCAATCTGCACAACGCCATTGGCCTTCTTTAAGCTCCTTTTTCAAATTCCCCACCGGATAAAAGGACTTTTTCCCTTCTCTTGGAGCGTGATAGATAATATAATCAATGCTATCAATTATTGAATACAAACAGGATAAAATTGTGTACAATACAAGAACACCATAAAATGAAGCAATAAAAATTGCAACAGTAATCAGCCAGTTTCTTTCATATATTTCAAAGCGTACACTAGTAAGTATTTTGCCTTTGCTGTATGCAAGATATGTACTACCGGCAAGACCTAGTACCAGGTGAATTCGTGCCAGTATTTTAACAAATTCCTTTGACATAAAAAATCTCCTTTACGAATTAATTATAAGATTATATCGACCAATTTTAATCTATTCAATACTATTTACCCAATAATTTAAGCTCGATACTATCAATTTTTGAATCTATTCCGATTTTCACTCTTATATTATTTCCAATTGACTTTTATATTTTTGGATCAGTAACAACCCGCTGGTAAATATGCCAATATTTCATTCCACTTGAACTCCATCCAACTTTTGACTTGAAACATAAAGGGAAAGCTTTTGAATTATAATATTGCACTTTCCCTTTTACTTGAGTATTTTCATATATTAAAATTTATACAATAATGGTCTGTTCTCTTTCTTTTCCTACACCGATTAGCTTTATTTTAACACCTACAACTTCTTCTATCCTACTTAAATACTTCTTTGCATTAGCCGGCAAATCGTTATAACTTTTAATATTGGATATATCCTCATTCCATCCATCAAACTCTTCATATACTGGCTCGCATTTAGCAAGCTCCTTCAAGCTGGCAGGAAAAACTCTGGTTTCCTTGCCGTCTTTCTTGTAAGCCACACAAAGCTTGATTTTAGGAATCTTTCCGATTGTGTCCACATGATTTATGGCAAGCCCGGTTAATCCATTAACTCTTGCTGCCGACCTTATCATAACGAGATCAAGCCAACCGCAACGTCTTGGTCTACCGGTGGTTGTCCCATATTCCCATCCTAGTTCCCGTATGGTATCGCTTATTTCATTATCCTGCTCCGTCGGAAAAGGACCTGCTCCAACTCTTGAAGTATATGCCTTAAGCACACCGTATACCTCATCAATGAATACCGGACCTATACCTGCACCGGTACACACCCCACCGGCTATCGGATTGGAAGACGTAACATAGGGATAAGTCCCGAAATCCAAATCCAGAAAAGTTGCCTGTGCCCCCTCAAACAATATGTCCTTTCCGGCTTCAATATAATCAAATATTACACTGGTGGAATCCACAACATGAGGTTTCAACACTTTAGCATATTCCAAGTACTCTGAAATAACCTCATCCTCATTTATGGGTTGTCCACCGTAAACTTTCTCAATTATGAGATTTTTCACTGCCAAGTTCTCTTTAACTTTCTTGACAAAAATCTCTTCATCTATCAAGTCACACATTCTGATACCGCATCTTTCCGTCTTGTCAGCATAGGCCGGACCTATGCCTCTTTTGGTAGTTCCAATGGAGTTTTCTCCTCTGAACTTTTCCTGGAGTTCATCTAACAATCTGTGATACGGCATTATGACATGTGCTCTGTCACTAATCAAAAGCTTGTCGGTACTAATTCCTTTATCGGTAAGCTCTTTCATTTCCTTCAACAAAACAGCAGGATCCACAACCACACCGTTTCCGATGATACAAGTCTTTCCTTTGTGCAAAATACCTGAAGGTATAAGGTGTAAAGCATATTTTACACCATCAGCCACTATAGTATGTCCTGCATTATTACCACCTGAAAAACGTACAATTACATCAGAGGTCTTGGCAAGCATATCTATATACTTTCCTTTTCCCTCATCTCCCCATTGTGTGCCTATAACCACTCTGGTAGCCATTCTACCATTCCCCCTATTCCCGGAAGTCAGACCACAAATAACAGCTCTTAATGGTACTGCAAATTTCCTTATTTTTTACACAACTTAAATTATACCTGTAAAACGAAACAAATACAATAAAAAACTTGCATTCATAAATTATTATACTAATATATCGGCAATAACACAACCGTTTATCCGAATATTCAAATCATTTTTCAGTATATTGTTCGCTTTTTATCATTGCACTAATTTTCTCTTTTAGGCTTATTTTAAACTACCGGTTACAACTCCAAACCAACTGAAGAAAATAAAAATAAGACACATCATTCGTGTCTTATTTTCAGTTTCTAATAAACTTGCAATGCATTTTAACAAAAAGCTTTATATACTGTTACATAGAACTTTTTCAATTATTCCTGTCCTTTTTTTGCAAAGTACTCGTTAAGTTCCTTAACAAGCTTTTCAGCGTCTATGCCATGAATTGCACATGCATCTTCAATGCTTTCCCCCGACGATGACGGACAACCCAAACAATGCATTCCATTATTTAAGAATATAGGTGCGGTACCCCTATCAATTCTTAAAACATCAGATATTATCATATCCGGTGTAATTTTAACCATAATTTCCCCTCCTAAATTCAAATTGATTTTTAATTTAAAAGAACACTAGTATTATACACTACCTGTCGATAAAAATATACCCCGTTTAATGTATCGGAAAAAACACCTGCTTTATTATTGCCTCAATTCAATTTGCAATAAACGCAAAATGCCCCATTACTTTTTCTTACCAACTAAACTGTTTGCCTAAACATTTTCTTTCCGATTTCATAAAGATTATTGCCGAAACTGTCTATAATAACAGTTACAGGGAATTCTTTTACCGTTAGCTTTCTTAAAGCCTCAGTACCCAAATCGGGAAATGCAATTATCTCTTCAGCAATAATCGACTTTGCAATTAATGCACCGGCACCACCAATAGCACCAAAATATACCGCGCCGTATTTCATCATAGCCTCAATAACACTCTTGTCCCTTAGTCCCTTACCAATCATTCCGCTAAGTCCCAATTCAATCAATTTCGGAGTATAGGCATCCACCCGTCCACTGGTGGTTGGTCCTGCAGACCCTATAACTTCTCCCGGTTTTGCAGGACAAGGTCCCACATAATATATAATTTGGTCCTTTATATCAAAGGGAAGATTTTTTCCCTCTTCGAGCATACCTATCATCCTTTTGTGTGCCGCATCCCTTGCTGTATATATAACACCGCTTATATTTACTATATCCCCGGCTTTAAGCTTTTTAACCTCTTCTTTAGATAAAGGCGTTTCAATATTATAAAACAATTTTATCCCTCCAGTGCAATTCTCTATAATTCTATTTCCGCGTGTCTTGTAGCATGACAATTAATGTTAACGGCTACAGGAAGTCCTGCTATGTGTGTAGGATACACTTCAACATTAACAGCTAGAGCAGTGGTTCTTCCTCCAAGCCCCGATGGACCGATTCCCAACTTGTTTATCTCGGTCAGCAATTGATTTTCAAGTTCTCGTACATATTCAACATCACTTCTTTGATCTATTGGCCTCAAAAGAGCTTTCTTGGCCAGGAAAGCTGCCTTTTCCATTGTACCTCCTATACCCACACCCACTATAATAGGAGGGCATGGATTAGGTCCGGCGTTATCTACAGTATCAATGACAAACCTTTTAACCCCTTCTATTCCCTCTGCAGGTTTTAGCATTTTTAAGGCACTCATGTTTTCGCTTCCGAATCCTTTAGGTGCAACAGTAATTTTAAGCTTGTCACCCTCAACTATATTATAGTGAATCACCGCGGGAGTGTTGTCCTTTGTATTAACTCTGTCTATCGGATCTCTAACAACGGATTTTCTAAGATATCCTTTCTCATATCCCCTTCTAACACCTTCATTTATTGAATCGGTAATACTTCCACCGGTTATATGTACTTCCTGCCCTATATCTACAAACACCACTGCCATACCTGTATCTTGGCAGATAGCAACCTCTTTTTCTCTTGCAATATCGGCGTTTTCAATTAATTTTTCCAAAATATCCCTGCCGGTTTCGGATTGCTCTGTTTGAAGTGCTGTCTTTAAGCCTTCCAGGATATCATCGTTAAGGAAATAATTAGCACTCTTGCAAAGCTCCACCACAGCTTCAGTTATCTCATCGGTATGTATTGTTCTCATAGCTACCCCCATCTCTCTTTATAATCATAGCAATAGTATACTAAAAAAAGTCCCCTTTTACATTACCAATTTAAAATTTATAATTTGTTCATACATGAAGTTTCAAACTTTGATATAATAATAATTATAGATATCCTTTCGAAAAATCCTATAAAGCACAATTAGAACCGTTGCAAATATTTTAAAAAATTAATCCTTCGGTTAACAAATTAAAATAATTTGCTTTTTTCTAAATTTGTTAATCTTTACTATACCAAACAAGTATGCTAATATACCTTTGGACTTTATTGCAGTTGGGTATTATATGTATGGCAGTTCAATAAATGAAAGGGGTTTTTTGCTTGGATTCTCCTAAAAACATTCTCGTATGCGTTACTCAGCAAAAAACATGTGAAAGATTGATTAGAAAAGCAGCTAATTTGAAAGACGAGCTTAAAGGTGAGCTCTTCGTAATTCATGTTGCAAAGAATGCATGGAACTTTCTGGACAATATCAAAGAAGGTGAAGCACTCGACTACCTGTTTAGAATTTCTAAATCCGTAGGTGCCGATTTGTCAGTTCTAAAATCAGATAATATTGTGGAAACAATTGTTGATTTTGCAAAAGAAAAGAAAATTTCTTACATTGTAATGGGTGAGTCCCCTAACGATCATAAGGAAAACAAGTTTTACAACGAACTGAAATGCTTGCTGCCCGATGCAGAAATAACAGTAGTGCCGCAAGAAGAAATAAAATAAATATATATGGACTTATTTCAATATAATAAAAATTCCAAAGTCGGATTTAGTCAAATTTAGTTGTAAATTTTTACAATTATTGTAAATAAAATTTCCAAAAAGTGTGGCTTAAAACCATCACTTTTTTTATGGAATATTTTTATAAAAATTAGCCAAAATCCCGATAAACTATAAATTTGCATAATATTATACACATTATGGATTAACTTTTCAAGAAAAAAATATTAAAATAAAAAAAAAGTTGCTTTAAACCATGATTTTATCAGGAATAGCTTGACTTTCCACTTTATTCATTATAAAATATTGTCGAATTCCAAATATAGGAGGTTGTGTACATGAACAAAACAGA
>Ga0134093_1001375_pt1 | contig 23478 bp, 21 predicted proteins | sample 4_1taG_FD_94452 | JGI IMG/M metagenome (GOLD analysis project Ga0134093, IMG submission 94452) | Switchgrass degrading microbial communities from high solid loading bioreactors in New Hampshire, USA - 4_13_20_68_A1 metaG | ecosystem: Engineered > Bioreactor > Semi-continuous > Anaerobic >...
CTTGACATGCCATTTTCTTTTCACTATATTATAACCAAGGGCTTGTAAGCCATAATCTGACTTACAAGCCCCATTGAAAATTATCATAGAAAGTCAATTTACAGAAAAAGTTTCACACATCCTTTTAAGCAAAAGTTCTTTACAATTTGTCTACTGCAGTTGAAATGGCAGGTATTACCTGTTTCTTTCTTGATACAACCCCCGGCAGAAAAATACTGTTTTCCCCGGTGTTAACGTTAAATGCTTTTGAAATCAATTCTTTTTCCCCACCGACAAATAAAATTTCCGAAGCTTGGTTTAGTATGTCGGTTACTAGAAGCATTAAAAGATTGTATCCGCTGTCTTCACAAAGGCGTTTCATTAACTCCAGCAATTCTTCCTTTATTTCGGATATCTTTTCTCTGTCCATGGTGTTAACTTGTCCGATGCCTATTTTGAGTTTTCCCAGGGTATAGTCTTTGAAATCTTGATAGAATATATCCTTAGGAGTTTTTCCTTGCAGAGAGGAACCTTCCTTGAACATAAGGTTGGCATACTCATCTATATCATTTATCCCTGCAATTTCAGCCAGTTTTTCCGCTGTTATTCTGTCGGTATATGTGCTTGTGGGAGATTGGAACTTTATTGTGTCGGAAAGTATAGCGGAACATAATATACCGGCTATACTCCTTGACGGGCATATACCCATTTCAAAGTACATATTAGCGACAATGGTGGAAGTACTTCCCACCGGCTCGTTTTTTATGAAAATGGGATTGGCTGTCTGTATGTCTCCAAGCCTGTGGTGATCGATGATCTCCAAGATTTCTGCTTCTTCGAGGCCGTTTACCGTTTGGGCTTTTTCGTTGTGATCCATCAAAATGACCTTTTTTCTTCTCTGAGAAATAAGGTGATACCTTGAAATAAAACCTTTGATTCTGTTGCTGTCATCCACAACAGGGTAACTGCGGTACCTGGTTTTAAGCATTGTATCCTTGATATCGTCGACAAAATCGTCAATGTTGAACTTTATAAGGTTTTCGCTGGTCATTATTGTCCCCACGGGAATACTCTGGTTTATTAAACGTGCAGTAGTAAAGGTGTCAATGGGAGTAGTCATCAAAACCATATTTTTACTGCAGGCTTCATCTATAACTTCTTGTGCGGGATTGCTGCCGCAAGTGATTATAAGGCAGTTGGCACCGCATTCAATTGATTTTAGCTGAGTATCCAAACGGTTTGCCGTTATTACGATGTCTCCCTTCTCAACAAATCCGGGTATGTCTTCAGGATTTGCCGCTGCAACCACTACTTTGCCCGAAGTACGGAATGCCTCCTGACAGCCGCAGATTAACTTGGCGTTCAGTGTTTCCACTATATTTCTAAGGGATGTTTTGGTAGATGCAATAGTGTTGTTGTCGAGGGCATCCATAAACTTGTTGGTAATGTCCGACAAGGTAACAATACCGAGAAGTCTCTCGTAATCATCCACAACGGGAAGGGTCTTAATATTGTTTTTTTTCATGAGATTCCAGGCTGTCTTGATAGATATATCCGGTGATACCGGTATTATCTTATCCATGTTCAAGTCTGAAACTTGCGATTTAACGGTATATAGGATTTCCGGTACTTCCACACCGAAGTGCCTGAGAACAAACTCTGTTTCCCGGTTGATTTCACCCAATCTTCTAGGACTTGCATTTACACCTAACTTTTTTTTCAGTTCCGAATACGCAATAACCGAACAAATTGAATCGGTATCGGGATTTTTATGTCCTATGACTAAAATTGATTTATCCATATTTTCGCCTCTTATTTATTTTCCTCAATATTTAATGTTATCAGCAAGCTAAAGTATAGCATAAACGGTGTGCGGATACAACGCTCACGCTATAAGTCGGAATATAAAATATGATTTATAATTGAGGGAAGCCGTTATTTGTGGATAATATTTCCGGTATTTTCTTTGAAATAATTACATTTTAAATATTGTAATAAATATTATATGTTTTTTTGCCGATGATTATGTTGTACATAATTTGTTTTGTTAATTTTATGATATGTCAGCACGTCAAATTGTGATAGAATGCCTGAAAGATTTATCTATTATAGGTATATTTCAATATTAACTGCCCAATTTCGGTTTTAGAGCTTAAAATGCTTTGGATGATATTGCCTTTGCACTGAAATTATTTTGGAGGGGTCATGATGAATGCTCAAAGTACTAAAAGCAGTGGTTCAAGATTTAATTTTGCAAAGTGGGGTTTTAAATTCTTAAATTTCAAAAAAATGTCGTTACGTTTCACCGTACCTACCACAATTGCCAGTATTCTAATTATACTGCTGTTCAACACAATAAACTGTATTAGCGACAACAAGTTCAAGCAAAAAAATTTGGAAGATAGAGCCCAGGGATTGTTGAGAATGGCCGAGGTATCTGCTGTTGACCCTTTGTGGCAGTTTAATATGTCCGGTATTGAGGCTATAGGAAATGCCTTAATGGAAAATAAGGAAGTTGCTTCTGTGGAAATTTTTGACGAAAACGAAAGAGCTTTGTTTAGTAAAGGAAAACCCGGTACAGAGTATAATTCGCAAAATCATTTGAGGTCATTAAAATGCGAGCTGATAAAAGATGATATAGAAATTGGAGGAGTTAAATTAACCTATACAACTTATTTTGTCCAAAATGAAATGATAAAAGATTTTATTAAAAGATTTGGACAAACTTTAGCAATTGTTATTATCTTATGGCTGATAATTTTCTTAACATCCAAAAGTATTGTTGCGTCAATTAAGAAACTCTGTGAATTTGTTTCCAAAGTGTCTGCGGGGGATCTAACTTCCTCCATGGAAATTGACTCAAAGGATGAAATTGGTTTTTTAGGTGAAAAGATTTTGGAAATGTCAGCTAACCTTTCCTATTTTATAGCTAAAATAAATGAAGTTTCAAAATTGTTGAATGAGTCGTCCGCAGAACTCGTTGAATCGCTCGGCTTAAATTTCGAACTGAATAAGGAAATATCGAGATCGGTTGAACAAATAGCCATAGGTGCAACGCAACAAGCGAAGGATGCGAGTGATGGGGTTGAAGAAATAGGCCATCTTGCAGAGATAATTGAAAAAGTCATAGAGTCGACAAATGTTTTGGAAAGTGAAATAGAGAATACTGAAAAATTGAAAAATATAGGCATGGAGGCCATATACGATCTTAGTGCCAAAACCAAGCAAAACAGTGATTTTTCAAGCAGGATTAATGAAATTGTGCAAGATTCCCAAAGGGAAGTGGATAAGATTAGCAAAGTGTCGGAAACAATATCGCATATTTCTGAGCAAACCAATCTTCTAGCTTTAAACGCGGCAATTGAAGCGGCAAGGGCTGGGGAATCGGGAAAAGGCTTTGCTGTAGTTGCAGAGGAAGTCAGGAAATTGGCTGAGCAGTCTTCTAAGTCAGTTGATGAAATTAATACAATTGTAAGAGATATACAGATGAATTCAAATAATATAGCAAAAATGATAACCCATATAAATGGAATTTTGGAAGATCAAACAAACTCAACAGCTAAAACCGATAAGATATTTAACGATATCGCAACTGCAATACAAAATACAAGATTGAGAGTTAGAGAGGTATTTGCCTTGAGTGAAATAATGGAGGCAAATAAAAATAAAATAGTTGAAATGATTAGCAATCTGTCTGCAATTACAGAGGAGACTGCAGCAGGCAGCCAGCAGGTATCGGCTAGTATTATTGAGCATACAAAGATGATTGAAAGACTTAATACATCAAGCACGGAAATGAAAGCTACTGCAAATGCACTTTCACAATCGGTTGGAAAATTCACTATAAAAAATGCTAAATAAACTATATGCTTTTAACTAAAGGAAAATTTGTTATTGATTTAAAAAAATGCCATTTAGGCTAAAACGGCCCGAATGGTATTTTTTATCTCATATAACACACTGCATCCAACCGGTAATTTGGGCCTAGATGATTACACCGATGGGAAAAACCTTGCATATAATGAAATTGAAAATGCCATTTTTAGAGGTTAGGTAGAGTATGGATTTGAAGGATTTTGTATCTATAATCGGTGAAGGAAATGTTATATATTATGGAGGGGACCAAAGCTGGTTTGACACAAAGGTAGGCAGGGAGAGTGGATGCGGTACGGTTGCTGCTGCAAATACATTAGCTTATATGGCAATTAGGAATCCTGGCTTGAGAACACTGTATGGCGGAAATAACCTTAATAACATTACCAAGGACGATTACATAATTCACATGAATAAAGTGTATAAGTATGTGGAGCCATTGAAATTACCTTTTATTGATAAGCCGGCAGGAGGCATTCCCTTTATGTCTTGGTACAGTGACGGTGTTATCAAGTATGCAAAAGACAAAGGCGTATCACTTACGGCACATTGGAATAAGGGCTCATCGACTTTTGACAAAGCTGCCCAATACATCAAAGACGGATTAAGTAGGGACTATCCCATTGCACTGGTAAATTGGAGAAATTCAAAATTGAAGTGCGTACCCTGGATCAACCCTGATACCGGTATAACATCGAATCAGGATTTTCAACTGCATTGGGTTACAATTACCGGTTTACACGATTATAGACCGATAGGTCAAGTTTATATAGATGTATCTTCGTGGGGAAGTAAAGTTACTTTACGATTTGATGATGTATGGAACAGTGCAGATATTTTGAGATATGTGGGAATGGTGTATTTTGAGTGGAAGTAGAAAACAATAATTAATAAATTCATAAGTAGCATAGAAAAGGATGCCTTGTAAGTAATATGGGCATCCTTTATCAAAATGTTAATGGTTTATTTGGAACGAGCTATAGAAAACTGATTTTATTTTACTCTACCTGCCTTTTACTCTTGCCTAATCCTAGATCGATTATTATTTTCCCGTCTTCAAAATTAACTAACTTCCAATTATGTGGGTTCATCACCATTCTGTCATCGACAATATTTGTCCTGCGATAAACGGAAAGTACCAAACCTGTAAGTACCATGTTTACTATAAATCCAGTTCCACCAAAGGATATAAATGGCAGAGTTAATGAAGAAAATACTGTGAAAATTCCCAAGTTGGACAAGACATATAGGGCAAATTGGATTGTGAGGGCAATACACGCTGAAAGTGACAATAAATATCCGAAAGAATTTTTTTGCTTGATTACCGAAATGAACATCCTGACAATAAAAATCGAAACTATTCCGATAATAATAAGTCCTGCAGCAAAGCCAAGACGCCCGATTATATAAGTCAATGAAAAGTCTGTACTCCATCCCGGAAGCATTTTGTGGAGCGGTATATTTTTAAGTTCGCCTTCAAGAACTGCTGTACCGAAAGTTCGGGAAGCTTTGAGTATCCTTTTTATCATAAAAACATAATATCCTTCTCCATAAGGATCAAGTTCAGGATTTAGTATTACAGCGATTCTGTTTCTTCTAGAAGGAGATTGGAAAAATAAAAATACAATTGACCAGATAAAAGTCATAATCACAGGTATATACACAATAGCAAGACCGACCTTTTTATTCCCTTTAAAGTAACCCTTTACAATTGAAACGGTCAATATTATAAGACAGGGTATAGAAAGCAAAATAAGAGCTGAAAGATTTGCGGCAATTAGGCAAAGTAGGGCAGCACCTCCATAGAATAATCCACATGCAAATATTGCCCCATAGCTTTTATCTCTGAAACTGTATATGATTCCTGCAAATATGGGGATAAAAAGTAATGCTAAGCCGTAAAAATGTATATAAGTTCCGTTAAACCTCACGGAATACTTAAAATCCGCTAAAGTTATTCCGAAAAGTATAAAGTAAAAAAGCTTTGAGTATCGTGCCAATTGTGTATAATCAAAAAAATATGTACAAGTAAAGGCTGTCAGGCCTATTGATGCATATATAAGGAACCGTATAAAGGTGTTTGAACCATCAGGGTTTGCACCGGAAATTAGAAATTGAACTACTCCTCCTATTAGGAGCAAAATAGCAATTAGTGACAGTATCGACCATTCGGTTTTGGGTCTGTGGGCTTTATCCAACTCATTACCTACCAAAACGGGGTCACCCATTTGTTCTATGGCCATTGCTGTGGCTTCTTCTTCACTGTACCCCTCTTTTATATATTGAGTTTTTTGCTCTTCAATATGATCTGTGAGCTCATTAATTATGCTTTTGTGAATGCTTTTATAGTGGATATGTTTACAAGCAGCTTCCAAAAACTCCTGTATAGCCTTGTTATGTTCCGACATAACAGTGACCTCCCAATACTTTATTTACGGCAGAAGTATAGACTTTCCATTCTTGCTTTTTTTTGTCCAGCATTTTTCTACCGTCTTTTGTAAGGCGATAGTACTTTCGCGGGCGGCCGTTTTCTATTGTCGTTTCATAGGACTCTATCATCTTTTGCTGTTCTAATGTATGAAGCAGTGGATATAAGGTACCGGCCTTAAGGGTAAATACGTTCTGAGAACGTTTTTCCAACTCCTCAATCATTTGGTATCCATACATATCGGTATTTTCAAGAAGTTTAAGTATAAGCAAGGTGGTACTGCCGGACATTAGGCTTTTGTCAATTTTCATTACATCACTCCTTATATATCGATCATCTATATATGACATTATATATAGATGATCGATATATAGTCAATACTAAAACAAATAATATATAATAATGTAAATTTAGTATAAATAATATAGCAGAAAAGAATGGTGATATATATGCAGTTTGGGTTCAAAATAGGCACGAAAGTTTTATTTGGAAAAGGCTGTTTGCCTAATAATAAAGAGCTGGTGGCAAAATGCGGGAAGAGAGCGTTAGTTGTTACCGGAAAAAGTTCTGCAAGGGCCAGTGGGGCATTGGAACATGTTGAAGAGATACTAAAAGAATATAATATTGATTATAGTATATATGATAGAGTTGAGAACAATCCCTCACTGGAAAATGTTGCAGAAGGAGGAAGAGCTGCCAGGGAGTTTAAGGCCGATTTTATTATCGGTATTGGAGGAGGTTCTCCCCTTGACGCTTCAAAGGCGGTTGCTGTTTTGGCAGTAAATGATATTGAACCTCTGGAGCTTTATAAAAACGCCTTTGAAAATAAGCCCTTGCCTATAGTTGCTATTCCGACCACAGCAGGAACGGGAAGTGAAGTGACTCCTTACTCCATACTGACCAGAAACGATATCAAGACAAAGATGAGTTTCGGCAATGAAGACACTTTTCCGAAGCTTGCTTTTATAGATCCCGCCTATACAGAGAGCATGTCTTATGAAACAACAGTGGACACTGCTATTGATGCTCTGTCCCATGCTATGGAAGGCTATTTAAGCAAAAGAAGCACTCCCGTAAGTGATATACTGGCAATAGAAGCTATGAAAATTTTCTCGGAGTGTGCAACCGCACTGATTAATAACAATATCGACTTTGCCGTTAGAGAAAAACTTCTCTATGCCTCCATGCTGGGGGGAATGGTAATTTCCCACACCGGTACGACAATTATACACGGCCTGGGATACTCCTTGACTTATTTTAAGGGCATACCTCATGGAAGGGCCAACGGTTACTTTATGAGGGAATATCTCAAATACAATTATGAAGCCGTTAGGGAGAAGACAGATAAGATATTGGAATTGTTCAAAGTTTCATCCATAGATGAGTTTGGAGATTTAATCGAAAAAATGATTGATAAAAATTTGAGTTTAAGCGGTGAAGAGATTAGAAATTATGCGGCTCTTACAATGAAGCAAAGGAGTACCTCCTATAATGCCAGAGAAGTTAATGAAAGGGATTTGATAGATATTCTTGAGAAAACATTTTAATTGATTTACAAGGGTTAAAATAGCGGGCCAGCTATCTATTGACAAGGTAACTGACCCGTTTAAACATCATATTAAGATTCTACTTTAAGGATATCTTGCGATATTGGAGGAAATACACCACAAGCAGCAATATAGCATGAAAGTTATTGTGATGATGAAGAATCCTCATCTATTGAGGCATCCTCATTTTCATCATTGATTTCAACAGCTTCATTACTTTCAACTTTTGCATCACTTTGATTGTTTTCGGTGTTTTCATCAGTTTTGACGCTATTTTCATTATCTTCAGTATTTCCGGCTGTTGTATCGTTTTCAACTGTTGTATCATTATCATTTTCAATTTTAGTGCCGCAAGCACTGCAAAATACTGCGGAAAAAGCAATTTCCGCACCGCATTTGGGACATTTCTTAACACCTTTAATCTCAAGGATTTGCTCTTTCAGTGCAGAAATTTTATTCATCGACTCCGTTATTGATGAACAGAGTTCCGCAAACTTCTCATCGGGATTGGATGAAAACAATTCATAATACAATTTGCCTATTTCCCTGTATTTATTTTTAATATTGTCCTCTTCGCTGCTAATTTGCAAATTAAGTTTAGTAATATCTGCCAGCTCTTTGGTCTTTTTGGCCATATCTTTGCCGGCATTGGTCAGCCTATTAAAAAAAGACATTAAATCACCTCAATATTAATGGTTATACATTCTTATCTATGATATTATCAATTGGCCCCAAGCTCAATGAACCTTGGCTGAATGCTTTGAATCCAAGCAGCAACAAAAGAAGTTTTTCGGCAATACTAAGTATATTCAGCAAGATGGAATCTATGCCAAACGGCCAGGAAAGCCTAAATGGAATTCTAATCAAGGATAAAGGTGTGTTGAGTATGGAGAGTATATTATTGCTAATGCCAATTAAAGTCGAAACAATGGAAAAGACTATTACTACCATTACTGCTTTTAAAGCACTTTTTCTCAACCATTCATTTGTTTCAAAGATAAGTACATATCCTACCAATAGAATTAGAACTATGAAGTTGAACATTCCTGTAAAGTATAATATTGCACCGAGAAGACCGACACTAATACCTAGCTTTGTTTTTTCCATAATGACCCTCCTGTTTTTAATATTTTTGGAATCAAAGGTTTCTATAAATTAAAGATCCACTATTTAAGTTTAATATAAAATTAAAAAGAAAACAATAAAAAGCCTGTTTTGTTAATTGTGCGGTTGACATAATGCGGTTTATGGCACGCTGTCTTTACATGCAGCTTTCGAAAATATATGGACTTCTAAAAAATTATCAAATGTATTATAATAAATTTTGGTATATTGGGTATTTCAAGATTTGCATGCAGCAAAAGTTTTTTGGCAGGAGGATTATTTTTGAATACTGTAACTATTGGAGTCGTGTCGGATACACATATTCCCAGCAGGGGAAAAGCAATACCCGATATTGTTTTAAATGCCTTTGAAGGTGTTGATTTGATTATTCATGCCGGAGACCTTATTAAAGATTATGTAATTTATGAGCTTGAAGAAATTGCACCGGTGTATGCTGTTGCAGGAAACAATGATGATTTTTATATGCAGAGCAAACTGGGCAGGAAGAAGATATTGGATGTTGGCGGCGTAAAGATTGGAATTACCCATGGTGATATGGGGTATGCCGGTAACGCACTGAAAAATGCCATCAATATATTTAAAAACGATACCGTAAACTGTGTAGTTTTTGGTCACAGTCATGCACCGCATAATGAGGAAATTGAAGGAGTTTTGTTTTTTAACCCAGGCTCACCGACCGATAAGAGGTGGCAGCCGCATTATTCCTATGGGATTATTGAAATAAAAGACAAAAGTATATCGGGAAAAATATTTCATTTTTAAGCGATGGAGATGAGGCTATGATAAATGCAAGACTTTTATTTATTGAGAATATGAGTACAGCCAGGGAGGAAATCCGTAAAATAGGTGTGGATGCGGTATCCATACCATGGCTTTCCAATAAGGCATTGTTCATTACTATGAAAATTGAAAACGTCAGCACTTTTGCAGCTAACATAATTAAACAGGAAATGTTGGGCAAGGGTGGAGATGTGGCCGTAAACAGGGGTGTGGCCAATTTCAGCACTCAGACCTCCGATATACTTATTATGGGGACCTATTCCCAATACAACAGACTTGTTTACAAGCTGGAGATGCAACCGGGAAGCCTTAAGGAGATTGCTGAGGAAATAAAAAGAATACTTGCGGGATTGGATATAGGAAAGCCTGAATATTTCGAATGCGGGAAGTACAAGCTTCCCATAGGTGAAAAGACATATATAATGGGAATTCTAAATGTAACCCCCGATTCATTTTCCGACGGAGGAAAATACAATAATGTTGAAAGTGCCGTTAAAAGGGCAAAGGAGATGGTTGAGCACGGTGCAGATATAATTGATGTGGGGGGCGAATCCACAAGACCCGGACACCAGCCCGTAGATGCCATTGAGGAGATAAACAGGGTGGTGCCGGTGATTGAAGTTTTGGCAAAGGAACTCAATGTTCCCATATCGGTGGATACGTCTAAAGCAGTTGTTGCCGAAAAAGCTCTTAAAGCCGGAGCCCATATTGTTAACGATGTATGGGGATTGCAAAAAGATGAGGCTTTGGCTGAAGTGGTTGCAAGATACGGAGCTGGAGTTGTGATGATGCATAACAGCAATAACTGCGAGTATCGCGACCTTATGGGCGATATTATAAAATTCCTGAGAAAGAGTATTGAGATAGCCGAAAAGACGGGTATCAGAAGAGAAAACATGGTAGTTGATCCAGGAATCGGATTCGGAAAGAATCTAAATCACAATCTGGAAGTAATGAGAAGGCTTAAAGAACTTTCAACACTCAACCTTCCGGTACTTTTGGGTACTTCTAGAAAATCGATGATTGGAAATATTTTAGATCTCCCTGTGGGTGAGAGGCTGGAGGGTACAGCAGCAACCGTTACCCTTGGGATAGCCAACGGTGCTGATTTTGTAAGAGTGCATGATGTGAAGGAAATGGTACGGGTCGCCAGAATGACCGATGCGATGGTTCGAGTTTAGCAAGGATAGGGGATAAGTTGTGGACAAGATATTATTAAAGGATATAAAACTTTACGGCTATCATGGCGTATTGGAAAAAGAACGGGAAATAGGCCAGTATTTTTATATAGATATTGAAATAGCCCTTGATTTAAAGCCTGCCGGTATTACCGACGAGTTGGGAAATACTGTAGACTATTCAAAAGTTTATGATATTATAAAAAATATAAACGAAGGGAATAAATTTCGCCTTATTGAGAGCTTTGCCCATAAAATTTCCGAAGAGCTTATGGCAACTTTTGATAAGATAAAAGAGATTATTGTTAGGGTTAGAAAGCCGGACGCACCCATCGATGGAGATTTCGGATGGGTAGGTGTTGAGATAAAGAGGTCAAGGGAAGATGTATAAAGTGTTTTTGTCATTAGGCTCCAATTTGGGGGACCGGGAGAGCAATTTAATCGAAGCGGTTAGAAAAATCAGTGAAATTTCTGGTGTAAAGATTGATAAAGTTTCGAATATATATGAGACAGAACCGGTAGGTTATCTGGAACAGGGAAATTTCCTCAATATGGCTGTGAAGATTCTGACGGAGTTACCTCCCCTTGAGCTGTTGGAACACCTTCAGAACGTGGAAAACATGCTTAAGAGGACAAGGGAAATTCGTTGGGGACCGAGAACGATTGATATCGACATACTTATGATAGATGATTTGAAAATCAATACTAAGGAGTTGGTAATACCGCATCCTAGAATGTTTGAAAGGGCCTTTGTGCTGATTCCGTTAAAAGAATTGATTGAAACAGGAGACAGTTTTATAGACAATATAAATGCTTGTATCGATAATTGTGACGACAAAAAGGGAGTTTTACCGTACAAGAAGGCTGAAGAGGTATTTGGCACTATGTTTTAAATTGACTTTGTGAAATCAATTGAATCCTATTGTCGATAAAAGGGATTAAAGATTTATTGCTGTGGAGGTGTTTTATGGTTGAAGTATACTATTATGTGCCTCAGGATAAAGTTAATGTAACTATGGAATGCGGTTTGAAACTGTCTCAGTGGTATGAAAAAGAAGTTAGGATAGAGTTTGAAAATAAAAAATGCCTCTGTGCACTTTTAAATCCTAAAGACGATATGGATAAATATAAGTCATCGGATTACAGGTGTCTCAAACTTGAACTGTATCCGGAGTATTGCTATGTAGCCGACAAGTCTTTATATGATTTGGGCTTGCAACATGAAGAAATTATGAAACTGTATATTGATTCAATAATCCCTATAAAAGAATATATTTTCGGAATGTACAGGCTTCCGGAATGCCTTGTGACAAGTACGGTTATTCCGGAGCAGATCCGTTTATTGGACAAAAGATTGGATTCTCCGGTATTATTCAATAATTCGGAAGAATTGTACATAAATAACGTAATTGAAGATTTCAGGCAGGAATACGATGATTTGAATGACAGGCTTCTGTTCGGCTTTTTAAAGGGCCGGGCAAAAAACGGTGAACTCGAAATGATTGAAAAAGAGGGAAACAGCTTTGTGGCTTTTATAGATAAAAAGACCGACAGGGCTTTTACTGTGAGAAAACCTTGATGATTGATGTAAAAAATATTGTATTATGATTTTGGAAGGGTTATTGTGAAGAGAGAAATTTTATTGAATCTAAAAAAGAATCCGCTTGAATATGTTTCGGGGGAACAGCTCAGTACAATTTTAGGGGTATCGCGAACAGCAATATGGAAAGTCATTAATGAGCTGAAAGAGGAGGGGTATGTTATAGAGTCCTCCTCTAAAAAAGGATATAGACTAAGTCCTAATTCCGATGTTCTCAATTCCTTTGAAATAAGTGAGGAACTTAAGACAAAAGTATTGGGGAGAAATATTGTATATCTTGACAGTGTCGATTCAACCAATAATTATGCAAAAAAAATTGCCCTTGAAGGCTGCGGTGAAGGCACGTTGATTGTAGCCGATCGTCAGACAGGCGGGCGGGGAAGACTGGGTAGGGATTGGATCTCTCCCGGTAAAAAAGGAATATGGATGTCGCTGGTGCTGCGACCCGATATTCCCTTTGAAGAGGTTCAAATGGTTACTTTGGCGGCGTCTGTGGCTGTTGTACAGGCCCTTTTTGAAGTGGCACAAATTGAAGCGGGAATAAAATGGCCCAATGATATAATACTAGACGGTAAAAAGGTTTGCGGAATATTGGTTGAAATGAATATGGAGATAGAGAGTATCAACTTTTTGGTTTTAGGTATTGGGCTAAACGTAAATCAACAAAAGGAAGATTTTCCCGAAGAGCTTTTAGATAGGGCAACATCCTTGAAAATGTATTTGGAGGCTACGGGTGTTCAAAAATTATTGAAAAGAAGTGAAATAATTGCAGCTATACTATTAAAGTTTGAAGAAATATATGATAAAGTTAAAGGTGGAGCTTTTGAAGAAATTCTCTCCGAATGGAAAAAGTATTCGGTTACTTTGGGCAGAGAAGTAAGCATTATCTACAAAAATGAGCAATATAGAGGGATTGCACAGGACTTGACCAAAGACGGCAAACTGATTATAAAATGTGAGGATGGTTCGGTAAAAGAGGTGTTTTCCGGAGAAGTTTCGGTAAGAGGCCTTTTAGGATATATTTAGGACTATTTGGATAAGTTGATTATGAAACGAGAAAAAGGGTAAATATTTTTGATGTTATGGAGTATTTTAACAATTACTGTAGATTATGATGTTACTGTAAGTTATGGTGGAGGAAAGAGAGAAGGTAAAAATGATTATAGATTTTCATGTGCACTGTTTCAACGATGAGCTTGCTGCCAAAGCGGTGCCCCAGCTGGCGAAGCGTGCAAATATTCCTGCAAGACTTGACGGGACTGTCACAAGTCTCAAAGAGTCTATGAAAAAGGCCGGTGTGGACAAATCGGTGGTTCTTTCCATAGCAACAAAACCCTCACAGACAGAGAAAATAAACAGTTGGACTGCTTCTATACAGGATGACAGCATCATCGGTTTTGGAAGCATTCATCCTGAAAATGAAAATTGGAAAGAAGAACTGATGAAGTTGAAAGAAAACGGGATTAAAGGTATCAAGCTTCATCCCGATTACCAAGAATTTTTTGTGGATGATAAAAAAATGTATCCGATATATGAATTGGCAGTTGAATTGGGATTGATAATTTTGTTCCATGCCGGAGTGGATATAGGTCTTCCTGAACCTTATCACGCAACGCCCGAAAGATTGAGAAGGGTCATCGACCATTTCCCGGGAGGCAAGTTTGTTGCAGCACATATGGGCGGATTTTCCAACTGGGATGAAGTGGAGGAACATCTTGTGGGTACAAAGATATACTTTGACACCTCCTATAGCCTTGGTTTTATGAAGGCTGAGCAGGTAAGGAGAATAATTGACAACCACGGTTATAAAAAGATTCTCTTTGCCACCGATTCTCCCTGGGGAGACCAAAGTGAAGAAGTGCAAAGAATTCGGGAATTATCTTTGGGTTATGAAATTGAAAGTGCTGTTTTAGGGCTAAATGCAAGGGAGTTGTTGGGTATTTGATTCGGTAAGGTGTTTCATATATTAGCGGGTTTAGGGTATGCAAATGAAATAACAATAAGTTGTTTTCCGGCCGTTAGAATAGATTGATAATATTTCGAAAAAAACAGAAGGGGGTATCAACAGTGATTGGCAATGGTAATGTTGACTCAAACAGCAGCAATAGTACGAACGCAAATAATAGTAATAATAACAGCAGTAATTCGGGAGGAAATATAAGAAAAAGGGATTTTCAGAAAAGAAAACCCGGTGAACAGGAACAGTTTTCGAGTAAAGAGAACAATCGGAGTAAGCATCCGAACAAATCAAACACACATGGCAGTTCCGTCAATTCATCAAGGGACAGCGGTTTTCAAAAGAGTTCGCATGCCGGAAAGGAAAATGCTTCAAGGCACAATTATAACAATAACCACTCATCAAGGGGCAACGGCAGAGTTAAAACTGAAGAGACCATTGAGGACATTAGAACCGATATTGCAAGAATCGAGAAGGAAATAGAACTTGAATTGAAAGAAATCAGGAGTTTAAGACTGGGTGTATAGTTGATGTGTTGCAATGTACAAAATGGAGGAAAGACAAGATATGATTGTTGTTGTGGATGTGGGAAATACAAACATAGTATTTGGCGTTTATGACGGTAAAAAGCTTTTAAACCATTGGAGGATGAGTACTGACAGAGACAAGACATCCGATGAATTCGGAATGTTTTTGATGAACATTTTCAGTTACGATAAAATTGATATATCCGATATCGAAGCTGTAGTGATAGCTTCTGTCGTTCCTCCTATTATGTATTCCTTAGAACATGCCATAAGGAAATACCTGAAACTTGAACCTATAGTAGTAGGTCCGGGAATTAAAACCGGTATAAATATTAAATATGAAAATCCTAGAGAAGTGGGTGCAGATCGCATAGTAAATGCTGTTGCTGCACTTGAGATATACAAGCCGCCATTTATTATAGTGGACTTCGGTACTGCTACAACTTTTTGTGCCGTGTCGTCAAACGGTGAATATCTAGGAGGTGCGATATGCCCTGGAATTAAGATTTCGGCCGAGGCACTGTTTCAAAAGGCGGCAAAGCTTCCACGCATCGACCTTGTAAAACCGGATACGGTAATTGGACGCAATACCGTTTCAAGTATGCAATCCGGTATTGTGTACGGCTATGTAGGCAGTGTTGATTATATTGTGAGAAGAATCAAAAAGGAAATGAGGGAAGATAACATAAAGGTTATTGCTACTGGCGGACTTGCAAGGCTGATTGCCAGTGAATCGGAGACAATAGACGAAATTAACGGGCTTCTTGCCCTTGAAGGACTAAGAATCATTTATGAAAAAAACAAACAATAATACTGTAATTTCTTGAAAAGGGGCTATAAGGGCCCCTTTGATTTCTAAGGCTTTCACTTTCCTTCAAAAGTTCTGAATTAGTATGGAATATACGGAAAATAAATGTATAATCTATTTATACTTCAGGGATGTGCCTTTCTAAAGAGGTCAATAATAAATTTTAATCCGTCTAAATTGTAAATAAATTTTAGATATAATTGGAACTTTTTTTCTTCTCTGTCGTCTAAAACTCATCTAACAATTTATTGAAAGGAGAGCTGCTCAAATGAAAAGAATAGCAAAGCTTCTCGTCATTTTGGCTCTTTTGCTGGTTGACATCGTACCTATAGGCAACTCGGTAGCTTCAGATGGGGCACCGGATAATAAAGAGAGTATCGAAGAAAGACTTAAAAATGCTGTTGTATTATATGTGGGAAGCTCCCAGGCAATGGTGAACAATAAAGAAACCCAGGTGGATCCGTCAAATTCAAAGGTAAAACCTTTTATAAAGGATTCAAGGACTTTAGTTCCGGTGAGATTTGTAACCGAAGCATTAGGAGCTGAAGTGGGATGGGATGCATCGACGTCAACCGTCACAGTGACATTGGGAAGTAAGGAATTGAAACTGGTTATCGGCAACAAGACCATGCAGGTGGGAAAGGAAGAAATTCCATTGGATGTGGCACCGGAAATTTCAGAGGGGAGAACTTTTCTACCTTTGAGGAGTGTTGCTGAAGCATTGGGCAAGAAGGTGTTTTATGACAGGGGACTCATTGTAATAAGCGATAATGAAACCATATTCGATATAGTTAATGAAAAAACAAAAATTGACGAAGTCATTTCGAAGGTAAACAACCTGCCTGTTGTGGGCTCTTTGGAGGAACTTGAGGAAATGCTGAAAAACTCAAGAGCTAATTATTACGGTTTGCACTACATGGCTGATATTGCTTTTGAAGCGGCTATAAGTCAAGATGTATTTGATTCGGCTACTGCCATGCAAAAACCGGATGAACCTTCTAGAAGCAGCGAAGCTAAAAGCAGTGAGCATGCGGATTATTCCACTACAAATGTACAGGTGCAAGGTGTTGACGAAGCTGATGTGGTAAAAACCGATGGTCAATATATATATCATGTAAACAATGACCGTATTGTTGTGGCGAAAGCTTACCCTGCCGATGAGATGAAAGTAACGGGAATACTCGATTTTTCGGACAATAACTTCACACCGCAAGAAATATATTTATCCGGGGATTTACTTGTTGTAATAGGCAGTTATTATGAGGATGCTGATATTAAGAAACCGGAAATAGACCCGGTGGAAGAAAGGTTATACATAAGACCTCCCTATAATCGAAAGAACAGTGTAAAGGCCATTGTGTGCGATATAAGCGATAAGACAAATATCAAGCAGATAAGGGAAGTGGAGATTGAAGGGGGATACTTATCTTCGAGAATGATTGGCTCGGTACTTTACATGGTATCGAACAATTATCCGAATATCTATTATGCCTATGATACCAATATGGAGATTCAGACACCGTTTTATAGAGACAGCAAAGCAGGTGGAGAGTATATAAAAGTTGAATGCCCCCAGATAAGATATTTTCCCGATTCGGTGGAATCAAACTTTATGATTGTTGCCTCCTTTGATATAAGAGAGGACGAAAAGGCGAATATTCAAACTTACCTTGGTTCCGGGGAAAACATATATGTTTCGGGAGAAAATTTGTATGTTGCGGTAACCAAGTACAATTATGAAGCAGTCCCTTACGAAAAAGAAAAGAACTTCCAAAATGATATAATAACTATTGCACCCATTTATAATCACAAGATAGTCACTGAAGTGTACAAATTTTCCCTAAGCGGCAGTAAAATGACATATCTTAGCAAGGGCTCGGTTCCCGGAAACATTTTGAACCAGTTTTCAATGGATGAACACAACGGATACTTTAGGATTGCCACCACCGATAATTCCACATGGTATTCCGGGGATGCTTCAAGTAACAATTTGTACGTTTTGGATGATTCGATGAATATATGCGGGAAGATTGAAGGTATTGCAAAGGGTGAACAGATCTACTCGGTAAGATTTATGGGTGACCGCGGATATATGGTTACTTTCAAAACTGTCGATCCGCTGTTTGTTATCGATTTGAAAAATCCGAACAAACCTGAAATTTTAGGTGCCCTTAAAATACCTGGATACAGTGATTACCTGCATCCCTATGATGAAAACCATATAATAGGCTTCGGAAAAGACACGATAGAGGTCTCCGGCGGTGCTTATTACATGGGTATGAAGATTGCACTGTTTGATGTGTCGGATGTAAACAATCCCATTCAAAAGTTTTCTGAGGTTATTGGAGACAGAGGTACTGACTCGGAACTGCTTTACAACCACAAAGCATTGTTGTTCTCAAAAGAGAAAAACCTAATGGCATTTCCTGTAACGGTAGCCGAAATCAAAGACAAAGATGATTCAATAAACAGATGGGGAGTACCGCAATACGGTGAAGTTGTGTTCCAAGGGGCCTATGTCTATAATATCGATGTTGAAAATGGCTTTGCTTTGAAGGGCAGAATTACACATATTTCCGAGGAGGAATTCTTAAAGTCCAGAAATTATTATTTATATTCGGATAAGTTGATTGAGAGAATTATATATATTAATGATACTCTTTACACACTGTCGAAGGGAATGTATAAAGCAAACAGCATCAGAGACCTAAGGGAAAAGGGTGTTTTGGAGATTCCGCAAAATTGAACCGTCAAGGTTTGATTAAGCATTAATCTCAATTATCTTGTATAAAAAGGGATTGTCCGACAACGATAGAGTTGCTCGGGAATCTCTTTTTTATAGGGTCTTTGGCTTCTTTAGAACACAGTGAAAATAGAGTTTTTAAAATAAAAAAAATTATGTGAAATTTTTAGGACAAAAAATAAAAGTTAATACGAATAATATACAAGAGGGCAGAAAAAGCTTGACATAATGTTTTAATTCCTTTTTTATCTATTGGAAATGTTGTATAATGAATATATAGGTAATCTAAATGTGCTGCAATGAAGGGCTTTCAAAACATATTGATTATTTTATTTACGAGCAGGGGTTTCACAGAGAGATAACAAATGAGGAGATTTTTTCACTTTTGTGCCGTTTTTTAAGTTGAAAATAACTGCACAATTCAAGTGAAAATTATTAAGCTTCAAATTAAAGTATGGAATAATATTTCATTTAATTTATTTTAAATTAAAAAAGGAGGATTTTGTAATGTTTTTAAAAAAAGCTTTAAAAAAAGGCTTGTGTCTTGTTTTGTCAAGCATGTTCATTTTCAGCATGTTTAGTGCCAATCTTACAGTATATGCAGCTGAGAAGTACTTTAGATCGCTTCCAAATGATTACCTAAATTACAGCCAAAGGCAGGGTTCTATCGAAAGACTGAGCTATAGAGCCGGTTTCGACACTAAATATGTCAACGTCTATCTTCCGTATGGATACAATCAGTCCGATACCAGCAAAAAGTACAATGTTTTATATTTGATGCATGGTGGCGGCGAAGATGAGAATTTATTATTCGGAGGCCCGGGACAGAACAAGGATTTAAAGAAAATACTCGATAATATGATTGCAAGAGGAGATATAGATCCTCTCATAGTTGTTACACCTACTTTTTACAAAGGTAAAAATAGTGAGGCTACTTTCCATGAGGAATTGGTAGAATCAGTTATTCCGTTGGTTGAAACAAAATATAATACATATTTGAAGTCAAACAGTAGACAAGATATGAAAGCTTCAAGAGACCACAGGGCATTTGGCGGATTCTCAATGGGTTCGGTTTGTACTTGGTACACATTTATCAACTGTCTTGACTACATTAAATATTATATTCCGTTAAGCGGTGACTGTTGGATAATGGGTAGTATGGGTGGAAGTTCCAGACCTAGAGAAACTGCAGAGTACTTGGCGAATGTTGTAAGAAATTCCGGATATAAAGCACCGCATGACTTCAAGGTATTCTGTGCTACAGGAAACCAAGATATTGCATATTCCAATATGAATCCTCAGATACAGGCAATGAAAAACATAACCGATGTATTTATGTATTCCGATGATCCTATTAACGGAAACTTCTATTTCATGGTTTGCAATGGCGGAACTCATGAATGGAGATACATAAACCAGTATATTTATAATATTTTGCCTGATTTGTTTAAGGATAATCAAAACAATGAACAGCCTAAAATTAGAAAAGGTGATGTAAATAGTGACGGGGATGTAAATTCATTGGATTTCGGACTTTACAGACAGTATCTCGTAGGAAAAATCAAAAACTTCAATCTTGAAAATCCGATAGAAGTTGCAGACCTTGATGGAAATGGATCTATCGATTCTATTGACTTCGCATACATGAGAAAGTATTTGGTGGGAGCAATATCTAAGTTCCCGGCTGAACAATAATTCATCTGAAAGATTGAAGGCTTGTAAATAGTAAATAATATTTATATTATAATAAAATCAGCTCCAACTTTATTTTGGTGGAGCTGATTTTATTAAGCCATTTTCGAACGTGGTGAAAGGTGTTTTTATTAACTAACAATAAGATTTTGGAAAAAAAAATGAAGGAGCAACTAATTGAATTCTGTAATTCGATAGGTATTGAATATGTCGGTATTGCATCTTCAAGCCCCTGTTATGATTTGAAAGATATTTTGGAAAACAGGATAAAAAGGGGGCAGGCATATCCTTTTGAAAAAGGAAGTTTGGAAAGAATGATTTATCCGAACTTAACTTTAGAGGATGCCAAATCGATTATTGTGTGTTTGTTCCCATATTACTGCGGTACTCATGAAGGTGCAAATTTGGCAAAGTATGCCTATAGCTTGGACTATCACGGGATAATCCGAAAAAAACTGGACATAATAGGGATGTATTTGAAGGAAAACATTAAAGAGTTTGAATATAAGGCCTTTGTAGATACCGGACCTCTAAATGAAAGGTATTTGGCCTATAAAGCAGGTTTGGGTTTTTACGGAATAAATAGCCATATAATAAACGATAAATACGGCTCATATGTTTTTATCGGATATATTGTAAACAATTATCCTTTTGAGCCGGATAAACCTCAAGAAATAACCTGCTTAAGGTGTCTCAACTGTGTAAAAAAATGCCCGGGACAGTGTATAATGGGCGACTTTTCAATTAATCCTTTCCGATGCAAGTCTTATATAACTCAAAAGAAGGAAGAGCTTTCGGAGGAGGATATAAATATTTTAAGGAAAAATTCTCTGATATGGGGCTGTGATGTTTGCCAGGATGTATGTCCCCACAATGAAAAAGCAGAAAAAACGATATTAGATGAGTTTAAACAAAATCTTAAATACAAAATAGAATATGATGAGTTGATGAAAATTTCCAATAAGGAGTTTTTAAGGAGATACGGGGACAGGGCTTTTAGTTGGAGAGGTAAAGGTGTTTTACAGAGAAACCTTGAAGTAATGCATGAATTGAAAACAGATGATGAGTAATTAAAGCGAAGGGAGTTGGATTTTTTTATCCCTTCGCTTTTTACTTTCAAGTTTGCAAAAATAGGCTGTTTTTCAAAAGCTGCCGGAAAATTGCATTTTTGCGGGATATCTTTATTTTTAAAAATATGATTTTCCGGTTACTATTCCTTGTGCATTAATAAAGCTTGAAGCAGACTTATCGGATTTTTGACTTAATGACATTCCAGTAATCCGAATTTTCCAGTCCGAGACGCCATATTCCGACACCGCCCAAATTATATGAATTAACTAAATCCAATTTGTATTCAATGCTCATGGAATTTTCAAACCATACTGTGTGGTTTTTCCCACTAGAATCAATATAACTAAAGTAAGAGGATTTGGAAACATTATCCCAGTTTATTACAGCACCGTTACTTGTGGCAAGGTTGTAGATACCGTTAATCGAATAGGCTTTTGTTTCATTGCCCGACCAATCATAGCCGTATGCAGCAAGTCCCAAATAAATCTTTTCCTTTGGAATAACAGTTGTAGCGTATTTTACAACGTTATTGACCCAACCGATAGAGGCAACCGGTCCGGCAGAACCACCGGGGTAATGTTCGTCATAGGTCATGAGAAGTATGTAGTCTGCATAATTTGATATGGCAGCGTAGTCATAGGCGTAATTCCATGTATAGTTCGGGTTGTCGGCAGTTTTGGCAGGCACTGATACTGACATAGTGTAGCCTAGAGGTTTCAAGGCAGAATATATTTCACTTAGGAATGTTGTATAATGATTTCTGTTGGAACTGTAAATACCTTCTATATCAATATTAACTCCCTTATAGTTATTGTTTTTAAGTATATTTACCAGGTTGGACTTGAAGTTGCTTCTGTTGGCCTGGCTTTCAAGAAGCATTTTGGCAACATCGCCGCTAAAACTGTTGCCTACCAACAGAGTCGGAGTTATGTTGTTGGAATTGGCATAACTTATTTGTTCGGCTGGGAGGATACCGGTGATATTTCCGTATCCGTCGGTTATATGAGTAGCCGTTGCTATTTCATCAATGAAACCTGGGTTACTTACCATTGAGTTATAGGAAGATTTGTCGCCGGAATAGTAATAGGTTGTAAAACCGAGGATTCTTTTTGTTGGTGCTGAGGTGGAAGTTGGGGCTACAGTCGGTTTTGGTGTAGGCGTTGCAGTAAGAATAGGAGTGGTAGTTGGTTTTTGTGTAGGTGTAGGAGTAAGAATCGGGGTGGCAGTTGGCTTTTGCGTAGGTGTTACAATAGGAGTGGGGAAAGCAGTTGGTTTTGGTGTGGGTATAGGAGTTAGAATTGGGGAAGCAGTTGGTTTTAATGTGGGTGTTGCTGTAAGAATGGGTGTAAGAGTCGGTTTCAGTGTGGGTGCTGCAGTATAAGTGTAAGTTGGAATAGCGGTAGGAGTAATGACAACTGTAGGTGTCGGAATGTAAGTCTTAATTGGAGTTGGTGTGCTTGTCGGGGCTGTGGGAAGAGGTTCTGTACCCCAGATAAGTGTACCGTTTATATAACCTGTGGTTTTGGTCCAATCGATATATGAAGTTGAACTGTTGTTAAAAGAGTAATCATTTGTTTGAACATAATAAGACATATCATACATTGAAATTCTGGATTGAACATCGACATATGAACCTGAAGCCAAGTTACCTGCTTTTTTGTTGAATCCAATTTCAAGATAGTAATCTGCCTTATCTAAAGGAGTATTCAACTTATGAAAAGTACCGGTAACATATTTTGTATCGACACTTGACCGATAAGACTGAAAGTTTTGGACTTTATCGATATCAATTGTATAATAATACCTTACCGTTATGGATGAAAGGCTTATGGTTGACTTACCGTTGTTATAAATTCTAAAGTTGGGATAGATAGTATTATCGGTAGAGGACAAACTGCCATTATAAAACTGAACCTTGATGCTTGTGGAGGTGTTGCCGGTTGACTTTGATTTGGTTGCTGCAATAACATTGGTGGAACTTAATATTAATACCAATGTAAAGAAAAAAGAAAGGTACAGCGAATTTAACTTTTTCGATTGCATAAAATAACCTCCCTTAATATACTCTCGTTTTCTTCACTTATCTTCGTTTTTCGCAGAATTTCACTTCGATTTGCTTAAGCTTTCCCCCTAGATGTTGCATAAATCTGGTAGCTCTGTGGTTTCAGGC
>Ga0134093_1001404_pt1 | contig 22966 bp, 24 predicted proteins | sample 4_1taG_FD_94452 | JGI IMG/M metagenome (GOLD analysis project Ga0134093, IMG submission 94452) | Switchgrass degrading microbial communities from high solid loading bioreactors in New Hampshire, USA - 4_13_20_68_A1 metaG | ecosystem: Engineered > Bioreactor > Semi-continuous > Anaerobic >...
CATCTTAATCATATCCTTTCCTCCTGTACGATAATGATTCTTCAACATAATCATACAGGAAATTTGATTAAGGTGGCCTATTTTTTTACCGGTATGTGGTACAATATTAGAATAACATTAACACTACAGGTTTTATATATCTTGCAGTAGTTGTAAATGTTTTGTAATTAATATTATGTACAATTATTTTTTCAAGTGCTAACATGAAGCCATAATAATTTTTAAGTGTTGGAAGAAACATTATCCTATAATCTTCTGGCTTTTCAAATGTATGTGGTTTATAAATTTTATTAAATAAATGTGGAATACCCATATTTTCGCACATATTATTTATAACTATCATTTCATCGAGAATAGCATCATAAATTGATACTTCATCTACCCATTCACCTAAAATTAAGTTCTTATAAAAGCCATCATTAATAACATAATCTCGTTGGTGGTCTAAATAATTTATCTTCCATTTGAGTTGTGCATTAAGTGAAAGGTCTGCTAAGTCTCCTAGAAAAACTCCAACCACTCTTTCTTCATGCAATTTCTCTTTATGATAACCTATTCCAAAGTCCTTTATATATTCACTTTCTAAATCCTCATCATAAAATTCATCAGAAACAACAATACTTCCTCTGTAATCAGACCAAAATACTTTATATCTCGGGTCCTGAAAATATGTTTCTAAGATTTCTATATTAAAAAATAATATCTTCAATTGTTCTTGTCCATTTAAAAGCATCTTTGTAAAAGGCTTTTCACTATTTATATTTAATGATTTTAAATATTTTTCTGTAGGATACAAAACAACTGAATCGCCTTCATTGATAATCTCTTTTTTCTGTTCTTCTTTATCAATATTTAATCTCAATGTTTTAATATGTGGATTTAAAACAAATGCTGAAGACAATACCTCTACCTTATCTTCATCAATTAACTGACAAATTAAATCAGTATAGTTTTTTTCAAAATTATATAATGGGAATCCATTGAAGTCTCTAGAGTTCAAATAATAATCTGTAATTTGTTTAAGAATCTTACCTTTCATAAACACCCTCTCAATCTTTCAATTATAATGTATCGTATAAACTTTTAATTTGACATAATTTTCAATTATCTTTTTATTATTATAACACATTCTATATATTGTCTAAATGTATTCTACATTTACTTAAAAACTATAATATTTTCTTCCATTATAAAAAGACTGTACACATTTATAGCATTGTATTTAAAGGTACAGTCTTAAAAATCATTTCTATACTATTGTATTGAGGTAAAAACATACCCTTTTTCTCTTAACACTTCTTTAATTTCTTTCGAAATTGCTTTCATATATCTTGGTCTGACTCCTGCTATTTCAATTAAGTTCCATAAAGTCATTTCTTTTTCCTGTCTTTCTAATTCCTCAATACCCCATTTAATCTTTCTTATGTGATATTCCTCCAGACTTTCTAACTCTGACTCTATATATGCCTTAGTCATGGGAAGTTTTTCTTTCCTTTTTGATAGCCAACCGCTAATCCCTAACTTGCTTCCTATGATTGTCGAAGTTATTCGTTTGGGTTTACCTTTTTTCATTTCCTTTACAACTTCTTTTAATTGTAATAGTAATTCAAGATTCCTTTTAGCCCAATTGCCAGTCTTCATTGCTGTTTTATTTCCACCATTCATTATCATATCTTTCAGCCATGTATATAGTCCATCATTTTTTCTTTTTATATGGTTGCTGCTTATATCGGCATATTGAACATGAAGTTTAAATCATTTAGTAATATATCATCATTGTACTTATTGTTCTGTTCCTTATTCCACCTTGCTTCCCCTTCTTAGAACTAACTTTATTATTACAGAACCAACTTTATTATCACAGAGCAAACTTTATTCTCCTATAATCTCCCCTTATTCCTTATCCCAAAAATCCATAGCCCTAACTATGTATATTTAAAATAAACTCCATTCCACCCACACCCCTCAAACCCTTGATTTTCCTATATCCTAATTTCTACCAGATAATAAAGTCCGCTCTAAAATCTCATTTTTTATCCCATTTATTAACACTTTTTCCTTAATCCTTGTAACAATTTTCAAAATAAAGTCGGTTCCAAACATGCATGTTTTGAAAGGAAAGCAGGGTCAAGTTTCATGGTTTAAGGTTTAAGGTATTCATATTTTTCAATTCATTTTTCAATCTCTATATCAATATTTCAATCAATATTTAAAATCAATACTTCTCTCAATCCCTTTAAAATCAATAGTTTGAAGACTGTAACCAATATACCGTTCTAATCAAAATTCTAATCCATTAACCCTTATGCCATTAACCTTTATCCTATCGAATCCCTTACAAAAAAAGTAATCCCCGCAGCAAAACAGGTGTTATCCTGCATCTACTGCGAAATTCTGGAATCGAGTTTATTATTACAGAGTCAAGTTTATTATCATGGAGTGGAGTTTATTGTGCTAATACAATATCAAAATGTCACAAACTATTTTATTGATACCTATAACTAAAATAGCCTGATTTAGTCCATAAATAATCGGTATAACTCTACTTTCATTACCATCAATCAAGTAAGTTTTCTTTATCCATAAATTGAGCAATATTATAAATATGCATTATTTCAGCATATTCATTGTTCTTTATATTTCTTGCATATATTCCTCCCCTATACTCATATATCATTTCCTCATCTAAATCTAAATACTTAACCTTATAATATCCATGTTTTATAGGTGAATTTTCTTTCATAAACTTTTCTAAGTCTATATTAATATTTTTCAACTGATTAGCCAGTGACCAATTGGCAGGTTTATCCCTTTTGATTTCTTCCTCTATTTCTTTTAATTCTTCTATTGTACAATTATTATCAGGTAATGTATCCCTCTCATAAATCTGTTCATAAAACCATAATGCTCCTGTTAAAATCCACATCTTCCGATAATATGTAATAGCCTGCTCTTCTGAATGTATTCCAATTTCTTCATCTAATTCATTAAAATAAGTAACACCAAACTCAAAACCACAGCATGGACATATTTCACAAGATGCCAATACCCCGTTACAGTATGGGTCCTCTTTTAATTTATCATATCCACAGATTGGACATATATATTTTTTACTCAAAACATCCACCTCCAAAAACAAGCAAAGTTTTATAACTGATTCTTTAACTTACTCCATCTCCTGTTTATCCTCCATTATTTTTATATCTCTTATATGAAGTCTATATTTTCCTGCCATATCTTTATAAATATTAAGCCCATTACTGTCTTGAAAAAATATTGGAAAAGATAAATCAAAATTACCGCAAATGCACACAGGAACTTCATTGAAATGGAATATGGGAAAGATTAGTTCTCTTGTTGATAATTTAGTTAATAAAGTTATGATTTCTTCATTTTCCACTAAAAACATATGTGAATCACCGCTTAAATATCTAATTTGGTCAATAAAAAGTAATTTATCTTTATAGTCTAGACAGGATAGAATATTTAGGAGTTCAACGCTGCCTAATTCATTTAGGTAAAATTCTACAGTAACTGGCTGACTTTTATTCATTTTATAAACTGCTTGCATGAATCCTACAAATCTGTCTTCGTATTTAAGATTATGTTCTTCAAAGGAATTCATTAATTTATCTACTTCTTCAGAAGATAAACAGTGGTTATATACATCTAAAAATCCATGAATGTATTGCTTAAAATATTCTTCTATTTTTTTATTATTTATAGGCATTTTTCTTATTCTATTAAATTCCTTTTCCGTTATTGGTTTTAATAATTTCATTTTATTTATACCTTTCTTCTATATTTTATATCTTATGTTCCCTACGTGGATTTTTCTTCTAGAAACCACGGCAGCATAACTTCAAATTCCAATTGAATTACTAGTTTTGGAAAATTATCTGGTACAATTGTTAGATTATGCTCATTTAACATCCTCATCAAACAACTTTTGGATATATTTATAATCAATGCTCCCTGAACTGTCTCGATAAAAGAATGGGTCTTTTCTGATAGTATTGTTTGAGTTAATGATAAATTCCTTATATACATCACCATTAACTCTATAGACCGTTGTTCTAAAAGAATATCCCATATAACCTAATGAAATCTTTTCTTTTTTTAGAGATAATGTATTGAGATTCGTAATAATATGTTCAATATCAGTTGCATCTGTTATAATAATTGATTTTCCAGTATTACCATCAAAAATCTTGATTTTAGATACCTCTGACGGTGCGATATCGGTGATTGAGTATGGGATATACCACCAAATCAAACTTCCTACAGTAATAACAATAATTACGCACATTGCAATAAACATTTTTTTGTTTTTCATTTATATTCAATACCTCCTCACAAAATATAATTATATATCAAAATCACTGCTCATTTAAAATTCTGTTTCCAAAAGCATTTAATTTCTCAGAAGGCTCATACTTTGTATGGTAACATTTATCATTTAAAAATAAGAATGAACCAGAAGCACCAATAATGTGTGTTTCACCATTTTTTAAAGTAATCGTTACCTGTACTAATTGACCAGCATACTCTCTTCCAGAATTATCTTCTCGATAAATAATGATTCGTTTAAAATATCCGTTAATTCGGCAATATCTTCTTTGTCGGTTAGGGTTATAGTTGTTTTAGGTGGAATAATAAACAATTCGGCAGATATAACTTCATTAGCAGATAATTCGGCAAAAGGCTTTCTTCCAAGTGTGCCGAGCAACACAATTGCCATAGTGTCAAAATAAAAAAAAGTCTGCTCAAACCCGCAGGGCATTCAATACCTTGGTGTAAGCCGACTCCAAGCACTTTTTCCATCTTTTAGAAGTAAATAAAGTTTGCTCAAGAATTCGTCAATTATGTCAACTAAATATCCATATAATTACAGAAATAGGTACAAAAAAAAATAAAGTCTGCTCAAAACTACCCCCATATGCAGCCTCCACCTCCGTTTCTTGCGTGTGTATTCCCTCCGTAGGTGTAATCAACACAAAGCATATAACCACCGCTGGACCTTCGTCTCGATTACACACCGCTGCCTTATTCCACCCGCTATACCCTATCTATATATACATATTTATCTCTATCTAAACCGTGGGGAACCGCACTGTGACTGTAATTCAGACGATGTTATAACCGACGCGGTTACACCTCCGAGGGGCAAAAACATTGCCTTTATTACACCCCTGTGGGGCTCTTTTTATTTATTTATATATGAAGGTGGGCAAATAAAAAACCCGTCGATGTAACGGGATTTCTCCGATTACACCCACGGGTTTTCACCACGGTATTTTAATTTTCACCGGACTTTATTATCATTCACCAAACATTATTATAATTTAACAATTGCTGGCACAGTGCTCCATATAAACTTTGCTAAATCATATGCTTTAAAATCAACATTCATTTCTATTAGTTATAATTGAATAAAAGTATACCGTTCTGCTCCATCTCTTTTTTATTTATTTAAATATTTTTTTGTGTGGGGGGCTAGCCACACCGCAGGTGGAATAAGGAGTTGCGAGAGTTAAATGGGGTATGTCTACAGCGGAAATGGGATTGAGAATCGATTGTTCCTTCGTGTTAGTTACAATCATTGAATACCCACACGGTTTGATTACACCGGGGTAGTTGATTCAAGGGCATAAAAAAACCCGTGAAGGATTACAGGATGTCTCCTGCAAACACCTCACGTGGATTCACCAATGTTTTTTATCTGTCACCAAAGTTTATTATAATTGGACACCTTGTTTAAAATGCTTAATATTATTTATCAATACAGTTTCAGGACTTAACGGTTTATCATCTCTTTATATAAATTTTTCATCCCAGTATTCTTTATTACCCATATATTCCATATTAGTTTACTCCTCTATAAAAAATTACATTTATAAATTAGTATTAGTTAAAAGAAAATAGATGGCAAATTTTCATCCCAATTCTTAACACTGCTTTCTAACACCTTTGCTTGGCTCGGTGAATTAACTAAAACAAAATTGTTTAACCATTCTACAAATGCTTCTGAACGATAATAGCAACCAACCTTTTCCCCATTTATATACAGCCAATAAGGATGATTGTTTTTCTTATCAAACAACCAATTTAAAAATTTATCTTTATACTCTATTAAATTATCAATGATATCTTCAGGACAATCAATTATATCTGCATCTAAATCAAATGTGACTACTACTTTCATTATTATCACCTCACACTTTTAAATTTTCTTAGTATAATTCAACAGAAGTTATATTTATTTTTTGTCTCATCTAAGATGGTGAGAGTATAGTAAAATAAAGTGCTTTGGTTAATAATCTTGAAGAAGGCTATATCATAGTGAAAATCTTTAAACATAATTGTAATGCTGTGTAAAGGTCTTAATATAGAACAACTACATCTTCATATATATCACAATTACCTTGATACCTATGTTTTGTGCCTGTTTTTATATCTTTTACAACAGTATATTCAAAATAATTATCTTCCTCATCCTCTATCCAGTACCAAGTAATAAGGTACCTATCTTCAATAATATTGCAAAATTCCCCTAAACATTTAGGATAAATTAAATTTATATTCTTTTTATAGATTTCTTGTATCTCTATATTATCTTCTTTTACTTCTGAAACATAAACTTGTTGTTTGTCTATATCATATATAATCCTTTTATCTTTATAAGGATCTGAGTTTATATTTTGCAACTTTCTTTTAAGGAAAGTATTTTTATCAATTGAATAATATGATTCAACCCTTGTCTTAAAATCCTTTGTCCTAAAATAGATAAAATTTGTATCCATTCCAAAGTATCTTGTCCAGCCATCTAGTTCCGTACCATGAATTTCAATAAAAGATATACTCTCCTCATTATTTTTTATATTTTTTATAAACTCCTTTAAAGGTAATATGTTTAGACTTTCTATATAACTATCTTTTATATAAAATTTCTCTTTTGGTATACCTTTATTATAAATATCTTCTTTCTCATAATCCTCCATATAGGCTTCTTCAAACAAGATGAACTTTCCACCTTGAAACTCATAGCAAAACAAATAATCTCTAACCCCTAATCTTGTCCTCTTATCATAAATTTCATATTTTTTTCCTTCACTAATGTCATGAAGATAGGCCCTCTGATATTCTCCTTTTGATTCTCTATTTATCTCATAATTCTTTGATTCAATATCACTTTCATCAGCAAGTTCTATCATATATCTTGATGTTAAGTACCACATATTAAAATGATATTCAGGATTCCTATTAAACTGATATATATCTTTAAACTCATTTGAATGAAATTCTAACTCTTTTACTATAAAATTCATATTATCAACCGTAGAACAAATACGGATACATTTATCATCCATAATAATGGAATTAGCATAAAAATCGTTGGCTACTATTGATGATTTATTTAATTTGGTTAATACCATATCATCTACACTGTATTTAAAAAAATCAATAAAATATTTGCCATTTTTATATATACCTTTACAAAAAACAATTTCTTTTTTATCATATCTGATTATTTTGAAATTTTCAGATGAATAAGATCGTAAATCTATAGTTTTCATAGTCCATCCTTTCATATCACAAGAAATCAACCGACTTTATTAGAATAGATACTATCTTTTAGTTATTTTTATTCATCAAAACACCATATGCCTATCAATAACCTTATCTAAGTAAGAATCTAAGTGTTCTTTTGTCATAACACTTATGTCTTCACTAAATACCTTTTCTTCAGGATAATACATTTTTTGAATTTCAATCGCATTTAATAAAAATAATTTTAATATCTTTCTGTATTGAGCAGTATTTTCTTCTTGCCATGTTATCATTAAATCCTCCGGTAAAGTTTTTTCGGCTTCATTAATTAGTCTACATTTATATAATTCTAATACAAAATCAAAAGCAAAAATTGTAACTACAAATACTATTGGAATCCAAAATGCAAATTTACCAATAGTTTGTAATAAATCATTATATGATTTGACAATAACACTACTTGAGCCAAAAGATATGAATAACGAAATAACTTTTCCTATACTTCCATTAAAAGGAGAGTATTTATCCAACCTATTCGCCCTCTCAATTATACTATTTTTTACTTTCCCCAATGTATTCCATTTTGTTTGAAAGATGTCTCTTTGCACAGAAAAAGCCCTTACTGATGAGGCTATTGCTGCAAATATATTACTAAGATACATGTAGGCAATTTTATCATTTTTATATTCATCTCGTAACTTTATAAAATACTCTTCTACTACTAAATTTCCAAACTTAGCATGATTTGCATTGCTTGACCTGTGAGCAGGAATTGCTAATATTAAATCTAACGCCTGCTCTAACCTTAGTGGTATTTTATTTTCCATATATAATCCCCTCAATCATTCTTATGATACTGCCAGTCAATACTACCGTTACCATTATCATCAATAGTAACTGTTATATTTCCTCTATATCTTGTAGATAAAACTTTTTCCCTTGTATATTTCTTATACTGGTTATGGGCATCAGTGTCTGGTTTTTTACCAACCGATACAACTGTATATTCAGGGTTCATTAATTTTACCGCCTCTTCATGAAATCCAGATTCTCTACCATGATGTGCCGCTTTAAGAACATTTACATTGGAAATTTTGTCGCTATAATTTTCAACTATATAATCCCAACTTTCTTTTTCAGCATCTCCGGCCAAAACAAATTTGAAGTCTTTGTAAGTAATAAGTAAAACATAACTACAAAGATTTAATCTATTCTTTTCAACTGCTATTTTTTTCAAATCATCAGTCGGACATAAAATCTCTATGCCATCATCAGTCCAAAACTCTCCTGTATCCCCTGCATTTTTAACTAGGTTTTTTGGACTTTCATCAGAGTTTTTCAATTCAATATATGTATTCCAATCATCTTCATTATAATTAGCCTTGCTAAAGTCTGGTGTGTCTAACTCAACTCCGCTATGCCAAAAATTTGTTATACCCACATTTTCTTTATTTACAAGATCATGAAGTCCTGTCATATGGTCCATATGTGGATGTGATAGTATAAATCTAAAGATAGAATTAATTCCTAAACCCTTCAAGTATTCAATTGGGTTTGTCAAAGGTATATTATATCCTTTTTCAAGCAACACTTCATTAAACGATTTAAATATTAAGTCAATCGGAGAAATTGAAAATGATTCCATCAATTCATTCTTTGTAGATTCGTCCAAGGCTTGGCCATTATTAATATCAATCATCATTGTTCTCTCTGGAAGTTCAATAATTGCACTATCTCCATGCCCTACATTTAAAAAATGAATTTTAAGCATAACATCCTCCCTTAATTTTCTATTGTAGTTATCCATCTCAAATAGTTTGGAATAATATTTCTTGCCTCTAATCAAATTCCTAATTATTCCTCTAATTTATATTTCGACCAATACTTCATATTTAATTATACATGATTTGGAAAAATTCTGCATTTTTCTACCAAAAAAAAATGAAGGCTGCAACTTTTGTCACAGCCTTATTCATAGTATTACAACTGAACCATTGAATACAATTCATCCTTTTGCTCTTGATTAATACCTATATATCTTAGGCTTATCTGCTCTGACGAATGTGAGAACATATCCATAATCAAACCAATATTATGCTTTGATGCAAGATAACTATGGTAGCCCCATGTTTTTCTCATACTATGTGTGCCAAATTGCTGAATACCGACTGCTTCAGCCGCTTCCCTAAGAATCTTATATGCCTGTACTCTAGTGATATGCCCACCTTTTTTACTCCCAAACAAATAGTCTTCCCCGGACAATTTATGTGTCTTCACATAATCTTTTATGGCTTTTTTCACAGTGTCATTTAATCTTATCTTTTTTATTTTTCCAGTCTTTTGTTCCCTTATAGTGACATGCTGTCTAAAATTACCACTATCTGTGAAAATGTCTTTGTACTGTAACTGCAAAAGGTCACTTACCCTAAGTCCAACATTAATACCCACTGTAAATAATAAATAATCTCGGTCTGACTTCCCCATTAAATATGTCTTCATTTTTTGTATCTGTTTTTTGTCTCTGATAGGTTCAACAACCACTGATAACCCTCCCTTCGTAATGCATCTTTTTTAGTGAATATGAACTAAAAAGTTGCATTAAATCATAGATTTTATAATCTTTCCAATAACTATTTGTCCTTAACCCTTTATTTACAAGGCTTTCAGCCAAAATACTAATGCAACTTTTTATACAAAATGTTTCATTAATGGTAACCATATTTTAACTCGATTCGAAAGAAAAATCAGGGCCAATCTAAAAATTTCTCGCAATAATTATAAAAAAATAAAGCCAATGGGTTACGGCTCTTTGAAAATTACATATGGTTAAAATATTCTCTTTTATTAATTTACTTCTTGAATTTGTAAGTTCTCCTGCGTAAAAATCAAGAAATGTATTTTAGTGGGCAAGCCATCTTCAATTCGGCAAGAGAATTGATGTTCTCTTTACTATATTGTAGCATGCAGTTTCAGGGTGACGCAGCGGTCCCGCAACATAATTTATTTTATATCGAAAAATTCGGTTTTAGATGAATTTAGTACCATACTTATAAGTATCTCAACCCTTTCTAATAGCATTAAGGCGACCCTGAAATTACGGATCGCCTCAATCATAACCTGTTTTAAAATCATCCTTCATATTGTTGTTATTTCATTGAAGCACTTAGCCCTTTAATCTTAATCGCAGCAATTTTTAATCCTTCATAACTCGCCTGCCCATTCCCAAAGAATGGAGTCGTTAATAGATAAATTTTTCTAGAGTCATCTATTCTTATCTCATAAATTGAGTAGACCCTGTCTTGTTTATGTTCCCACTTATCAATCAATTTTACTGGCAAATCTTTTAATAATAAATTCGTTGTATTAGTATCAAAGGATACTAAAAGTTTAATATTTTTGTTTTCCAAAATAGTAGATTTAATAAGGTCAAATCTTTTAGGTAAGACTTCTTGATGATATTCATCAATACTTTGCCAAATATTATCATATGGATAAATTTTATCTTTTTTAGGTTTAGGAAGTGGTAATAATTCACACATAAAATGATTTGATGAACTTCTACCTAATCTTTTATCACTAAAAACATACTCTCTAATTTTTTGTGTATTTACTTCTTCATTATCAAGGTGCATCAAAAAAGCGGCCATATAACGCCACACATTTGGAGTATTAAATTTTTGAAGTGGTAAATTATAATATTTCTCCCAAACAATCTTGAAATCCATAGAAGTGCTAAAGGTAGACCTTAATTGTAAACTTGTTTTTAATGTTTTTGTTTTTTGCTTCCATATTTCGGCACCACCTTCTTCTGTACCTATGAACCAAGTATTCCCATCTATATTTCCATAGCCTAACCAATTATATAAACATGAATGAACTTCTACCTTAAATACCATACCTTACCTTCCCCATATTTATTAACTTTAACTAATCGCTATCATTTTTATATTCACATATATCTTCAAACATGCAATTCTGATAATCACACCACAAAACTGAAAATTTGGTTTCACTTGACGGTTTAAAGTCATATTGCTCTATTTGGTTGTATATTCTAGACCAGTCTTGTTCGTTTATAAAAGGACATTCTTTAAACCTTTCCCAATTATTCTGATACTTTAGTATAGATGATAAATACTCCGAAACTGCAGAGGCATTTTTCTGTTTTGAAATAATTTCTAGTATATCTTCCCAAAGCAAAAGAATAAAATTACTGCTTTGGGCTTCTCTTATAAAATCTTTTAATTTCACATAATGACTACTATCTTTATTAATTTGACCTTTTGAATTAGCCCATTTTGCCCCTTTAATCAAAAGCACTTGTATTGGTTTTTTATGTTTTATTTTACTTGCTAAAGTAATTCTTTTCCTATTCTCAACAATATCTTTATCAAACTTCCAGTCCTCATTTGATTTTGCTTCAATTGCAACAAAGGCATCTGTTCCAGAAATTAATATATCTGCCAATTCTCCACGGTTTAATGAAGCAATAGGTTCTTGTATATCTTCAAAAATCTCTTTTATTTTGGCAGGCTCTGCACACTGTCTAATATGATAATCAAAACTTACATGAATTTTTCTGTTTTTAAAGTCTCTTATTAAGGAATCTAACATTCCTTTAATAGTCTGGTCTTCAAAGATTCCGAACTCATTACATGTCATTTCATATTTGCTTTTTAATTTTTCAAAAAACAAGGTTGGAAAATTATTTTCAGGTATTAATTCATTGAACAGGCAACCTGCAAAGATTTTAAAATAAAGATTTCTTTCTTTATATGATTCTTCAAAATCTGATACTTCTAAATCAAATAACATACAATACCTCCCTAATGTAACGAAATATACTTCTTCTCTAATATTGTCCAAGCACTTCGGGCTGAACATAGAACTCCTTTTCATTACCTTGTACTTTTATATAATTTCCCCAAACATAAAACTTCCAGTGCTTACCTTCTCTTGAATTCTCAAGCATTATATCTGGTGTCATTAATTCTCTAAGTTCCTTAAAGTTAATATAGTATATTTTGTTTCCTTCTAACCGAACTGCCAATATTGCAATGTCTGAATCATCTAGTATTTCAACCTGTTTAATTGTAAGATCAAACCATCCTTGCCCTTGAGGATGCAACTTTGATGATGGTGTACAAAGAATAAGTTTCTTTCCGGCACTTACTCCTTGATACATAATTTGCTTCCTTTTAACATTTGATAATATGCAATCATATTCCTCTCCGACCGTTTTAAGTACAATTTGCTTATCTGGAATAGACATTTTATCCCTCCGCAAATGGTATTTTCTTCATTATAGCATAGAAATATGTAACCGCATTTAGCAATTTTATGACTAACAGCCATTGTTAATCTATAATTATAAATTGGTGTTTCGTTAATAATTAAAACTAGATGAGAGTAACATAATTTGAATTGTGTTACTCTCACATTAATGTAAATAGAAGAAAAGAGAACCTCATGCATAGCGAAGTTCTCTTTCTATCATATTTATTTTATTGATTCTGTAGCAGTTGCTCAAATTGTTCTGTAATCTTTTCAATAAAGTAAGCACGGGAATCACTGCTGTTAATGATAGCAAAGCCGTTTCTTCCACGCTTTGTAACTTTACCAAACCAGACTTCTGATTCTTTGCTTAAATCAAGTTGATTTATTAACGGTAAATACTGCTGCCAATTTTCTCTATCTCTAAGCACCTTGCTTATAGCAGTATAACCATAGAACATAAAGTTTTCTGCTTTTAAAGAGGTTTCTTTACTTTGCTGACGGCTTTCAAAATCTAAAAGTTCAGGTACTGTATTAAATAATCCATCAAAAAATTCACAAAGGTAACCTGTCAACTCTTGTGCTTGAGCATTTGTCATTTCTTTATAAACCATTTTTATAGCATTGACCATTGTTGCAAAGGTTACAACATTTCGTCTTTCCCTTTTAGTGATAGTATTTCTAACAATTTCTACTCTACCAGCCAGTTCACTATTTCTCATAAGTTGTCTTACGATTTCATTAGCATGGTCTGTAGCATTAAAATATTCTGATCTGCTGGAACTAATTTTTAATCCCTTTGAGAATTGATGAAATTGCTTCTGTGCAGTTTTTATATCATAATGTGTAATTTTCACCGGGAATGTAAAACTCGTTAAAGGAATATTAGTTATTCCTTTTTCATTTGAATCATTAAGCATTTTTAAAGCCCGTATCCTATGTTGTCCATCAGCAATATTTATTTCACCTTGAACTGTAAATGCTTGCATCTCATTACTTTCATCATAAAAAACATCGGAAATACTACTGTTACCATCATTAAGCACATTTAAAGTAATCATGTCTTCAAAATAATTTCCTGAAACCATTGCCTCATATATTTTCTTAACATTTGTTTTACTGTAAACAGCCTCTTGCACTTCTTCGCTGTTCCTTAATTTCTTAATACGACTACCTCTTTGAATTTCTGGATTATATGATATAATCCCATCATCCCATAAATCCACCAATTGTCCCCCATCGAGAATAGTTAAATAAGCATTCTCATTAAGTTTTGCAACAAAATCAAAAGTAAATTGTTCCATACTTTATCATCCTTTCTTTACTTCTTCTTTGTGGGAATAATTTTTTCTATATCAAATAGGGCGCACCCGTTTTCTTATATATAATTTTACAACATATCAAAAAGTTAAGGCAATGCTTACCAATTAAAGTTTTTTATTTGAGTTTCGTAGATAAAAGTTGTGAATACATGATTATTATTGGCTTTTGCAAACAATTGAGTAACCAAAAAAATTTTTAATTTTATGAAGTTGGAGAACAACATTTTTATATTTGTCGAATATTTTTCTGGTTTTTTAATAATAATGTTTTTGGCAATAATTAATTCTAGCATTTGGCAAAAATAAAATTTCCAATTTTCCATTGACAACGAGCCTCTGTGGGCATGGTTAGGATGCTAGGGTCGATGGCCTTAAAACCCTTGTAGCATCGCCATTGGCAGGCTACCATACCCACTTCTCATTATCAATGGTTCGCTCCGCAAAACTGGAAATTTTATTTTGATTTTTTTCTTCCACAGTGCAAGAATTAATTATTGCCACATACAAATAATAATGCAAAATTATTTTCAAACACAAAAAGCCGGGTAAATAACCCGACTTTTCTTGCTTTATTTTTTAATACGAACAATAAGTTTCTTTATAATTAATGTCATATAAAATGTATTCTTTAGAAATTTATTTTGCAATATCAAACATTTTTTGCTCTTTATAATAGTAAAATACTTTTAGCCAATCCTCTTTATCTATAATAAGCAAATCTATTCCTAATCCATTACATAAAAATTCTAATTCATTTAAAATTTCTTCATTTAAATTATTAGGCATTGCAAATCCTATTATATCAAAATCCTTTCTAAATTTAGATGTAATAATATGTCCTAATGCAGAAGTTATTTTTGGATTATTACAGTTTTTAGGATCATTTTTTTCAGGTGATTTTACATGTATACCAATCTTTCTGTAACCGTTTGTAGTCACTGATGAAAACGGAATAATTTTGCCTGTATTTTCATCATATAGAAATTTTATATCTGCTTTTTCATACCCATTATGAATTCCATCAAAAGAAAGACCTGTTACATAACCAATTAGTCTTGGAAGGCATATTCTTGTAGAGTTACTTTTCCGTAATTTATCTTTAATTAAGTCTATTCCCTGAAGACTTGTCCCGTCTTTACCATTGTAACACTCTTCACAAAACTCTGCCCTAGGATTTGTTTTTATGCATCGTTCAGATATTTTATTTAATTCACTATATAATTCTTCATTTAGTGGACATTCAATTATTTTCTTAAATGGCTTGAAGTAAGATATGTCCAAAAACTGTTTTTGTTCTATATCTCTTTTTATTATTAACTGTCCAGCATTGATATAGAAATAATCTATTTTATATTCCTCATAGTTTAGTATGTCTAAAAATTCATTTATTTTTTGTATAGTATATTGGGTTGGTAATATTGTTAACATATCTGTATATGAATGCATCTCAAAACTTTTGTTGCAACAATCAGTTTTTATTGAGGAAACAAACTCTAATAATTCATGCTTGTGTTTGCATTTCTTGCATTTAGCAAATACTTTCCCCTTATTAACTTTATTATTATCAGTTGTTATCTCAAGTTGATGGTTCGGATTCTTAGGACATCTAATATCTGTAATAAATTGATGTTCTTCACAAAAATATGGCTGTAGTACAATTTTAAAAAACTTACTTTTCCCGTATCTAACAATATTATAAATAAACTCATCTAATAAAATATACTTTTCATCGCTCACTATCTTTTGTGAAATCTGTTTTAATATATTATCAATAACATAATTCTTATCTAATCGATAATCCTTATGGAATCTAATATATTTTTCTGGTGTCTCTTTTAATTTTTGTAAGGATAACGAAATTCTCTCCAAAATTCCTTTGGCGTATTGACTTAATTCATCTTTATGTAGAATACTTGGAATCCACATTTTCCCTTTTGTGTTCGAAATACCTACAAAACGCTGCCTCGAATTAATATCTACTCTAAAACAATTAAAAACTTTATTATAATTCAAATCTCCTTCTAACTCATTATAAATATCTATATCTTTTAATCCTTCATCACTAATGCTAACCAACGCTGGTTGAGAATTATACTTGCCTTGATTTTGATATGACGCTTTGATAATATGATTTTTACCATCAGAATTTATCGTTATTTTTTCAATAATATCTTTATCAAACTTTGGATGATATACTGTACATAAGAACACATCATTGATTATATTCTTAATACTTTTCATAGCCGACCAATCATTGCATTTCACAATAAACTTATTATAATTATTGAAATGAAATACACTTACATCCTTTAAAATCTTTAATTCGACAATATCACCAGATTTATAACCCTTAATATCTGGTATGCCACCAAAAATAATATCGATCTTTTTTTTATATGTAAATTCTAAAGTAACACCGTTCTCATTTATATCGTAATTTTCAAGTGTAAAATCTGAAATTTTTTCTTCATTAATTATTTTATTTGCTCTATTAAGTATTTCTTTTATCCTTTTCTCATTAATTAAAGAATAATCAATTTTTTTTGTGTTTGATTCAAGTAAATATAAAACTGAATTAGATGAATCTTTGTACGCATAATATAATTCATTTATTCTTTCTGTTGAAATCAAACTATTATCCAATATGTATTTAATAATATATTCTTTTGTCTTATTTCGCATTTTCTTCTCTTGCTCTTTTTCTAAGCCAAGTTCATTAATTAGTTTTTCTTTTAACACAAAATTTAACTTTTTAGACAATTGTTCTTTCATTGGTATCCCCCAAATATATATCAATAAAAATCAACCTTGTATTAGGTTTATCGCTGTAGATAACTCTGAATGGGCATCAAATATTTAGTAATCTACTTCCGTAGCATTTTAATTATCGAAATAACCATATTCATTTAATCTATTCTTACATGTATCAATTTCTTCTTTAGTAAACAAAGATTGAAACTCTTCTCTTATAACTAATGCTTCGACAGATAAATCTAATCTGTTAAATTCCCACAACTTTGTAAAACCTTCAGTTCCTCCCGGTCTACTTATTAAACTCTTAGCAGTTCCTACTCCACCTTTTTCTCCAAGCATCTGCAAAAACCTTGTCGCTCTGTAGCCACATTCTTTATCGGCTCTTACATAAATATTTCTCATCTCATTAAAAAATTTCTTTTCCAAATCAGTCATTTTAGCCCCCTAAATTATATCAAAATATTATTAATAACTTCTTTTATCTTACCTTTTAAATCTCTCCACTCCTATGGTATATACTTCTTGACTTGCTTACCAATCTTCCAAATCTTGAATATCCGTCTATTAATCCAACTAATGCAGGACAATCTAAGATAATATTTTTATCGTCATGGTCAGATACTCTTAGAATCTTTAATTTATCTAAATATGTAATATATCCCTTTAACCAAAATCTATAATTCCCAAGTGTAAATTCAATTGTGCTATTGTTAATCCAATCTGGATATTTTGAACCTTTTTTCTTTATTCTTGTAATACTTAAAACTATGCCCAATCTATAATTATGTTTAATCCAATCTTTAGAATAATTTTCTACAGACTCTATATTTTCCTTACTAAAATTATACAATTTCTTTTCTATAACTTCGTTATATTTTTTATATGAATGAGTGTGAAAATCTCCTAGAAACTCATATTGAGGCCAAAAGGATGACATAATATCTTTTTCTTAAAAAAAAGCATCATTGTTTGGCTCTACTGAGTTTTTCATTCTAATTGCTGATGTGTCAATAGTAATCATTTCAACACAGTATAAACTTTTTCCATTTGGAAGAACCCTTACATGTCCCCAAACTTGTCCATATGTTTCTAAATTATTCAATTTATATTTATTGCATTCATGCTTTATACTATAAGCCTCCAAACCATTTAATACCATATGTATTAACGCGTTTTCTGAAACCCTTACAATATATCCCTTTTGATTATAATCCATTTTCGTCTCTCCCAAATATGATTCTTTTATTATCCAAACCATTATCAGCATTATCAGGTAGTTCTATAAATGGACTTTCCGTCAGTCTCATATATTTTATTAAATTCTTTTACAACTTCCTTTGGAGCACCAGGCTTTAAATGCCAGTTGTCTGGTTCACCAACAAAGTATGGACTATCAATAAAGTCTGGTCTCTTCACAGAGGTCATTTTCTTCACCTCTTTTCTTTATTCAACACATTCTTCAAATCTATTAACTAACTTTCCATTAACCTCCACCTGCTCTAAAAACATAGAGAGGGGTCTTACCCATATACCACATTCTCCATACAGTGCTTGATACACAACTAAATCTTCAAGAGTTTCAGAGTGTTTGGCTATATGCAAAACAAGATATTCTTTGCCTTTAAAATGCTTATATTTTTTACCAATATTTAGTGTGCGTTGATTAGCAACAGTTGATTTTACACTTTGCTTTGAGAAAACAACAAACTCTCCCAACTTTACTTGTTCAACCTTAACACCAGCATTTAACCAAGCATTTGCATGAGAATGTCCTTCTGAACTGTTTGCCCACCATGCAGCATATTTTCTTGCTGATGCTGGAAGGGGTTCTCCTAGTATTCTTTCAATATCTTCAAATGTCAGGGTTATAGTAGGACTTTCACTTCTTTCTAAATACTGCTCAAGAGCATAATATTTTCCTACATTGCTCACAACCTTCTCCTCCCTCTTTAATATTGGCCTTTTAAAGTTTCTAGAATAAATATATTTGCCTTTTGTGCCATTCCATTCAGGACTATATTTTTCAATTAAAATTCGCTCAACATTAAACCTATCATCAGTCTCATAGAACAGCAAATGGACTTTTGCTCCACTTTTCACCGCATTAAAAATGTTAGTATTTATTTTACAATTAGTCGACTGTCCTCCTATAAAGCAATTACGAGGAGAAATTTGACCATATCCAGTATTGTACCTACTACTTAGATCCTCACATTCTCCCACATATTTGACTTTATTATTTACTTTAAGGATGTAAACTCCTGCTTTGTTGATATAAGTTGGTATTTTAAACTTGCAGAATGGTCCTCTACCGTATTTGTGCAACCTTTTGTTATGTACATTTTTATATTCCTTATAGGGTTTATACTCAATTAGATTTCCATCAACATCAGTAAGAGGTTTGATTTCACAGATATATTCAAAATTTATCTTATTTTTCAATCTATCAACTCCATTATTCAGGAATATAGTTTAATTGTTAATTTCACTTACTAAATTCCAATATAGTTATTTTTACTCGGATGCCATGATGTAAAGTTGTACAGAGGAATCAATTTGCTAAATTCACCTTTTAAATAGGCTAACATACCCTTATTGTTTTCCTTTGCGTTTCTACTATGAAATTTTTCAATTGAAATAGAACAAGCCCTTTTATCTTTTCTAAAGTTTTGCATCTCATTAATAAAGATTTCAGGGTCATTTCTATCATAATCTAATTCTTCATAGGGATGGGGATAAATATAGAACTGATAACCTTCTTTATTGATTCTTTCTAATAATTTTATAAATTCTACTTTGTTTTGCTTCGAAGAATTAATTTTCTGCAAAAGGTTATATTGCTCCAGCCACCCTTTTTTGTCGATATATAGATTAATCCACCATCCGTTATAATTTAATCCCACCTGCAACTGTGTTACACAGAAAAAAGCAATAGCATCCCTTGTTCCTGTATCTGTAATCTCCGTAAAGATACCAGACCTATGGGCTAAATCTTTTACTAATTCTTTTTCTTTTCCATAACCCATTCTTAGATAATCAACCCAACCTGCATTTGCAGCAGGAAATGGCCAGTAAACATTAGTTAAATGTTGCTTTTGCCAATGTGGATATAAACCGTGTTTTTTAAAAAAGTCAACTAACCCTTGTCCACTACCTTCATCATAGTGTAGATATTTCATTCTATTATCTACTACAAATTGTCTAGCCCCTATTACTTTGCTATCTTCTGATGTCGCAAACTTTTCATCGAAAGCATCAAAGTCAGAGTCTATAAAAAATCTTGATTGAGTAATTTCGATATCATCAGTAACTTCTATTTCTTCTGTATCTTCTATGTCTTCACTCTCTTGCCCAACAACTTCAAACAGTTGTTCATCATATACTGCTTCTTCAGCACTAGCCACTTCATCAGTAGTATCTTCATTGATAATATCTGCTTTTTGGGGAATAATTCGATTGGCTATCTCTTGGCTGATTGCCTCTGCACGCTTCTCAAAGAATGTATCATAATCATTTTCCCATATACCAAATTCATCTAAATCATTTATTAGATGAGTTTTCATTGTTTCCTGAAGTGACGGATTCACTTTACTAAATTCCTTCATGTATTGGGACGGGGCTTTTGCCTTTATCTTATTCTTATTTAAAAAGTCATCAACAATAGTAATATTCAGGACATGGTTTATGTAGAATTCTTCTTCTCCTTTCTTTCTCAAGTATGCACGGGGAAAGAAGTGATGGTAATTCTTACTGTTGGCTTGCTTTAGCCAATCATTACTAATATTAACTACAGAATTATCAATAAAGGATAAAGGTCTTTGGTATGCTAAAATGCACAGAATTCCCTTCACATAACTTCTGCCAGCACTAAACCATCCATTTTGAATAATCGCCTCTGGTCTTACATCAATTCCTTGTTCATATTGAGGCATTTTATTTTCTAATATCATATCAATTTTTTTGATATCCTGAGCAAGTTTAGTCTCTAAACCACTTGAAAAGCGTTCTGTAAGTGCAGCCCTCCAGAAATAATCCTGTAAATATTCCTGCTGCTTTCCTGTTGGCTTATCTTTATGGTGATAAAAGTAATACGCAAATGGTACAATTAGTGCATTATAAGGTAACAAATGGGATACTGGGATTCTGAAAAAGCCTCTAAAGTAATCAACGGCTCTTTCAATGGCATCAACTACATCATCCCAAATATTAATAAACTTCTGCTTGTCTAATTTCAATATTTGTTTTTTAGAGCACTCTTTTACTAAGCAAACAGATACAGTCTGTAGTACAGTTGCATCAGAAATAGTCTCATAATCAACATTACTTAAGGAATCAATTAACTCGTCATACTTTTCCGATAAATCAAAATCTCTTTCTGCATCAAATGTCTTAGCAACCATTATTTCAAACACAGAGAGTTTCTTACCACCAATATTGATTCTTGTAAAAATCTCTGTTGCAATGTCTATAGAAGAATTCTTGATTAATATAGCAGGAAAATCATAAGTGGCGATTCTTTTATAATAATCATCAAGTTTATCGTGATACTTTTCATCAAATTTCTTGGCTAAAGAAAGTCCTCCATTTAACAAATCCGTAAGTTTAATATAACTGCCCGGTTCTTTTTCACTAATATCGGTAATTACAATATCTTCGTCTTCAGAAGCCAATAAATCCACATATATTTCCGAAAAATCCTCATCTTTTGTTTCTCTTTTAATAATCACACCCTTTAAACTTGCATATAAACTGGTCATTCTCTGCTGCCCATCGAGAACATATTGAATAAAATCCCCTTCAGGTGTGTCTGGCAGATTTACTCCACCAATATTTCTAATAGATCTTAGCCTTTCTTTCGTTTTCCAAAGGATAAAAGTACCTATAGGATATCCCTTTAGAATACTATCCATTAGTTTTGCAGACTGCTCTTTTGACCATACAAAATCTCGCTGAAATTGTGGTATTTTAATCAATCCCTGTTCAATATCATTTAATAGAACAGAGAACTTAAATGAATGTGGTTCCGGCTGATACATTGTTTTCTCCCCCTAAAAGCATTTTTTAATACTCAACTATATAGATTTAGGTAATTGTCTAAACATAGATTACCATCAATTTATATCAACTTTAAAATAAATTCTATTCAGATTTATGCTGCAACAACTCTTTTAAGTTGTATTCTACCATAGTTCTTTCTTCCACTATTACTGAAGTATTCACCGTCAAGAATACTTGAATTTTCTAATATTCTTAAACTTACAAAACCAATATGCATATTCATAGTATCAACTGTATCTACGTTAGGATTATTTTGGTATTCATAACTTAACTTTACTCCACATAGGTCATCTACATAAATGGAGGCCGTTCTACTAAAAGAACTTGATGTATCATTTTCAAACTTTATTGATATCCTTGTCCAAGTCTGCTGGATATTAATTTTTGCATATCTTTCTTCTCTAAAATCATCATAAGATGATTTTAATACTACATCCCATTGTCCGTTTAAATCTGGGATTTTTAATCTTAATACAATCCTAACAAAATTAATTTTCCAAAAATATGTATCAAATAATTTATAAATTGTTCCATAAAAACCTACAACTGCTGGGGTATCAATCCACCATAATGATACAGAAAACATATTTGATAATGGCTGGAATAAATACTTGCTAAAAAGCCAAGTAAAAACTATACTAATTAATGCCAAGTAAAGTGGTATTGTTTCCCTTTCTTTTGAATCAACAGTATACGAATGCATTTAAACCCCCTCATCCCATAAATCAACTAATTTCTTATAGAAGTATGCAGCATCTCTAATGTTCCACTGCTCTGGTGTTTCTCCAAACAATTTATTTACACCATTTTGACAAATAAAATCATCAACATCAACTGTCCCTAACCATTCTAGAATATTAAAAACTGTATTCTGGTATGATCCAGTGCGTATTCCGGATTATCCGGACGGCAGTTCCGGAAACATCCGGACATTAAACCGGACTATCCGGACACCTTGTCATTTAATTTGATTTTATAAAAAAGCTGTACTTAATGCAATTCTTTTC
>Ga0134093_1001413_pt1 | contig 22882 bp, 14 predicted proteins | sample 4_1taG_FD_94452 | JGI IMG/M metagenome (GOLD analysis project Ga0134093, IMG submission 94452) | Switchgrass degrading microbial communities from high solid loading bioreactors in New Hampshire, USA - 4_13_20_68_A1 metaG | ecosystem: Engineered > Bioreactor > Semi-continuous > Anaerobic >...
ACCTTCGTCATTGATGGGCCTTTGTTCAAAAAGAAAATCGAAATTGCTAAAGGACAAATTATATATAAAGACAGCTACATGTTCTACGATATGGTGGAATTAATTACAAAAAAGAAAGAGATAGCGGCAAATGAATGAATTTGTAAAGAGTAGTTGGTGAAATTCCTCAACCTTCCGGAGAAGAGCAGAGATGTCTCTATTGCGGTGTCGGTATTAGCCGAGGAAGAGATCATTGCCAAGTTTGTGGCGGAATTCAATCCCAGTGGCGTCAATAACAGCGCTATACTATAATAGATAGATTATTTGAATTGCTAAATCACATGCCACCAGATAGAAGCAATACAACCTCAAAAATTTTTTTACAGCTAAATGGTTACTTTTTGCTTGACCGTGAGGTAATATTTTAGTATATTATAATCAATTGCTGATGTCTGCGGCTGGTTCGAACTGATAATTAATGATATTACAAATAATTTTTATGTATTTACAATCACTGTTTACTCGATAATAGGGTAATTTATGTTCGATATAAATAAAGGATATTTATAAATGACATAAACTTTATAGGCAAGCACGGCAAAGGTAAATCTATGAGTCTATGATCAATATATATGATGACTTTCAGTAGCGGGAGATGAATCGAATAATTCATGAGGATACTGATCGAATTTTCGCCACTTGTGGATAGGTTGATTCTTCCTATTCACTATAACAGTTTAATTCAGGGATTTATATATGCCAATTTGGACAATCTAATCTCAGATAGTTTACATAATGAAGGAGTTGCTTTTGGGAAAAGACAGTTTCGTTTCTTTACCTTTAGTCGTATATATGGAAGATACTTGATTAATAGCGAAACTATCGAATTCACCGGCCCACTAAAATTACATATGAGTTCCATTCACGAAGATGTGCTCGAATCCTTTGTAAAACATCTTTTAATAAAAGGCAAAATACAATTAGGGTCGCAACAGTGCGAGCTGCTTCGAATAGATGTCGAAGAAAAACCAGAATTTACTCGACCATTACATGTCAAAACCCTTTCTCCAATTACCGTTTATAGTACGCTAACTGCAGGAGATGGACGAAAAAAAACATATTACTACAGTCCTACAGAGCGGGATTGGGAAATTCAGGTTTTCACAAACTTATGGAGAAAAAGCCAGGCCCTAGGTCTGGGGCCCAGCGATCCTGCGTATTTAGTAGGGGCAAGGATAAAGCCAATTAGGGTTGGCAAACAAGACCTCAGGATATTGAAATATCGCGATACTGTAATCAAGGGATGGACTGGGATTTACGAATTAGACCTGCCGGAGGAATTTTTCTACCTCGCCTATGACGCCGGTTTGGGGGCGAAGAACAGTCAGGGGTTTGGGATGATTGAAGTGGTTTGATATCAAGAGAATAGTGGGGTGATTCCTCGAATGGTTAATGTTCATTGGACAGGACATCCTTTTGTGGATGCAGGATTAGCAGCCTTAGCTGCTGCTGTACAGGTGAATAATCTGAATAATATAACAGGCGATACATTGGCTCTAGCAGTGAAGGAGCTAAAGCGAATTTTGCTCAGTGATCAAGCTTTGGGTATAGGTGTTGAAGGAGCATTTGTAAGGTCAGCATTATCCCAAGTTTTTCCTAACAGTGAACTCGTTAACCCATCTAATTGGAAAAAGGGAAGTACAGATGAAGAGAAGGCAAAAGCAGTTCGCGAAAAATTCTCTAATGCATTAGAAGAAGAATTGAATTATGCTCAGCAGTGTTTAAAAAGCTATAACAACAGTATTAGTTATGATATTTGTAATATATGTGGTGAAAAGCGGCCTAAGTCATCGTTCGTTCTTAGACGTAAAGACAAAATGCCATTATTAGAGGGTATTGTTAATTATTATCCTGCTTTTTCACCTGGCATTCGTATCTGTGGATTGTGTGCATTAGCTACGCGGTTTTTCCCATTATCAGTGATGCGGGCAGGAGCGCGTAAGCGTTTATGGTTCCTACATACTCAAGATCTTGCCATCTCAAAAAGGATCTCTGAGAAATACGGTTGGGAGCATTTTAATAGTGCTATTGCAGCTAATAAAACTTTAGATTTTTTTAATGACTGGCAGATTGCAAAAACTGAAGGTAACGAAGGAACTGTGCTTTACGTTTTATATAGTTTATTAAAAGAAATGCCTGGTCAACTACGTAACATTTACGAGAACCCTCTTCCAGCAACAGCCTACTTATTTTCCAATGATAACCGTGGTGGTTATGTATCAGCATTACCTATTCCTTATGAATTAATGGAATTCCTAGCTCTACTACATATTGAATCTCATATAGAGTTTGAGCGTTTTTGGAAAGATTTATTAGAAGTTTCGGGTAATCATGATAAAGGTAGTTTAGAAGCTAGAACTGACTACGTTCAGTCAATATCCAAATTGATACTAAATAGCGAATCAATTATTAAACACTGTTTAGATCACAATAAACTCAAATTAAGAGGAGGTTGGATAGGTCATCGACTTTACCTTAAGGAGGTGAGAAAATTGCCAGAATCAAAATTAAATATTCTAGAATGTTTGGGAATTTCTATAGCAGAAAATGATGAATTCAAAAAATATGTAATGGAGTTACGCACAGCAAGAGATAATGAACTATACGGAATCCTATTGCGTTATGTGAAAAATGGCTGGCTCAAACACGATGAATTTTATACTTTGCTCCCCCCAAATAGCTATAACGTAGTAAAAGAAATCAGGGATACTTTATTAGCAATAATATATGATTATCATAACTGCAAAGAAGAGGGGAGAAAATTTGCCCCATCGATCGATACTTTCAATATAACACCTGACGAAACCCTTTGCCGTATTCAGAGGATAGGCGAAAGATTTATAACAAATTTAAATAATCCTAGAAAATGGACCAGAAAACTACAAACAGTTAAAACTAGTAGTGCCATACGAGGCATATATCTAAATTGTATTCGATCAGGGGCAATGATCTTTGATGATTTTGTTTTTCTCGCTCCATTGGGTGACAGACAGCAGCTTTGGTTGTTAAGAGATTATTTACTTGCATTTTTATTTGAAAAAGTTAAGGAACTAGCGGAAGAAGAGGAAGAATATAGTGAATATAACGAAGATTAAATTATATTTCAAAATATAGGAGATGAAGAAATATGACGTATCCAGTAATAACAGGAACTATATTGATCGAAGCCAATGGGGCAGCTTTGAATAATGCTGGCCAAGCTGAGGGGCTTAGAGTAGATAATGCAATTGCAGTAAAGCAAATTCGCGTTGGTAGACTTTCCTATCCTTATGTATCTGGACAAGCGTGGCGACGCTGGTTGCGCGAGGTTCTCTATGCTGATTTTAATTGGGCTCCAAGTGAGGTCACACGGGAGACAAAAAGTGCTTATACAAAGGGCGATCCAATTGCTTATGAAGAAGATGACCTATTTGGCTATATGGTTGCACGTAAAAGGCCAGGAAAAACTAGTAAAAAAAAGAAAGAACAGAGCGATGAAAATGCAATTTCTTTGGATAACACTGAGGAAGGTAGTGGTACATACCGCCGTATATCCCCCCTAAAAAATAGCTTATTGATTTCCTGTTTGCCTAATGTTATAGCCAATGACTTTGGGCATTTTTCGCGAAATCTTCCGCAGGATACTGACATGATACCATTTGAGGCAGAACATTATTCCACTTATCTGCAAGGGGTTTTCACTATCTCGCTTAACGATGTTGGTCGTTTCATGGTTGGTGAAATGTGCGATATCTCAGAAGATATAAAGGAAAAATATGAAGAAAAACTTAAAGATGACCCTAATAATCAAAAAGTTTTTTGGTTGCCGAAAGAGGATAGAATCAAACGCGTTCAAGAAGTTCTTAAGGCAATGGCTTATTTACGCGGAGGCGCCCGTCTTGCTCGTAACTTATCGGATGTATCTCCAGTGGTTGTATTAGTTGGTTCTTTAAATGGGGCGAATGCTCCATTTCAAAGAATATTTTCAGCAGATGACAATAACGAGTCTGTTATTCTTAACATTGAAAGATTGGAATCGGTACTTAATGATTACGAGAATCGTTTTTTATCAACCGACAATGCCAAACCATTATTACTGGGATATAGACCTACAGTCTTGGCTAACGAAGTCGAGGTTTTGAATAAATTTAGTAACAATAAATCGATAGAAATCGTTGGCACTCCACAAAAGGCGCTAGAAAAGGCGGCAGATCGGGTTGTGGAAATTTTCTCTTTACTTGAAGAATAAAGTTTCATATTGCATAAAGCCCTTCTGCACAAGGGATTTGCCTTAATTGTTTTATATGTATGGAGGTATATTTGAATGTATAACGCAATCCGTATAAATATTTCTGCTTTAACTGCGTCATTTCGCGTTCCCGCCTTTGTAAGCCATCAGCTTACTTTAACTGTTCCCCCCTTATCGACAATTTTTGGACTGCTTTCTGCGTCTGTTGGTCGTTGGATATGTCCAAAAGAAGTTGAGTGGATTGCATATAGCTTTGCATATGAAACTAAAACTACAGATTTAGAGGCAATTGTCAATGTTCAACGTAAAACAAATGATGATAGTGTATCATTTGGCCCTAGAAACGTAACACAACGAGAATTCCTAACAATGCCTAATCTTACGCTTTATTTACCGCCAATATGGGAAGAGTATTTTCGATGTCCACGTTACACTCTACTTTTAGGACGAACACAAGACGTTGCAGGTGTTGAAAGCATAGAGCATACCACCTTACAGCATGTTGACGTAGGTAAAGTAAAAGGAGTATTGCTTCCCTATCATGTAGTGACACAAAACCACACGCCTGCTTTGCTTCAAAATTTGCCCATTACATTTACAGACGAACCGAAGCGAACCCCATTGGGAATGCAAATTTTTGGAGTCGTAGATGCTCATAGACCAGCAACTTTGACAAATGTAGCTCGCTGGTTAGTTAGGGATGTCGATATCGATATGGAATTTCCTATTTATACTCAAGAGTGGATGCTCAATGCTATCAAGTGAACCTTTGGCAAAATCGGGAGATAGTCAAATAACATTAGAACAGCATTTAAACGAAGTAGCTCACTATGTAGATACCGTTATCGAAGCGTATACATCAATTTGGCGTATGGTGCTTGATGAGGATTGTGTGAATCAGCTTGCTAATGCACTTAAGATAGCGGCGCTTTCTCATGACCTGGGAAAAGCAGCTAAAGGTTTTCAAAGTGCTTTAAATGGAAGCAAATATCATTGGGAATTTCGTCACGAAGTTTTATCGACCGCTATATTGCTAGCTTCCTATGATCTTGCGGGAAACCATTCGAGAAATTCGTTCAAAGAAGCATTTTACTTAGCAGCCAGTGCCGTACTAACACATCATCGAGATATACAAGACCAACAGCTTAATAGTGATGCAGGATTAGCATCCTTGCCAACGCCTAAAGTGGTGTGTAAGATCAATAATAAATTTAGGGAAAAAGTCCACGAACTTGAGGATGCTTGGGATTGGCTTAGTCAATTTTGGAAAAGTCATTCAGAATTCAATTTTTTAAAATTTCCCGACAACCATGACTTTTTAACTCCACCTAAGGACTTCCTAAAACAAATACAGGAACAAATACAAGACCTGCATCCTTTTTACGATAGCAGAGTTCTTGTCCTGATTTTGGTGCGAGGGTGGCTTATGGCTGCAGATCATGCTGTAAGTGCTGGTGTGAAGGATTTTAAAGTTTTTTTACCAACCATTTCTTTATCCCCATTACGTCCTTTTCAACGATACTTGGGAACGTATAAAGGAGATGTGTTTTTAGAGGCTCCTACAGGTTCAGGTAAAACCAATGCTGCTTTGCTGTGGGCCCTTAATAACCGTATCAAAGGCGAGAGAATATTTTATATCTTGCCGTATCAGGCTAGCATTGAAGCAATGGCAGATACACTTGAGAATATATTTGGGCGAGAAAATGTAGGTGTTTTACACTCAAGGGCTTTAGATTATGCTTTTAGAGAGCATTTTGAGCAGAGCGAAAGTTATCAAGAGTCGGAATCTTATGCAAAAAAAGATACTGCATTAAATCGCCTTGCACACAAACCTATTAAAATTACAACACCCTTTCAACTGCTTAAATGGTTTTTTGGTATTACACGTTTTGAAATTGGCATAAGTGAAATGACAGGTGGCATATTTATTTTCGATGAAATTCATGCATATGATACTCATGTTACAGCCTTGATTGTAGAGATGGTTAAGATATTGAAGAAAATGGGCGCTCGTTTGTTATTTATGAGTGCAACATTTCCATCTTTTTTAAAAGAACTGTTACGTGAAGCTGTAGGCTATGAGATCTCTTCCACCTCATTGGAAACATGTAACCAAGATGACTGGACTAAAAAATTTCTCACCTTGGCTAGACATCGAATACGGTTGCACGATACATCCTTGGAAAACTTACTCGGAGAAATAGCAAAGTCAGTTAAGGATGGTAAACGAGTTCTGGTGGTAGCTAACCGTGTAGCACAAGCTCAAGATATTTACTGTAAGTTAAAAGAAGATCTTAAAGGCTATGATATCAGACTTTTGCATTCACGTTTTATACGCCGTGATCGTGTTGAGAAAGAGCAAGATATCATCAAAGCTCTTAAGTTTGAAAATAGCGAAAAAGTACAAATTCTTGTGGCAACACAAGTAGTTGAAGTTTCTTTGGATATAAGTTTTGACGTTATATATACTGAAATAGCACCAGTAGATGATTTGTTACAACGATTTGGTAGGGTAAACCGCTATGGCCATAATCCAGATGGAGCAGAGGTGCATATTGCTACTGAATTTGATCAGAAACGGCTATCTAATGTATACGATGAAGAAATATTAATTGGTACTCTTAAGAATGCTCCTCATGATGGGACTCATTTAACAGTAGGAATTACGACTGAATGGGTCAGCAAAGTTTACGAAAATGGATGGCCTAGTAAAGGTCAAAAACGTTATGAAGAGGCAAGTGTCGCCTTTCAGTATGTAATTCAAGCATTACGGCCATTTCAAGAATTACAGGAAGGAAAGGAAGAATTCCATGGCTTATTTCAAAGTGTAGAGGTATTACCACGATGTCTTTATGATGAGTATCAAGAGGCTTTAGTTCAGAAACAATATTTGCTAGCCAATGAATTATTGGTACCCATTAACCTGGGATCATACCATATGCTTAAAGCACAAGATAGAATTATCATAACAAAAGATGGTGCAGTCATTATTGATGCTCCTTATGACTGCAGTTTAGGGCTATTGTTAGAGAAATCAGAGGATAATGCAAATATTATTTAGAGCAAATAAAGAGTATCAAAATCCTATTTACACAGGTACACAAATTTATTATTACGGAGTGTGCCATAGAAAACTTTGGCTTTACTCGCACCACTTAGAAATGGAAAAGTCGAGTGAGAAGGTTGCTTTAGGAGCTCTTCTTCACGAGACAAGTTACACGCGTTTAAAGAAACATGAGGTGTTGATTGATTCTTTAATCAAAGTTGATATTCTGGAAGAAAGCGGCAAAGTTCTCGAAGTAAAGTATTCTAATAAGATGATAGAAGCTTCAAGATTGCAAGTGCTTTATTATCTGTACTACTTGAAGCATAAGGGGTTTGATGGGCTTGTCGGTGAATTACGTTTTCCACGGCAGAAAAGAAAAGAAGACGTGATACTGACCAAAGAAAAGGAAATGGAAGTTGAGGCAGCCTTACAACATATAACGCAACTGATAGGACTTCCTAGCCCGCCTGTTGTTGAATGGTCTGGCATATGTCGCTCTTGCGCTTATGTGGAGTTCTGTTGGGGGTAGAAAAAATATGAAACAGACGATGTATATACTTTCAAGCGGAACCCTAGAAAGACAACAAAACACGATAGTTTTCAAGGACGGCGATGGCAAAAAACGCTACATGCCGGTAGAAACGATAGCTGATATACAGATATTTGGTGAATTGGACTTTAATAAACGATTTCTTGAGTTTTTGACGCAAAATGAAATCACGATGCATTTCTTTAACCATTATGGTTATTATATAGGTTCGTTTTATCCTCGAGAATACTATAACTCTGGTTACTTAATTTTAAAACAATCAGAACATTATTTGGATTCACACAAAAGGATGGACCTTGCAAGGCGATTCGTCTTTGGTGCAATTAGCAATATGAAAAAAGTTTTAGAATATTATGCAAGAAGAGGAATCGATGACCTTTCGGATACGTTGGAAGAATTAAATCAAATTAACCCTGCGGTGGAAATACAAAACTCCCCTGAAGCATTAATGGCAGTCGAAGGTAATGCCCGTGAGATTTATTACAGTGCTTTTGACATCATTGTCGATAATGAGGATTTTGCTTTCGCAAAAAGATCGCGGAGGCCGCCGCAGAATCGTCTGAACGCATTAATTAGCTTTGGAAACTCCTTGCTTTACGTCACGGTTTTAAGTGAGATTTACAGAACTCACCTCGATCCAAGGATAGGATTTTTGCATGCTACCAACTTCAGGCGTTTTAGCTTAAATTTGGACGTTGCAGAAATTTTTAAACCCATTTTTGTTGATAGGTTAATATTTTCTTTAATAAATAAAAATCAATTGAAGGCAAAGGACTTTTCCTCCGGTGTTGAGGGAGTTTATCTATCTGAAACTGGACGACAAAAGTTTATAGAGGAATGGGAGAAGAGGTTAAGGACGACCATAGATCATCCAACGTTAAGACGAAAGGTATCTTATCGCAGATTGATCAGGCTCGATTTATATAAAATTGAAAAACATCTTTTAGGAGACCATCCCTATGAGCCCTATGCTTCAAGGTGGTAAAAATGTTTGTAATTATGGCATATGACATCAATGTAGAACGTGTAACTAAGGTACTTCACGTTGGGAGACGGTATCTTAACTGGGTTCAAAATTCTTTGCTTGAGGGCGAGCTCACTAACGCGCAGTTTGCAAGACTCAAAGCTGACTTACATAAAATAATTAACGAGGAGGAAGATTCAGTTGTTTTTTACGTCTTACGGAGACAAGAATATCTCGACAAACAAATTTTGGGCTTAGAAAAAGGTGGCCAGACAATAATGATATAAAATATAAATATGATGATATAAATTTTGTCGACCCCCGATAGTGCAAAAACACCAAGGGATCGACATAGCCTAAAATTGATGTTCTTCTTAGTGATAATCACATTCCTTTATTATGAAAAAGCGATTTGACTCCTCATTGCTAACAATCTATAATCATGACAACCATAGAATATGAAATTGGTTTGTAGCTTACCTATGAGGGATTGAAACGTTCGTTAATGTTCTTTTGTACCTGCACAAGATCGGGTTTGTAGCTTACCTATGAGGGATTGAAACAGATTAACTGACGTCTTTGGCACGGCACGTAGGACGTTTGTAGCTTACCTATGAGGGATTGAAACTCAATTTTACAGATGTAGTTGAGCTTATCTATCTCCAGTTTGTAGCTTACCTATGAGGGATTGAAACTTGCAAGAGCAATAGCCGAATTTGCAAATAAAAGGAGTTTGTAGCTTACCTATGAGGGATTGAAACTAGCAGAAAGTTTCATTATGTCGTCTACGTTAAATCGTTTGTAGCTTACCTATGAGGGATTGAAACTGGTGCAAGCTGATGGTCGACGGGTCATGGATGGTTGTTTGTAGCTTACCTATGAGGGATTGAAACTGGCCTCCGCCACGGGCACGATCAAGCACATCATTAGTTTGTAGCTTACCTATGAGGGATTGAAACATTATGTTTTTGGCTATACATAGCTCGGCATGGAGGGGTTTGTAGCTTACCTATGAGGGATTGAAACCGTCTGCGGGCAACAAATGGCGCCATTGCACGCTTCGTTTGTAGCTTACCTATGAGGGATTGAAACTCCTATTCTTCCTCTCCCAACCTTATCGGGCGTCCGTGCCGTTTGTAGCTTACCTATGAGGGATTGAAACGCCTGCTCCGCGGTAATATCGAAAGCAACGCCCATTGTTTGTAGCTTACCTATGAGGGATTGAAACACCAGCTCGTTGCTTTCAATTCTCCCAACGCCAGTGAGTTTGTAGCTTACCTATGAGGGATTGAAACTTCAAGTAAAAATACGTGACATATCAGTTCAACTGGTTTGTAGCTTACCTATGAGGGATTGAAACCAGGTCAAGATTATGCACCTTCTGTGCAGCAAGACTGTTTGTAGCTTACCTATGAGGGATTGAAACACATAATATGACGATCAAATTCATAATGTCGTTTATGTTTGTAGCTTACCTATGAGGGATTGAAACCGGCTATGCCGGCACCCTTCACAGTATCTGTCATGGCGTTTGTAGCTTACCTATGAGGGATTGAAACGCGAAAGCTTTCTGTATGCGTCTGCCCATTCGCTGAGTTTGTAGCTTACCTATGAGGGATTGAAACAACATATGTTCGATGGCTCGGCCCTCCCAAAGGTTAAAGTTTGTAGCTTACCTATGAGGGATTGAAACTACGAATAATCGAATTCGTCGGTTTCGTACACCTCGTTTGTAGCTTACCTATGAGGGATTGAAACTACTGTCCATCAATCCGGCAAGTACGTAGGGCAAAGGTTTGTAGCTTACCTATGAGGGATTGAAACAGATGTCCCATTACTTCGTGCACGTTTCTATTTGGCAGTTTGTAGCTTACCTATGAGGGATTGAAACATGTTTGGCTTGTCAGCGCTCCTATTGGTATTCCTCGTTTGTAGCTTACCTATGAGGGATTGAAACCCTATCCAAGAGAGTACCTTTTTAATTTTCTCCCACGTTTGTAGCTTACCTATGAGGGATTGAAACAACATCCAACTGCAAGGCTTATAAGCTTAAGGTCTGGGTTTGTAGCTTACCTATGAGGGATTGAAACTTGTAGGTGTAGATGTAATGTCCTCCCTCCAGCTCCGTTTGTAGCTTACCTATGAGGGATTGAAACACGACAATTAAAATTACTCCCTGAGCATGAGGGAGAAGTTTGTAGCTTACCTATGAGGGATTGAAACTCGCAAAGCCAATTCCAATGCTCCAACTTCCACTCTAGTTTGTAGCTTACCTATGAGGGATTGAAACCAACAGTGGCAGAATCTCTAAAGACGCTATTCCGCAGTTTGTAGCTTACCTATGAGGGATTGAAACTAGATGATGTAGTGGTTGATGGAATAAATAGCGCTTTGTTTGTAGCTTACCTATGAGGGATTGAAACCTAATCCAGTGAAGGAATTGTCGCCATCGCGTTTTTGTTTGTAGCTTACCTATGAGGGATTGAAACTTGACAGATTATGTGTCAGTCCTTGCCCCTACGGTTAGTTTGTAGCTTACCTATGAGGGATTGAAACTCGTATTGGTCAATCGGGAGCAACGGGGTACCTCCGTTTGTAGCTTACCTATGAGGGATTGAAACGATCATAAAAATCAACATGAAATTGCCAAGCCAACAGTTTGTAGCTTACCTATGAGGGATTGAAACTACGTTACCCCACAGTTCGTGTATGGCACGCCATATGGTTTGTAGCTTACCTATGAGGGATTGAAACTGATAATTTCAGCTGTCAGCTTAGCTTTAGCAATTGGTTTGTAGCTTACCTATGAGGGATTGAAACCGTCTTTACCCCAGCCCAGAACTTCATATTCAAGCCTGTTTGTAGCTTACCTATGAGGGATTGAAACTAATACCCAGTCATTTACGGCTTTATCAACGTCAGAGTTTGTAGCTTACCTATGAGGGATTGAAACGCCTACAGCTCTTAATATGGCAATAGGGGAAGAAGAGGTTTGTAGCTTACCTATGAGGGATTGAAACTCTTTGCTTCTTGCTCACGTTGTTTGGCCTTGCAATCGTTTGTAGCTTACCTATGAGGGATTGAAACCATAGGTAAGCTACAAACTAGCTCAGGTGCATCAACGTTTGTAGCTTACCTATGAGGGATTGAAACTATATTTTGTCAGCTTGCCTCCAGGCAAATTGGGCCCGTTTGTAGCTTACCTATGAGGGATTGAAACGGAATATTCTGTTCAGAATATAAAGATCCTATGATAAGTTTGTAGCTTACCTATGAGGGATTGAAACATATATTCACCCAGTGCGCTGAGTGTTAACGGCCCTAGTTTGTAGCTTACCTATGAGGGATTGAAACTGGCCAAAATGGTGGCAGACAGTCATGATTCTGGCGTGTTTGTAGCTTACCTATGAGGGATTGAAACCTATGTTAATGTCCTTTTCGGTCACAAATGCAGGTAAGTTTGTAGCTTACCTATGAGGGATTGAAACTTCCTCGCGCCTGGTGATCATCTCATCAAGCTCAGCTAGTTTGTAGCTTACCTATGAGGGATTGAAACTTATGATGATGTTAGGGTTTTTGCCAGTCTTTTGAATGTTTGTAGCTTACCTATGAGGGATTGAAACGGACTTTTTCTTTACCCTCAAGAATCTTTTTTAATTGGTTTGTAGCTTACCTATGAGGGATTGAAACCTTTCTTTTTAGCTGCTTCTATTTTCAGTAGCTCTAGTTTGTAGCTTACCTATGAGGGATTGAAACGGCTATAGCCTCCTGTATGGCCGGGGAGGTGGACTTGTTTGTAGCTTACCTATGAGGGATTGAAACGAATAACCTGAAGAGGACCCACTGGAACCACCAAAACGTTTGTAGCTTACCTATGAGGGATTGAAACTTACGGTAGCGCCCAAAGCAGCTACATCGGCTGCAGGTTTGTAGCTTACCTATGAGGGATTGAAACAGTAGACCCAACCATTTTCAGGATCGAGGCGATAAAGTTTGTAGCTTACCTATGAGGGATTGAAACCTCAAAAAAGTTTGCATGCTTGTGAGCCGTCCTAGGTTTGTAGCTTACCTATGAGGGATTGAAACGACACTGTTTTCATAAAAACGAACAATGACGTAAAGAGTTTGTAGCTTACCTATGAGGGATTGAAACTAATCTCGCGCTGATATGGCGCCCTATCCGTTCTCCAGTTTGTAGCTTACCTATGAGGGATTGAAACACTGTTATTATTCCGTCATCGATGAGCTCGTAAAATGTTTGTAGCTTACCTATGAGGGATTGAAACTTCATCGAGCGCTTATACGTTGATGCACCTGAGCTAGTTTGTAGCTTACCTATGAGGGATTGAAACGCATCTATACCTAATGTAATAGGCTGTTTGTATCCACGTTTGTAGCTTACCTATGAGGGATTGAAACGGGAATTGAACCCCGGGCCCTCCTCCCCTTGCGGGTGTTTGTAGCTTACCTATGAGGGATTGAAACTTAGTTGGGGGGCTGCTTGGTGGGTTTGGCTTTGCTGTTTGTAGCTTACCTATGAGGGATTGAAACCAAAGGAAAGACGGACTAGTAAGGCAAAAAACAAGGTTTGTAGCTTACCTATGAGGGATTGAAACCTGACTTGCTTAAGTGGCTGGGCAGCACAATCATTGTGTTTGTAGCTTACCTATGAGGGATTGAAACCCGACATACTTACGAGTATACGTATAAAGACAAAACCGTTTGTAGCTTACCTATGAGGGATTGAAACGGAACAGGCACCATCGCAAACACTCGTCCTGGGAACGCGTTTGTAGCTTACCTATGAGGGATTGAAACCAAGAATACCTCCTTTAAGAATGAATTTAATTTTGTAAAGTTTGTAGCTTACCTATGAGGGATTGAAACTTCTGTGACACGCTAGAGCATTCTGGTTGTCTCTTTGTTTGTAGCTTACCTATGAGGGATTGAAACAAATGCGTATCCGTCATTTCCCCAACGTTGCTCAAGTTTGTAGCTTACCTATGAGGGATTGAAACTCGTCGATGAGCTCGTGAAATAAGCTTTCTACAACCGTTTGTAGCTTACCTATGAGGGATTGAAACTTGACTTTGTTTTTGAATAACAGCAATCCTCGTTCGCTAGTTTGTAGCTTACCTATGAGGGATTGAAACCGATGTAATCTTGGATGAATTCCCTTGCTGTCATTTTGTTTGTAGCTTACCTATGAGGGATTGAAACGGCTCACGTACAGCTAAGTCTATCGCTTCAATGTTGGTTTGTAGCTTACCTATGAGGGATTGAAACTTAAGTTAGTCAATAAGGGGATATTGCTAAGCTCGGGTTTGTAGCTTACCTATGAGGGATTGAAACGATTAGAAGAACGATACAGGGGGTGACATAATGGCGCGTTTGTAGCTTACCTATGAGGGATTGAAACGAAGAATATTTGCAAACCGTTCTAGGGAACATTACTACGTTTGTAGCTTACCTATGAGGGATTGAAACTAAAGATGGCGGCCATGTCATCTACGCAACTACAGAGTTTGTAGCTTACCTATGAGGGATTGAAACCTATCTTGCGTTACAGGTTGATAGGCTTTATCTTAAGTTTGTAGCTTACCTATGAGGGATTGAAACTATCGAAGACATCCTCTATCTTGCGTTACAGGTTGAGTTTGTAGCTTACCTATGAGGGATTGAAACAAGGCTTAGGTCAGGCGAACACGAAAGAGCGCAAGTGTTTGTAGCTTACCTATGAGGGATTGAAACGGCTATGATCCGAGTATTGGAACGCTTGTCGCTTCTGGTTTGTAGCTTACCTATGAGGGATTGAAACTCTCCATCTTCGCGAGTTATGCTTCCCTTCCTATCCGTTTGTAGCTTACCTATGAGGGATTGAAACTTATATTCGGCTTGAAGGGAACGTTGAACGTATCGAGTTTGTAGCTTACCTATGAGGGATTGAAACTATATCAAGTGTCACTGCAGCGCGTGACGTGGTGTTTGGTTTGTAGCTTACCTATGAGGGATTGAAACCAGTGGGCAGGTGCTGGGGCACGACGTATTGTTCATGTTTGTAGCTTACCTATGAGGGATTGAAACCGAGGACGCAGACCTTGCCGCGGCCGTCCGAGAAAGCGTTTGTAGCTTACCTATGAGGGATTGAAACAATTCACTCCTTGTGTCGTCATTACCGTCGCTCACTGTTTGTAGCTTACCTATGAGGGATTGAAACCTTAAGGGGGTGGAATATAGGAGTAAGAGTCGTCTTGTTTGTAGCTTACCTATGAGGGATTGAAACAGGGTACCTCGGGCTAAACGCAATGAGGTTACACAAGGTTTGTAGCTTACCTATGAGGGATTGAAACCAAATTCAATTCCCCCCCTCCCCCACCCCTCGTACATTAGTTTGTAGCTTACCTATGAGGGATTGAAACAGTCAATTTCCCTAAAATCATCCCCTTGACAACCCAGTTTGTAGCTTACCTATGAGGGATTGAAACCATGAAGCCTGGCCGTCTTTGTCCTTCCTGCCTTTGTTTGTAGCTTACCTATGAGGGATTGAAACTGTCTCCTCGTCCTCGAACACGTCAGGCACAGTATATAGTTTGTAGCTTACCTATGAGGGATTGAAACTGCCATCCTTCCCTCTCTTGCTGTCTATACTATATATCGTTTGTAGCTTACCTATGAGGGATTGAAACCTTCGATACGAATGAAGCACTTGCAAATCTCCATCCTCGTTTGTAGCTTACCTATGAGGGATTGAAACTGTTTCATTTTGATAGTTCAAACGAGACGGTTTGCTCGCGTTTGTAGCTTACCTATGAGGGATTGAAACAAGAACTCAGATCAAGGGAGCGAGTCAACTGGAGTGGTTTGTAGCTTACCTATGAGGGATTGAAACGAATTTCGATCTACTTTCTCATAGACAAAATAGTTGTGTTTGTAGCTTACCTATGAGGGATTGAAACTTACGTTACCTAACAGATGATAATGAGGGGGTAAAAAGTTTGTAGCTTACCTATGAGGGATTGAAACGACTGTTAGCTGATACACTTGTTCCATTTTGCTGTGGGTTTGTAGCTTACCTATGAGGGATTGAAACGATGGTCCTGCGACTGAAAAGCTTTCTGGTGCGATTCGTTTGTAGCTTACCTATGAGGGATTGAAACACTCATATCGCTTCGCTGCAATTTCTGCCCTTTTCTTGTTTGTAGCTTACCTATGAGGGATTGAAACATACTCTTATAAGGACTGGGGATGCTATGGCATTAAGTTTGTAGCTTACCTATGAGGGATTGAAACTCAAGCAATGGGAGGTAATCGTATTTTCGCAATTGAGTTTGTAGCTTACCTATGAGGGATTGAAACCAGTGAGGTGACGAATGATGATAGGTATTATTGGTGATGTTTGTAGCTTACCTATGAGGGATTGAAACAGGATCGTCCAGCATTCGGCTGAAGTCTTGGAAAAGGTTTGTAGCTTACCTATGAGGGATTGAAACTGAGCTTCTCTGATGATATGCTGTTCGATAATGCCAGTTTGTAGCTTACCTATGAGGGATTGAAACTACTGTAAACATAACAAATGTGATGATATGGGGGTGAGTTTGTAGCTTACCTATGAGGGATTGAAACCGTGGTCGGCTTCGTTTATAGCAGCGGCGATCAACTCGTTTGTAGCTTACCTATGAGGGATTGAAACGCGTTTCGGCCTCAGCTATTCCTCGGATTTTGCGTAGTTTGTAGCTTACCTATGAGGGATTGAAACTTCGGCAGTTATAAAATCTATCTCATCCCATTCAGCTGTTTGTAGCTTACCTATGAGGGATTGAAACCGTTTACGCAGTCGAGGTCTGACTGGCGGGGACGACGTTTGTAGCTTACCTATGAGGGATTGAAACGGCCGTCAAGGTTTGGAACTCGACGAGAGAAAAGCGGTTTGTAGCTTACCTATGAGGGATTGAAACTAGAACACCATTAGAGATGAGCGAGCCAGTTTGCACTGTTTGTAGCTTACCTATGAGGGATTGAAACTTGTTTCAAACTGGCATAAAGGAGCTTGACGCCGATGTTTGTAGCTTACCTATGAGGGATTGAAACTATTAGGTAGCCTCACAAAGACAGTCCTGTCCTCAGTTTGTAGCTTACCTATGAGGGATTGAAACTGGTCGGCGGCACAGACGTAGACTTTTCAAAGTACACGTTTGTAGCTTACCTATGAGGGATTGAAACCTTCATCCTTCCATCACCTTCATTTTAAGTTTTGTACAGTTTGTAGCTTACCTATGAGGGATTGAAACGACAGATGCGCAGGGATATTGAAAAACCAGTCTTCCGTTTGTAGCTTACCTATGAGGGATTGAAACTGGGGATCCAAAACCTTAAACTTGAGGATGGAGTTAGTTTGTAGCCTACCTATGAGGGATTGAAACGGGATTGAAGATGGCCATGGTGTCCGCGAAAAAGTGTGTTTGTAGCCTACCTATGAGGGATTGAAGTGAGTTTATTTCTATCAATATTAATATTAATGAAGCAGTAGATGAATTAGCAGTCTTCCTATAAGATGCAGAAAAATTTCGCTGTGCATTCGGCTCATTGCGACCCTCACTGTTTAATGCACACATAATAAGCTTAATGGTTGTAGCGATGTTTCGTGAACGACAGAAGAAAAGATGACCAGGAAAAAATGCTTAATGACTTATGCTGGTGAAATCCAGAAGGATAAAGTTGAAAAGGCGCGCTTCTTAAAAGCGCGCCTTTTGTGTGCCTAAAAATGTCGTGAAAAATGATAGGGAATAACTTTTGCAGGAATGTCATTTAACTTTATATGTTGCGTAAAGCTGAGCATTTATGTAAAATGATTTTAATATTAATTATCGATATTGGAGGCCGATATTTATGCTTCGTAGCCTTTTTTTGGGGTTTGTAAAAATTCATATTCTTCATCACGCCAGCAAGGGACCGATCTATGGGTTATGGGTAATCGAGGAGCTCGAACGGCACGGGTATCGTTTTAGTCCTGGCACGATTTATCCAACGTTACACTTAATGACAAGGGATGGATATTTAAGATGCGAATCTAAAGTGGTGAACGGCAAGGTGAGAAAATACTATATGATAACCGAGAAAGGATCAGATGCGTTGAATCAAGCAATAGGTAAACTTCGTGAATTGGTCGAAGAAGTGCTTTAATTTTAAAAACGAAAGGAAGAATTTAAATGGCTTTTCAATTGGAACAAGTCAAATATAAAGACATTTTAAAAATCGACAAATTACAAATACCCGAGACTAAAATAACTTGCATAATAGGTGAAAGCGGAAGCGGAAAGACAACGCTGTTACGTCTTCTTAATAATCTGATTTCTCCTGATGAAGGTTCGATATTTTATAAAGGTCGTAACATTGAAGACATAGACCCAATCCAGCTTCGCAGGGAAGTGGTAATGCTTCCTCAAAATCCTACCGTTTTTTCCGGAAGCGTGAAGGATAATCTTTTAATAGGGCTTGAATTTGCAGAAAAAGATAAAGTAAGAGACGAAGTTTTATCCGAAATTCTGAGGTTGGCACAGCTGGATAAACCTCTTTCGACTATTGCTTCAACTCTTTCTGGCGGAGAAAAACAGCGCCTGGCATTGGCTAGAATAATGCTTTTAGAACCAGAGGTCAATATTGCTGGACGAACCCACATCCGCTCTTGATGAGGGGACGGAGGAAAGGGTCATCGAAAGCGTTGTGGAGTTCGCAAAGGGGAAGACAAGAACTTTAATAATGGTTGTGCATTCTAAAAGTATTGCCCAACGTTTTGCCGATGTTGCAGTTACAATACAAGGCGGCGGAGTCGTGGCAGAGGAGGGCTTATAAAATGATGATGGGAGTAGTCGATATGGGGTTTTTTAATTTAATAGCAGGATATGTTTTGATTCTTGTTGTCCTCGTTATGCTCAGACAACGCAACATAAAAAAAGAAACTGAGCTTTTAATTGCCGTTGTGAGGATGACCATCCAATTAGTGCTTGTGGGCTACATTTTGGATTATATATTGGGTTCTCAGAGGATGTGGATGACTCTGGCAGCAGTGGCTATCATGGAGGTTTTTGCTGTACAAAACATCTACCAAAGGGTCAAAATTGATATGACGCCGCGTTTTCGCAGTATAGTGGCTTGTAGTATGGCTTTTGGCACTATTATTACTATGATATTTTTCTTTTTTGTTCTTCTATCCGTAAAGCCCTGGTATTCGCCTCGATATGTAATACCGCTGTCTGGAATGTTGATTGGCAATTCTATGACGGGCATCACCTTGGGAGCAGAGCGCCTGCTTAGGGGGTTTCATGATAAAAAGGAACTAATAGAGGGAGCGCTCATGCTTGGAGCAACTCCCGAAAGAGCCTCTAGAGAAATTATTAACGAATCCTTCACAGCGGCCATACTGCCCACTATCAATTCTATGGTTGGAATGGGCATCGTCTTTTTGCCGGGAATGATGTCGGGGCAAATCCTATCGGGTGTTCCCGCCGTTACTGCGATTAAATATCAAATGGCAATCATGTTTGCCATACTGGCAAGCGTTGCTTTTACCGTGTTTATATTAGTTGTTTGGGGCAGTAAGACCTTTTTCAACGACAGAGCCCAGCTGGTGTTATATGGTTAATATAATTAAAATGCAAGATAATGTCCTGTAGCTATTATTTCCTCCGGCATGTTTGGATTACAAGCTAAAGCATCCTTTGACGCTTTCTAACCATATCTTTCCGATTGCCATGAGCCATTTCACCTCAACAAATGATAAAAGATTTTGTTGCCTGCTGATTATCAATAAGCACTTGAGGCTGCTCTCTATTCTCTAATTAGTATAAAGTTTTTCTTGCCTATAATCCAACCCCTTGTTATCCTTTGAAAGGCATTTTGTGACATTAATTGCAAAATTCTTAGAAAAGAGGTCATTAATCGATGAACCACAAGATTTTACTGGAACGTTGTAATGTTTTGAGGAGAAAGCTGCTTAGCAAAGGTATCGATGCCTCAGTCTTGTTTAATATTGAAGGGTTGGGATGGGAAGATCTTTACTATTTTTCCGGGTTTCGCGGAACCAGCGGAGCTCTGGTGGTAAGTCGCAGTGAGTGTGCGTTGATCACCGATGGGAGATATATTCTGCAGGCTAAGGAGCAAACCCCCTTTAAAGTCGTGGACAGAAAAGATCAGGATTTAGTCTCAGTTGTGAAATCCCTACTTGCAGATTTAGGGGCAAGAGTAGTCGGTTTTAACGCAAAAACTCTTCCGACTTGTTTGTATCTAAAATTTGAAAAACCAGCCTTCGAGATGGTCGATATATGCAATGTTTTTGCTTCCTGCAGGCGCAAGAAATGCAAGGAGGAAATTGAGCTTATTAAAGTTGCAGCCCAACTTGCCGGCAAGGCTTTTTTAAAGCTCCTGGACAATTTAAAGCCGGGCATTAAAGAGACCGAAGTTGCTGCTAGGCTAGAGTATGAAATGAAAATGCTCGGAGCGGAGGGCGGATGGGGTGATGTCGATTTTATTGTGGCTTCTGGAGTTAGGTCGGCATTACCGCATGGCAGGCCTACTTCAAGAGTCTGGCAATCTGGAGAATGGGCGACATTGGATTTTGGTGCCAGGTATACCGGTTATGTCTCGGATATCACGAGAAATATTATTTTTGGAACACCCCCCAGCAAAGCGGTTGAGATACATGATTTATTATGTAAAGCCCATGTCGAAGCTGCATCAAGATTAAAAGCAGGTGTTATGGGCAGGGAAGTGGACATGGTTGCGAGAAAGGTCCTGGCCGACGGTGATATGGCTAACTTTTTCATTCATAGTCTGGGGCACGGAATCGGTCTTGAAGTTCACGAAATGCCGAGATTGGCATCCAATTCAACAGATGTACTTGAAGAGGGAGACGTTGTGACCATCGAGCCGGGGGTATATGTGGAAGGTTATGGCGGCATGAGGGTGGAAGACGATTACCTCGTTACGGACAAGGGAGCACAAAGGCTTACCGCAGATATTCCCATGGAGCTTTTTGTGGTGATGGTGTAAAGGGCAAGGAGAAAAATTTTTTAAATCTTATGACCATATGGGGAGTTGCTGTCCTTTTTTGAGTATAATAAGTTTTATGTCTATCCATATTGATGACGGGAGGACAAACTGATGGATGACTTATATCGAGAATTTGAGTTGCGCAGGAAAGATTTCCCCTCCCTTGATCGGACCTATAACGGTCATGTTTTAGCCTATTTTGACGGTCCGGGTGGAACTCAGATACCGAAGGCAGTGATGGATGCTGTCACGACTTATTTTACGAATTGTAACGCTAACTCCCATGGTTATTTTGTAACCACGATGGAATCCGACAGGTTAATAGCAGAGGCAAGAAATGCCGTCGCAGCTTTCTTGGGAGCGGAAGGCGGTAATACCATCTCCTTTGGTCAAAATATGACTACGTTGAACTATGCTCTTAGCAGAGCCATGGAAAGGTCCTTGCGACCGGGTGACGAAGTTCTCATCACCCAATTGGATCACGAGGCAAATCGCGGTCCATGGTTGCGACTAAGGGAGCGTGGAGTTATCGTTCGCGAGGTGAAGCTTCTTCCAAACGGTACGCTTAATATGGACGATTTTCGCAAGAAGATCACGGAAAACACACGCCTCGTCGCAATGGGTTTTTCTTCTAATGCATTAGGGACTGTTAACGACGTTGCCACAGTAAGGCGTTGGACCTATGATGTTGGGGCTTACCTTTCGGTCGATGCGGTCCATTACGCCCCTCATTTTCCCATAGATGTCAAATCCCTGGGAGTGGACTTCCTGCTATGTTCTGCATATAAGTTTTATGGCCCTCACATTGGGATCTTATACGCTAGGGAAGGTTTGCTCGAACAGCTAGACTGCGAAAGGGTTTGCACTCAAGACCATAAAGCTCCCTACCGTATTGAGACCGGCACCCTAAATCACGAGGGCATAGCTGGAGTCAAGGCGGCCATCGAATATATCTCGACTTACGGGAAGGGCAATACTTTGAGAGAAAAACTTGTCTCCGCTATGGAAAAGATATCTTCTTACGAGCACGAACTTGCTTTGTACGCCTACAAGAACTTAGGGGCCATTCCTGGCGTAACAATTTACGGACCTCCTTTTGATGGAAGTCGCCGTGCCCCTACCATATCCTTCACCCTTGAGGGTTATGATCCCATCCAGGTGTGCAAGCATTTGAACGAAGAGGGGATACTTGCATGGGATGGTCACTTTTATGCGATACGACCTGTAGAAATATTGGGATTGCTTGAGAGTGGTGGCCTTACGAGGATCGGCATTTCTTTATACAACACGAAGGAAGAGGTAGATCGGCTCGTAGATGCAGTTAAGGGATTGAGTGCGAGATAGACGCAAAGGCCTGACAATGATCTGTCATAAGTATTTAAAGCGTTGACCCCATCCTTTTTTGGTGCAATAATTCATTGTGGAATTGTTGCAACATTATGTTTTGTGTATTTTATTAAGGGGAGGGAAATTAGATGAAGAAGGCAGGCAGTTTTGTTCTGATGCTCGCGGCTGTGGCTTTAGTTGTTTTATGCGGGTGCGGTGTGTCGTATGCGGCAGCGCCGTTTCACATTGGCGTTATGACTGGTACTGTATCGCAGCAGGAAGACGAACTTCGCGGTGCCGAGAAACTGATGGAGATATATGGGGATGAGGCCCACGGAGGTATGGTAAAGCACGTCACCTATCCCGATAACTTCATGCAAGAGATGGAAACGACGATAAGCCAGATTGTAGGCCTCGCGGATGATCCGAAGATGAAAGTGATCATCGCCAGTACGGCCGTACCGGGTACCACCGAAGCATTTAGAAGGGTCAAGGAAAAAAGGCCTGATATATTGTGTTTAGCTGGAAACTCGCAAGAGGACCCCGGCGTCATATCTTCTATAGCTGATCTGACTGTGAATGCGAATGACATATATAGGGGTTACCTCCTTCCCGTCGCTGCCAAAAAGATGGGCGCAAAGAACTTCGTTCATATTTCCTTCCCTAGGCACATGAGCTATGAGC
>Ga0134093_1001414_pt1 | contig 22878 bp, 14 predicted proteins | sample 4_1taG_FD_94452 | JGI IMG/M metagenome (GOLD analysis project Ga0134093, IMG submission 94452) | Switchgrass degrading microbial communities from high solid loading bioreactors in New Hampshire, USA - 4_13_20_68_A1 metaG | ecosystem: Engineered > Bioreactor > Semi-continuous > Anaerobic >...
GACCCTCGTTATGGCTGCGGTCAAGGTGGTCTTGCCGTGGTCGATATGTCCTATGGTTCCTATGTTCAAATGCGGTTTTACCCTTTCAAACTTAGACTTTGCCATGCTTGTCAGCCTCCCTTAAAAAATTTAATTTAGCTCAAATCTTAGATCTCAAGAGCAAGCGCCTAAGACGCTGACGCCATGAGCCTTTCGGCAACTTCGGCCGGTACTTCCTCGTAGTGGCTGAATTTCATAGTAAACGTAGCCCTACCGGAAGTCTTGTTCCTAAGCGCGCTTGCATACCCAAACATCTCCGCAAGCGGGACGTAAGCCTTTACGACCTTGGCTCCGGACCTGGTGGTCATGCCTTCAATTCTGCCCCTTCTCGAGGATAAGTCTCCCATAACATCCCCCAAATACTCCTCAGGGGTTACGACTTCAACCTCCATGATCGGCTCCATCAAGACGGGATTGGCCTTTCTCATCGCCTCCTTGAAGGCCATGGAGGCAGCTATCTTGAAGGCCATCTCGGAGCTGTCCACTTCATGAAAGCTTCCGTCAACCAGCGAGACCTTGACCCCGATCACAGGGAATCCCCCAACGACACCGCTGGTAAGGGCTTCCTCCACTCCTTTTTGGACGGCCGGTATAAATTCCTTTGGTATGACACCGCCCACGATCTTATCCTCGAACTCGTAGCCCGAGTGTCCGGGAAGCGGCTCTATCTCCAGCACGACATGACCGTACTGACCACGGCCGCCGGATTGACGTATGAACTTGCCCTCTCCCTTGGCGGGTTTATTTATGGCCTCGCGATAAGCCACCTGAGGCTTACCAACCCTTACGTCGACCCCGAACTCCCTTCTCAGCCTGTCGACGATGATCTCCAGATGCAGTTCTCCCATGCCGGAGATTATCGTCTGGCCGGTCTCGTGATCTATGGCAACCCTAAACGTCGGGTCTTCCTCCGAAAGGGCGGCCAGCCCCTTAGACAACTTCACCTGATCGGCCTTGCTCGCCGGCTCTATGGCCAAGGAGATGACGGGCTCAGGTATGTTCATGCCTTCAAGTACTATGGGCTCCTTTTCATCGCACAGCGTATCGCCCGTCCTGGTGCTCTTAAGACCCGGAATGGCCACTATGGTACCCGCAAAGGCAAAATCGATATCTTCCCGCTTATTGGCATGAACCCTCAAAATTCTGCCAACGCGTTCCTTGCGTCCGGTTGTGGCATTGAGCACAGACATACCCGTATGCAGCGTCCCGCAGTATATCCTCGTGTAAACGACCCGACCGACGTAAGGGTCAACTAAGATCTTAAAGGCCAAAGCCGTAAGCGGTCCGTCCACATCAGTATGACGCACAACCTCTTCTCCGTTTGCGGGATTAATGCCCTTGATGGGGGGGATATCGAGCGGAGACGGCAAGTAATCGATAACTGCGTCCAGCAACAGCTGAATGCCTTTATTTTTTAGGGCAGACCCGCAAAGTAGCGGAACCAGCTTTAAGTTTATGGTACCAAAACGCAGCGCCTCTTTGATCTTCTCGATAGAGACCTCCTTGCCATCAAGGTAAGCTTCCATGATTTCGTCATCCACCTCGGCCAAGGACTCTATGAGGCGCTCGCGCCATTTTTTTGCTTCATCGACGTAAGCCTGCGGAATTTCCTCAAGCTCCATTCGGGTACCAAGCTCATCTGCATATTCTATGGCCCTCATGTCGACGAGGTCAATTATGCCCTTAAAGGCTTCCTCACAACCCATGGGAAGCTGAATGGGCACCGGATTTGCACCCAAGCGCTCCTTTATCTGCGACATAACGTCGAAGAAGTTGGCACCCACTCTGTCCATCTTGTTCACAAACGCGATCCTCGGCACCTTTTACTTGTCGAGCTGACGCCATACCGTTTCGGACTGGGGCTCAACGCCTCCAACAGCACAGAATACTGCCACAGCTCCATCCAACACCCGCAGAGAACGTTCGACCTCCATGGTAAAATCCACGTGCCCGGGTGTATCAATCAGGTTGATCATATGGTCTTTCCAGTAGCACGTTGTAGCTGCCGACGATATGGTAATGCCGCGTTCCCGTTCCTGCTCCATGAAATCCATGGTAGCAGCACCTTCATGAACTTCACCTAGTTTGTGAATCTTTCCCGTATAAAACAATATTCGCTCCGAAGTCGTAGTCTTACCGGCATCTATATGAGCTGCTATGCCTATATTACGAATGCTTCGGATATCTATTCCACCATCACTCATGCCTTACAAATCACCTCCTATGCAATGCAGCCTTACCAACGATAGTGAGCGAATGCCCTGTTGGCTTCGGCCATCTTGTGCGTATCTTCCCTTTTCTTGACTGCGGCACCTTCCCCTTTGTAGGCATCCACGAATTCCCTTGCCAAACGCTCGGTCATGGGAATGCCCTTGCGGGATCTGGCGCTATTTATGATCCATCGAATGGCCAAAGCCTGCGCACGATCCGGGGCCACCTCTACGGGAACTTGGTAAGTAGCTCCGCCTACGCGCCTGGGCCTGACCTCAATCAGGGGTTTGACGTTTTCCAAGGCTTTATCGAACACCTCATCGGGATTCACGTTAAGCCTCTTTGCAGCTTGCTCCAGAGCTTCATAGACGATCCGCTCGGCAATGCTCTTCTTGCCATCGTACATCACCGAATGGACGAACTTCGTTATTGCCTCGTTCTTGTACATCGGATCCGGACTGACCTTCCTTTTAGTCACATGCCCCTTTCGCGGCATGACATCAACCTCCTCGCTTACCCTTCTCTATTAAGACTTGGGCTTTCTTACGCCGTACTTGGATCTGCCCTGACGGCGATTCTCTACTCCACCGCAATCGAGCGCTCCGCGTATGATATGATAACGAACACCGGGCAAGTCCTTAACACGTCCGCCTCGAACCAGCACGACCGAGTGCTCCTGCAGGTTGTGCCCAATCCCCGGAATATAGGCAGTAACCTCTATTCCGTTCGTCAACCTCACACGGGCCACCTTCCTCAAAGCGGAGTTAGGCTTCTTCGGGGTAACGGTATACACCCTTGTGCAAACTCCTCTTTTTTGAGGATTCCCCTGCAACGCAGGAGCCCCGGAACGTTTTTTCTTCTCTTCACGCCCTTGGCGTATCAACTGATTTATAGTAGCCACAAAAGTCCCCCCTTCAATTTTTTAGGCTTCCTTTGCCTGCTTGTATTTCAACAAGCCCGCAACAGCTGCAGGTCTTTCGATGACACATGCCCTACCCAAGACCTTGGAGCTATCGACCCATTCCACCGGTATTTTTTTAGCCTCTGCTTCATTCAAGACGGGCTCGACAATTTTACTATCGGCGTCGCGAGCAATAAATACTTTTTTGACCTCTGATCTCAGTATTTTGCGAAGAACGCTCTTGGCTCCTACGACGCGATCGCCTTCAATAAGCTCCTGTAAGGGCACAACAAACCACCTTCTTGTGACATAAGCACCGAGGAATGATATCAACGCCGGCGCTTTATGTCAAGTAGACTTCTATGGGGCCTGCTAGCAGGGCAGGCCCCATAAAATAATTATATCGCAATTTACCTGGAACGTTCAGCGGGAACAGGTACGCGAGCGACCTCTTCTTCGACCTCCACCACGTCAAAGTTCCTATTCGGAGTGGCTCCTGTACCAGCCGGGATCAGATGACCTATTATTACGTTTTCCTTCAGACCCTTGAGGTAATCTATTTCGCCCCTTACAGCAGCAGAGGCGAGTGCTTGGGCCGTCTGCTGGAAGGATGCTGCAGACAGGAAGCTGTCCGTCGCCAAAGCCGCTTTGGTGATGCCGAGCAACACCGGCTTCCATATGGGCTCCTGACGAAGCTTTCGAACGAAGGTCACCCTTTGTATCAGCTTCTCCACTTGAGAAAGGGCAAGTATCGGCCTCACCGCTATCTTGGTCGGTTCAAGCTCTATGAGGCGCTCAAGCACTTGCTGGTTTATCTCGGCACCTGCGGGGATGACGACGTTTCCAAGGCGATCCATTACAGGTTCCAGTAAGACCTTGCCGTAAATTCTTTCAGTCATCACGCTGTGTAATATCTTTTGCCTGGAATAGATCTCCCCGTCGGCCTCGATGGCAGTTATCTTGCCTTCAATTATCCCCCTTACGATACCGCCGTCTACGATGGGAGGAATATTCTCAAGCTCATTGCCATTTGAATCAATTGCCCTACTTAAAGGTCGACCCCAAATCTTGCTGATGAGATATTCTTGGATGACGTCGGGCAAATCGATGGTCTCGGGAGCCTTCCATACCTTAATCTCCCTTACGGATTTTTCTTTCAGCTTTAAAGCTATGTCCTTTGTCAAAAGACCGTCCTTGCGGGCTATAACCTGCCCATCGCAAACTACATCTTCTGCCAGGTAGGTAACATCGCAAAGGGTAAGCAGCTTATCCGTATCCATGACCTGCAGCGGCCTGCGTAAATCCTGAGTTACCAGCGCAAGTTGCTTGATGCTCAAGGGTAAGCCTGCCTCAATGCGTACACCGTTGCTTCCCTCGTAGGGCTCAACCAGCTCCAAGCCATCGAGCTCCCGCCTAAAGAGCGACTCTCCGACTATAACGCGAACCTGCTCTCCCTGGTCTTCGACTATGAGTTCGGAAAGCATCGTGCCCGGCTGAAGGAGGATCTTTATGGCCTGCTCGTCCAGGACTTCTCCCTTATATTGCATGGCCTGTTCCAGCGAGCCCTTGCCTATCACGTCCTTTAGGATCTTACCCTTGAGTAAGGCGACAGAATCGTCCATGCATCGCTTATTATGCCTTCGTATCTCCTCGATCTCCTTTTCCAGCTCGTCCAGCCATACTATTTCACCTACCACGTAAGAGGTATCCCCTTCGTCGGCTATACGAACCTTGTTGACAGGAGCGACTTTGCGCAGAATTACCTCGATGTGCTTGTTGTTTATGGAAACGCCCTGAGATTTATAGACTTCCTGGATCCCGTCGACAAGGTATCTTTGAACGGCCTCTATGCCCTTGACATCGAGCAACTGCTGAGGATCAACGTAGCCTTCCGTCAAGACCTGCCCCTTTGTCACCACATCTCCCTCTTCTACCAGAAGCAGTTGGGCGGATGGTACGTTGAACGTCACCTTCTCGTCGGCGTTTTCGCTAGACTGTATAACTATCTTCCTCTTGCCTTCCATCTCGCGAATCTCGACTACCGTGCCGTCAATCTCGGAAAGAAGGGCTGTCTTTTTGGGCTTTCTGACCTCAAAAAGCTGTTCGACGCGAGGAAGACCCTGCGTGATGTCCTCTCCGGTTATCCTGACACCGCCGGTATGAAACGTCCTCATCGTAAGCTGCGTTCCCGGTTCTCCTATCGATTGGGCAGCAACGACGCCCACTGCCTCGCCTATGGACACCGGCTTTCTCGAGGAAAGATCCAAACCGTAGCACTTTTGGCATACTCCGTTCCGCAAGGCACAGGTCATGGGGCTTCTCACCCATAGGCCTTCGACGCCGGCAGCCTCTATGGCATCGGCTTTTTCCTGATCTATGATCTCTCCTGCCCTTACGATAATCGTCCCATCTGCAGGGTGGCGTATGTCCTCCAGGGCCGTCCTTCCGTAAATCCTTTCGCTTAAGGAAATGACGACCTTACCGTCTTGGAGGAGCGGAGTCATGAATACTCCCTTATCGGTACCGCAATCTTCATCGATAACAATCAAATCTTGCGATACATCGACAAGACGCCTCGTCAAATAACCTGACTTGGCAGTCCTCAAAGACGTATCGGCAAGCCCTTTCCTGGCTCCGTGAGTCGAAATGAAGTATTCCAACATGTTCAGACCTTCCCTGAAGTTGGAAATGATCGGGTAATCTATGACTTTGCCCGAAGGATCGGCCATGACTCCTCGGATGCCGGCCATCTGCGAGACCTGGCTCTTGCTACCGCGGGCCCCGGAATCGACCATCATCCTCAAGGGATTAAACTCGTCCATATGTTCCAATATGCAGTCGGCGATCTTCGAGGCTGCCTCTGTCCAAAGCAACTCCGTCTGCCTCAGATATTCGTCCTCTGTTAGAATACCCATGCCGTATTGGGCGTTGAGCTCGCTCTCCTTTTCGAGGACCTCCCTAACTATCTCCTCCTTTTCCGGAGGAATGACCACTGAGTCTATATTTAGGGAAATACCGCTTTTCGTAAACCACTTGTATCCCAATAGCTTGATATCGTCGAGCATCTTGACCAGATCTTCGTGTTCAATCTTGTCAAAGGCCATGTCAAGCAAGCTCCCCAGGTCCTTTTTGGCGATCTGCCTGTTGATGTACCTGAGGGAGGGATGCAGAACGCTGTTGAACAAGGCTCTGCCGGGAGAAGTCTCTATAAACTCTCCGTTCCAGCGCATTTTTATCTTAGCGTTGGGGTGAACGACTCCGTGGTCAAGTGCTATGAGCGCATCTTCTATGTCCCTAAAGAACATGCCCTCTCCCTTACGTCCATCGGCCATTGCAGTTAGGTAATATATGCCAAGTACGACATCCTGAGTGGGCGTCACTATAGGACGTCCGTACGCGGGCGACAACAAGTTATGACCCGCAAGCATCAGTACCCTTGACTCCGCTTGAGCCTCCAGCGACAGCGGAACGTGTACGGCCATCTGGTCTCCGTCGAAGTCTGCATTAAAGGCTGTGCACACCAGAGGGTGCAGCCTGATGGCCTTTCCCTCCATCAGGAGTGGCTCGAAGGCCTGAATACCCAGACGGTGGAGGGTCGGTGCCCTGTTCAGCATCACGGGGTGATCCTTTATGATCTCCTCCAGAGCCTCCCAAACCTCGTCTCTTCTACGCTCTATTACGCGCTTTGCCCCCTTAACGTTGGAAGCTATGCCCTTTTCGATCAATTTATGCATGACGAAGGGCCTAAATAATTCCAGCGCCATTTCCTTAGGCAAACCGCTTTGATAAAGCTTTAGCTCCGGTCCTATGACTATGACGGACCTTCCCGAATAGTCCACGCGTTTGCCGAGCAGGTTCTGGCGGAAACGCCCCTTCTTTCCCCTAAGCAGATCGGTCAGGCTCTTAAGAGGACGGTTTCCTGCGCCAAGCACGGCCTTGCCAACCCTGCCGTTATCTATGAGGGCGTCAACTGCTTCCTGGAGCATCCTCTTTTCGTTTCTGATTATCATCTCAGGCGCGTTCAGCTCCTGCAGCTTCTTCAGACGATTGTTCCTGTTGATGACACGCCTGTAGAGGTCGTTTAAGTCGGACGTGGCAAACCTTCCACCGTCAAGCTGGACCATTGGCCGCAAATCAGGCGGAATGACAGGCAGGACGGTCAAGATCATCCATTCCGGTTTGCTGTCTCCCTTTCTGAAATCCTCAACGACCTGCAGGCGCTTTATAAGTTTTCGCTTCTTTTGGCCGGTAGAGTTGGCTATCTCCTCGCGAAGCAAGACGGCAAGTTCGTCTATGTCTATGCGCCTTAGCAGTTCAAGCAGGCTCTCGGCCCCAATTCCGGCCATAAAGTCCTTGTCGTAGGCACGACATAGTCTCTGTTCCCTCTCCACAATTATGTCGCACTGTTCAAAGGGAGAATTGCTGCCCTCGATGACTATGTACGACGGATCCTCGATGGCTATGGTCTCCTGCTGAGAGTTAAACCTGCCGGGGTAGTTCTTCATATAAAGCTGCAGCTCCGAGGCAGACACCACGTCATCCTTCGAGAAGGGGAGGTGAACGGCAGCCATTACCATGAAGGCTTCCTGATTCTTGATGGCAGTCCTCTCAAAATCAAATTTTGTACCCTGCTTCTTTAGTTTCTCTATATCGCTCTGGCTGACTATATCTCCGGCCTTAAACTGAGCGCCTTCCTCTATCTCCGTTATCGTGTAGGCAGGCTCCACCTTGAAGAGGTCGTCGCCGTATTCCGTGCGATAGCGGGAGACCTGTTGAGCGGAAAGGACGTCGCCTTCTTTTATGGGTAAATCGTCGACGCTAGTGATGCGATAGGCCTCTTCGGCTTTGAACTTGGGATCGTAATGTCTGTGGATGCGCTCCTCGCATGCTGGAATTAGGTCTCCTTTTTTGACAAGGTCGGGCCTTTTGCCTTCCATCACGACCTTATACAGCAGCTCCCTCCGCCTGAGGGGAGCAAAGTAGACTACCCTTTCTAAGTCCTTTGAAGTGGTCCCCAGAAATAAACTTAACCTGCTGGGAATTCCGCGCAGGTACCATATATGGACGACGGGGCAGGCAAGTTCGATATGCCCCATCCGTTCGCGCCTTACCTTGCTGTCGGTCACTTCCACACCGCAACGATCGCACACTATGCCCTTGAACTTAGGGCCGTTGCGCTTGTATTTTCCGCAGGCACACTCGTAGCTCCTCACGGGACCGAATATGCGCTCACAAAAAAGACCGTCCTTTTCTGGCCTAAGGGTCCTGTAGTTTATCGTCTCCGGCCGCTTTACCTCGCCGCTTGACAACTCCCTTATCCTCTCCGGACTTGCAAGTCGGATTCGAACGCCGACGATCTCGCGTTTATCCATTTACGCATCATCCCCCTCAGGGTCTATTTCATCTTCCATGTCGTCATCAGGATCTCCAAAGATCCTTGCCTCCAAACCAACTGCTGCTTCTTCCTTCTCCTTTACCACGGGCTCCTTTTTATCAAGCTTCTTCTCGGGGTGCTCCTCTTCCTCGACGTCCCCTATGCTCTCGTCGTCATACAAGACCTGTACGTCTAATGCTAACCCCTGAAGCTCCTTGATCAGCACCCGGAAGCTCTCCGGCACGCCTGGATTTCCTATGTTCTGGCCTTTGACAATGCTCTCAAAGGTCTTAAGCCTACCCTGCACATCGTCCGACTTAATGGTGAGCATTTCCTGCAGTATATGAGCTGCACCGTACCCCTCCAATGCCCAGACTTCCATCTCACCGAAGCGCTGGCCGCCGAACTGGGACTTTCCTCCCAAGGGCTGCTGCGTTATCAAGCTGTAAGGTCCTACGGAACGGGCATGAATCTTGTCGTCCACCAAATGGATCAGCTTGAGCATGTACATGTAACCGACCGTAACCTTGCTCTCAAATGGCTCTCCGGTCCTGCCGTCGTAAAGGACGATGCTTCCGTCCCTCGTCAAATCGGGGAATTTACGATCGCGTATCTCCTCCATGTGCTTGAAGATCTCGTTAACGGAGGCTCCTTCAAATACGGGAGTAGCTACGCTCCATCCGTTATGATAGGCCACAAAGCCAAGGACCGTCTCCAAGACCTGCCCCAAATTCATTCGGCTGGGCACCCCCAGGGGATTTAAGACTACGTCGACGGGTGTGCCGTCGGGCAGATAGGGCATGTCTTCCACCGGCAATATGCGGGATACAACTCCCTTGTTCCCGTGACGTCCGGCCATCTTGTCCCCTACCGTTATCTTCCTAAGCTGAGCAAGGAAGACCTTGACGACTTCATTCACTCCCGGGGGAAGCTCGTCGCCGTACTCGTCCCTGGAAAGCCTCTTGACGGCAACGACTTTGCCGCCTTCTCCGTGGGGTACCCTTAGCGAGGTATCCCTTACCTCTCTGGCCTTTTCTCCAAAAATGGCCCTGAGCAGCTTTTCCTCTGGGGTTTGGTCGGTCTCGCCCTTGGGGGTCACCTTTCCAACCAATATATCTCCCGCCCTTACCTCAGCTCCTATGCGCACTATCCCTCTTTCGTCAAGGTTTTTAAGCTGATCCTCGCCGACGTTGGGGATGTCCCTTGTAATTTCCTCAGGGCCAAGCTTAGTATCGCGCGCGTCTATCTCGTATTCCTCTATGTGAATGGACGTATAGACGTCCTCTTTTACCAGTCTCTCGCTCAATAATATGGCGTCTTCAAAGTTGTAGCCTTCCCATCCCATGAAGGCCACCAATACATTTCTTCCGAGGGCAAGCTCGCCCTGGTCAACCGCCTGGCCGTCAGCCAGGAAATCGCCGGCTTTGACCACTTCTCCTTTTTTGACTATTGGGCGCTGATGTATGACGGTGCCCTGGTTGGACCTCCTGAACTTTATCAAGGTATATTTGTCTACCTGGCCGCCATCTGTCGTAACTTCTATCCTGTTGGCATCCACATACGTGACTGTTCCTGCTCTCTTGGCCAGTATGCAGGCTCCGGAATCCCTGGCCACCTTTTCTTCCATGCCGGTGCCGACAAGCGGTGCTTCACTCTGCATCAAAGGAACGGCCTGTCGCTGCATGTTCGAGCCCATGAGAGCCCTGTTGGCGTCGTCGTGCTCGAGAAATGGAATGAGCGCTGCCGAGACCGATACGATCTGCTTTGGCGTCACGTCGGCGTAATTGACCTGATCGGGGGACACTATGACTATTGAACCGCGGTGCCTTACGTGCACCTCTTCCTGGTTGATTCGGCCCTCTTCATCCACGGGTATGTTGGCCCTGGCCACGTAGGCCTCGTCTTCCTCGTCAGCCGACAAATACACTACCTCGTCCGTCACGTACCTGTCTCTGACTATTCTTTTGGGAGACATCAAAAAGCCGTACTCGTTGACCTTGGCGTAATTGGCCAAAGACGTCACCAATCCGATGTTCGGACCCTCCGGCGTCTCTATAGGACAAATCCTTCCATAGTGAGAGGGGTGCACGTCACGTGCCTCGAAACCTGCTCTCTCTCTCGTCAAGCCGCCAGGCCCCATGGCAGACAGCCTTCGCCTGTGGGTGACGTCCGCCAGCGGGTTTGTTTGGTCCATGAACTGAGACAGTTGGCTTGAACCGAAGAACTCCCTAATGGCTGCCGATATTGGTCGAATATTTATCAGATCATGAGCAGTGGCAGTCGACAGATCCGGTATCGTCGTCATCCTGTCTTTGGCTATGCGCTCCATTCTGAGCAAGCCTATGCGAATCTGATTTTGCAAAAGTTCGCCAACGGAACGAACGCGCCTGTTGGCCAAATGGTCTATGTCATCCTCGCGCTCCGTACCGTCACGCAGGTTAAGTATGCCCTTGACTATGGCTATCAAGTCCTCAAGCGTGAGCAATCTGACCTCTTCGGATATGTCAAGCCCCAGCCTTCTGTTCAGCTTATATCTGCCCACGCGGCCAAGGTTGTAGCGCCGGGTGTCAAAAAATATGGAATAAACGTAGTCCTTCGCGTTCTCCACCCTCAACGGTTCATTGGGGCGCATGCGCTTGAAGATCTCAAGCATGGCCTCTTCGGGGGAGTTGCTTCCGTCGCGCTCCAGGGTGGCGGGAAAGATGGGATCTACGTTCCAAAGCTTTACCCTGGTCATACCTCTGTCCCACAGCGTCTCGACATGCTCCTTGGTAAGGCGATCGTTTTTGGAAATTATCACGTGACCTGCGCTGTCTATGATATCCTCGGCCAGCAATCGCCCCCTGACGTCCTGTTCGACTATATCTGCCTCCTCCTCGACTCCGCCGAAGGCTTTGATAAGCTCCGTGTTATCCTTGAGGCCAAAGGCCTTTAGAAGGACGGTAGCCGGTAATTTTCGCCTGTTGTCGATGTTGACTGATAAGACATCACCCGAAGTGAGGTCAAACTCAAGCCAAGCACCCCTGTCGGGGATGATCTTTGCCTTGTAGACCTCCTGCCCGGGAGCACCCGACTCGATGCTGAAATACACGCCGGCGGAACGGGCTAACTGGTTTACTACCACCCTTTCCGTTCCGTTGATTATGAAGCTTCCCCTGTCGGTCATGACGGGAAAGTCTCCCAGGAATATCTCTTCTTCTTTTATTTCGCCCGTGTTTCGATTCACAAGCCGTACAGTAGCACGAAGAGGCATTGACCAGGTCAAATCCTTCTGCCTGGCCTCCTCCTCAGTCAAGGTCGGAGGATCAATGTAATACCGTACGAACTCTATCACGAAGGATCCGTCGTAACTTTCTATAGGAAAGATCTCCTCGAGCAACTCCTGAAGTCCCTGAGACTTTCTCTGATCAGGATGCTCGTCGGGCTGCAAAAACCACTTGTAGGACTCATGTTGAAGTTCAACTAAGTATGGAAGGGCAATCAATTCCTTCGAAGGACCAAAAGTCAACCTTTCGCGTTTTCTCCCCATTTTCACAAATCCTGGCATGGGAGCAACGACCTCCCTATTCTATGTTTTTGATGGGTAAAAGGGAACAACCGTTCATAATGCGAGCGACCATGATAACAAATGCTGATGACTCTGTCAATATCACAGGACAACCTTTTCCATAAGTTGGGGTGTTATGGATGTATTTATTTCTGACGGGATATGGCTTTAATTCAAAAAATGGTGGGCAGGGGGGGATTTGAACCCCCACAGGCGCTAAGCCCACTGGCTCCTGAGGCCAGCGCGTCTACCTTTCCGCCACCTGCCCTCGCCTATATGCCAAACGGCAATTAATTTTACAATACTTTATGGCTTCTCGTCAAATTCCGCTAAAGAGGCCCTGTATAGGCGATCCCTTATGGCCAACCCCATGCCTCTTTTTTCCGGATAATCGGCTACTATCGCTTCTACTCCCCTCTTTTCAAGGTATCTCAAGCCCATAAACAATCCGCGGGCGTAATTTTCCAGCGAATCAAACAGGATAGCATCACCGTCCAAATCGACCGGCGGCCTTCTGATGCCCATGTAGCCAACCCTTTTGCCATCGACGTCGGGCCAATCCTCCTCAGCCTTCCATAACAAAACTTTACATTTGGGGGCGTAGTGCCTATAACGCGTGCCCGGGGATCTCTTCTTCAAGGTTGCCCCCCTTTCTCGGCTCAAGTCCTCCGGGAGAAGTACGGTCTCGCCGAAATTCTCCAGGGCTTCTACGGGAAGGCCTCCGGGCCTTAAAAGCACCGCCAGGTCTTCCGTGATATCTATAACTGTCGATTCCACGCCCACATCGGTCGGGCCACCGTCGAGTATGACCTCTACCTTATCGCCAAGGTCCTCGTAAACGGCATCCGCGTCAGTCGGGCTGGGCCTTCCGCTCGTGTTTGCGCTTGGAGCTGCTATGGGAACACCTGAAGTTTCTATCAAAGCCAGTGCGACAGGATGCGAAGGCATCCGTACGGCTACGGTGTCAAGCCCGCCGCGCGTGACCTTGGGGACGACATCTTTTGCCCTCATCACCAGCGTAAGCGGCCCGGGCCAAAAGGCTTCCATAAGCCTTAAGGCCCTATCGTCACAGTAAGCAATTTCCCAAGCCGTTTCCGTGGTAGCCACATGCACTATGAGGGGGTTGTCCTGAGGTCTTCCCTTGGCAAGAAATATCCTTTTTACGGCCCCTTCGTCTAAGGCATTGGCACCCAAGCCATAAACGGTCTCGGTAGGAAAGGCCACCAAATGGCCTTTCCTAATCTCCTTCGCAGCCTGATCTATAATTTTCTCGTCGGGATTCCATCTGTCCAGCTTATACACGACTGCCTTCTTCAATCGGTTTCATCTCCAAAGACCTTCCGGCAGTATTCCAACAGTTGAGGAAGGCTGCCATCCATTATCGCCCTTCTTGCCTTGCGGGCAAGCTCCAGCATGAAATGAAGGTTATGCCACGTACACAGCCTCGAGGCCAAGATCTCGCCTGCCTTATGCAGGTGGCGAATGTAGGCCCGGCTGAAATTCTTGCAGACGTAGCAATTACACTTCGGATCCAGCGGTGAAAAATCGTCTTTAAGTTCTCTCCTTCGGACGTTTAACATTCCCCTTGAAGTCAACACCGACCCGTTTCTGGCGTTTCTGGTCGGCAGCACGCAGTCGAACATATCGATGCCCAGAGCAATAGCTTCGACCATATCGAGAGGATGGCCGACACCCATGAGGTAGCGCGGCTTGTTTCTGGGAAGCAGCTGGTCCATCAGATCCAGTACGTCATACATCATCCTTTTTGGTTCCCCCACAGCCAAGCCGCCTATGCCGTAACCAGGAAAGTCCATATCGACCAAGGCCTCGCTGCAAAGCCTGCGAAGTTCCGGATATACCGATCCTTGAATTATGCCAAACAATGCCTGATCGGGTCTTGAATGGGACTTCTTGCACAGCCTTGCCCACTTTATCGTCCTAAGTGTGGCCTCTCTGGCATCGCCTTCGCTTATCGGATAGGAAGTGCATTCGTCGAAGCACATGGCAATGTCGCTTCCCAATGATTCCTCTATGGACATGACTGAGGCAGGAGTGAGGAAGTGTCTGCTTCCGTCCAAATGGGACTGAAACTCCACTCCATCGTCGCTTACGTTTCTAAGCGACGCCAGGGAAAAGACCTGAAAACCTCCGCTATCCGTAAGTATGGCCCTGTCCCACCCCATGAAGCTGTGCAGGCCTCCAGCCTTCTCGATGAGGTCGACCCCGGGGCGTAAATACAGATGATATGCATTGGACAAAATTACGCGAGCTCCCAGCATCTCAAGCTCAAAAGGCGCCATTGCCTTAACGGTGGCCTGCGTCCCCACCGGCATAAAGCAGGGTGTCTCTATGATGCCGTGCGGTGTTGATAGTTTGGCAACCCTTGCCCTCGTGTGGGGGCATTCGGCTATAACTTCGAAGTTAAAGAAGTCTTTCATATTACATTACCTACCATCCCAAAAGTTTTACGGAATTTTCCCATACCGCATCTGCAAATTCATCCAAGGGCATACCGCGCAGCGACGCAATAGTTTCATAGACGTAGATTACGTTGGCCGGCTCGTTGGTCTTCCCTCTAGCATGCTCCGGGGAAAGATAGGGAGAGTCGGTCTCACACAAGATCCTATCGAGCGGAATGCTTGCCGCCACCTTCCTCAAGGCCTCGTTTTTCCTGTAGGTAACGGTGCAGGCGAAGGATATGTAGAACCCCATATCGATGGCCTCCATGGCCTGCCTTTCGCTTCCCTGAAAACAGTGCATGATTCCGCCTGCCTTGCCCAAACCTTCGGATTTTAATATGGCCAAGGCGTCATCGTAAGCATCCCTAATATGGCATATCAAGGGTTTTCCGATCTTCTTGGCCCATCTTATATGTTTTAAAAATACATGGCGCTGCACGTCTTTGGGAGAAAGGTTTCTGTAGTAATCCAGGCCCGTCTCGCCTATGGCGACGACGCGCTCGTTTTCGCCCAAAGACAGCAACTCCTCAGGTATTTCGCCTTCCACCTCTTTTGCGTCGTGGGGATGAACGCCTGCGGCTGCGAAACACTCTATCGCGTCTATCTTACTTGCCAATGACAACGCTTCAAAGCTTGAGACCTCGTCAAAGCCCACCAGCAGCATCCGCTTTAAGTTCTTGCTTGTCGCCCTCGCAAGCACTTCGTTTAAGTGCGATTTCAGTTCGGGCATAAATACATGACAATGGGTATCTACCAAAGGCACGACTTGCTCGTCTCCTAGCGAAAGCACGTCAATGCACTCGGCTGCCCAAAGGTATATCGTCGTTATCGACGGTAAGGAGCGCAAGCTTGGAACCGTCAGGAGATTCTGCCGCCAAAAGCATGCCGTTGCTAACGACGCCGCGCAGCTTTGCCGGCTTCAGGTTACATATCACGATGATCTTTTTGCCAATCAAATCCTGAGGGCTGTAATATTCCTTGATCCCCGACACGATAACCCTGCGCTCGTATCCCAAATCAAGCGTAAGCTTATAAAGCTTGTCGGCTCCGGGAATGGCGTCCACGGATATGACCTTTGCCACCCTTAGCTCTATTTTTTTAAAGTCGTCAATGGAAACTTCTTCCTCGTGGTCGCCCGGGTCCGGCTGCAGGCTCTTTTTGGACTCCCTTTCTTCCTTTTCGGCAGCCCATTTTTTAAGGTCGATCCTTGGGAAAAGGGAGCCTTTTCTGTTTACCGCCGTGCCGGCCGGAAAGGGCATATCCAGGGATTTGAAGCTGCCGAGATCGAGGACTGATTTCAAGCCCAGTTGTTCCCATATTTCCTCGGCCTTTCGGGGTATAAAGGGAGCGACGAAAAGGGCGATATTTTTTAAGGACTCGCACAAATTGTACAGTACGTTGCTTAGGCGGCTTTTATTGCCCTCCTCGCCCAACTTCCAGGGCATGGTGACATCTATGTATTTATTTGCCTTGCTTATGTAGTTCCATATCTCCTTTAGGGCCTCATCGTAGGCAAAGCGAGACATCAGCTCGTCAATGCGGCCAAACACCTCCCTTGCCGAGGTCGGACCGATATCGCTGTCTTCCTCAAGCGGCTCTGATTGCGGCTTCGGCACAACTCCCTCAAAATACTTTACGACCATCTGAAGCGTCCTGGACAATAAATTTCCCAAGTCGTTGGCCAGGTCGGAGTTGATCCTCTGCACCAATGCCTTTTCGGAAAAATCTCCGTCAAGGCCAAAGGGAACTTCCCTGAGCAGGAAGTATCGAAAGGGATCTACGCCGTATAGGTCTACAATCTCGAAGGGATCGACCACGTTGCCCCTGGACTTTGACATCTTTTCCCCTTCGACGGTCCACCATCCGTGGGCAAACACTTGCTTTGGGGGATTCAGGCCAAGAGCAAGAAGCATTGCCGGCCACACCACGCTGTGAAAACGAAGTATGTCCTTGCCCACCAGGTGGTGTACCACCGCCCAATACTTCTTCCACCTTGCTTCATCCTTGGGATAGCCGCACACGGTAAGGTAGTTTATGAGGGCATCGAACCACACGTAGATGACATGTGCGCTGTCTCCCGGCACGGGTATGCCCCATTTCAATGTGGTCCTGGATACCGACTGATCCTTAAGGCCCATCTTTATGAAGCTCACTATTTCGTTGTAACGGGATTCGGGAAGTATGGCAGTCGGATTTTTCTCGTAGAACTCGAGCAAGGGTTGAGCATACTTTGACATGCGAAAGAAATAGCTCTCCTCAGTCATCTTCTCAAGGGGCCTCTTGCAGTCAGGACAGGTCTTGTCCTCCCCCATCTGGCTTTCCGGCACGTAGGTCTCGCAAGGCACACAATACCAGCCTTCGTAGGTTCCCTTGTATATATCGCCCTGGTCCATGAGCTTTTTGAAAATGTACTGCACGACCTCCACATGTCTGGGTTCGGTGGTCCTTACGAAATCGTCGTAGAGTATATCTAGCTTATCCCAAAGGTTTTTGAAGTTTTGCACGGTCCTGTCGGCCAGCTGCTGTGGTGTTATGCCCTCCTTTTGGGCTGCTTGTTGAACTTTCTGGCCGTGTTCATCAGTGCCGGTCGCAAAAAGGACGTCGACTCCGCTCATCCTCTTGTATCTGGCCATAACATCGGCAGCCACTGTGGTGTAGGCATGCCCAATATGGGGAACATCATTAACGTAATAAATTGGAGTGGTGATGTAAAAACAGCTCTCACGACTCATCTTTTCCTTCCTCCATTCGTTCTAAATCTAGCACAAACTTCCTGACGCGATTTTTCTCTATACCATAGCTTTCGGACAGCATTTTTGCAACATCCTTTACGGACATGCCCTGCCCTCGAAGGCAGGTTGCCTCTGCCTTCCAGGATTCGTCCTCCTTTGGCAGGGCAACGTCACCTTTCACCACGAGCACCAGCTCGCCCTTCAGCCCCCGGGCGCTTTCCAGTAGTTCAGATATGAACCCCCTCCTGCATTCCTGATGAAGCTTGGATATTTCCCTGACAAGCGCGGCCTGCCTGTCGCCCCAGATATCCAGTATGTCGCGCAGATCGCGCAAGACCTTATGGGGCGCTACGTAAAACAAACACGTAAAGGGCAAACCCCCGGTTGATGCCAAAAATTCCCTGCGCGCACTTCCGTCGTCGGGCAAAAAGCCTAAAAAACAAAACCGCTCCGTCGGCAATCCGGACATCACCAGCGCCGGCAGAATGGCAGAGGGCCCCGGGAGCACGTCTATCTCGAAACCGGCCTTTATGGCTTCAGTCACCACTATGTAACCGGGGTCGGATATGCATGGCATGCCGGCATCGGAAACAAGAGCGATGTTAAGCCCTCGAGCAAGCATGTCAAGGACTTCCTTTACACGAGCCCTTTCATTATGTTCGTGGTAAGACATCAACTTGACCTTGATATCGTAGTAGTTAAGGAGTTTAAGAGCACGTCTTGTGTCCTCGCAGAGCAGCAAATCGGCGCTTTTTAGCACTTCCAAGGCCCTGAGCGTGATGTCCTTGAGATTGCCAATGGGCGTAGGCACCACGGAAAGGGGCATCACCTATCACCTATCTCGTAGGCGGAAATGAGCTCAGGAGTGTAGCTTCCAGATTCGTCGCATATGCACAAAGGCGGCTCGACCTTAACTCCCTTGCCCGCATTTCGCCTTGCTTCCGCCAAAATTACAGAGGCCTCAGCCTTGGGCTTCGGGTAAACGACCTTGAGCCTTTTGAGAGGCATGCGGTTTTTCTCAAGTAAACAGCAAAGCTCGGACAAACGACTGGCCTTCAATACCATGTAAAGTTTTCCTCTGTCCTTCAAGAGATAAAATGAAGCTCTTACAACATCCTCAAGCGTACAGGCAATCCCCTGTCTTGAAATGGCGACGTTTCGCTTTGGGCTTACCCTGCTTTCTGCGATCTCGTTGTACGGCGGGTTTACCACGACGACATCAAAGGACTGCGTCGGCCAAAGGGCCGATATATTCTTTATGTCTCCCACCTCAAAGGTCACCCGGGCAGACAATCCGTTTATCTCAGCGTTTTCCCTGGCCATACCGATAAGCTCTTCCTGTATGTCGATGGCCGTTATCGAGGCGACATTAGGCCATCTTTTGGCCAAGATGAGAGATATTCCTCCGCTTGCTGTGCCAAGCTCCATGACGCGGTCGCTTTGCTTTAACCTTACGAACCACGAAAGAAGCACGGTGTCCACCGAAACGCGAGGACCGTATAGGGGCTGGCGCATCTTGAGTTTCCCATAAAGTATGTCGTCAAAGGTCGTTTCCATAAAAGACATCATTCCCATTCGGAAAGTTTTACGCTTATGACCTTAGACAATCCCGGTTCTTCCAAGGTCACGCCATACATTATATCCGCCCTCTCCATAGTGGGCCGTCTGTGCGTGATGGCGACGATCTGAATGTCATGCGAATATTCTTCCACCAGATCGGCAAATCGCTTTAAGTTAGCCTCATCCAAAGAGGCATCGACCTCGTCAAGTATGGCCAGAGGAACCGAGGCCTCTTCCATGGTCGAAAAGAGGTAAGCAATTGCCGTAAGGGACCTCTCTCCCCCTGAAAGCTGAGCCAGGCTTTGAGGGCGCTTCCCCGGGGGCCTGGCCGATATCTCGACACCCGAGTTCCACAGGTCCAATTCGTCGCTCATGAAAAGGTGTGCCTCCCCACCTCCAAAGAGCTTAACGAAGATGGCATTGAAGCGCACGTTTATGGCCTTCAGGGCTTCTTGAAACAATATGCCCGCCTGCTTGTCCGTATCCTTTATCATGACCTCAAGTTTTCCTTTGGCCTCTTTAACGTCTTCGTACTGTTCTGAAAGATAGTGAATACGCGATGTCAAAGAAGCATCTTCTGACAAGACACCGCTGTCTATGTCATAAAATTGCAAAAGCTCCTGATGAAGCCTCCTTTGCCTTGCCTTGAGCTTTTCAATCTCGCCGTGATCTAAAAACGGCACACAGGCGTCATTTAGACCGTTTTCTTCAAGCTTGGATTTTTGGCTGTAAAGCTCACTGAGCCTGTCTTCGAGGGAAGAAATCTCCGTCCGGGTGCCTTTTAGTCTGCTTTTTGCCCTCTCAAGCTTAACGGATACCCTGTGAAGCCGGGATTCTATCCTTTCTTTATCACTTTGAATCTTGGCGAGGACTTGCGCAAGGTCCTTGTGTTCGCGCCAAAGATGACGATACGTGAGGGCCATCTCGCTTATTTTGGCGCTGCATTCAAGTATCAGGCCTTCTGCCCTTTCTGCTTCCCTTTGCCTTAAAGTAAGGCTATCTTTAGCGGAGCCGATATCGTCTTGAACCTTTTTCAAGACATCCATGCGACCGTTGAGCCTCTCCTGCATCACGTTGATCTGGCTTTCCAAGCTCCTTAACTCAGCCTGCAATTTATCGTCCAAGTCCAACTCCTTCATGTCCGCCACTTCCGACATTACCGACTGAAGTTTGGACTTATGTTCGCTTAGATCGCAAAGGTATTTTCGAATTTCTTCCCTCAGCCTCGATACCTCATCTTCGAGGTTTACTAAATCCGTCTCTTCGCTTTGAAGTAATTTCGAAGTCCTGTCGCGTTGTGATTTAAGCTTGTTGATCAACTCAAGCTTGAGCTGGACCTCCTGTTTGAGCGATATTTCGCTTGTCTCTTCCGCAGCCAGCTTAAGGCTTAAGTCATTTATCTCCACTTGAAGCTCTTCTATCCCCTTAGATTTCTCCGATAAGGCTCCTTTCAGCTCCAGTACGTTTCTGGATTGACTGGGAGCACTGCCGCCCGATATCGTGCCGCTGGGCAGGAAGACCTCACCCTCCAATGTCACGACCGGACATGACCTCTGCATCCTTGCGACCTTTACCGCATCCTCATAACCTCTCACCAGCAGTAAGTTCCCAAGCAAGTGCATGACTCCTCTTTCCCAGGCAACGTCGTAAGATATCAAGTCGATCATCCAGCCTACGACGTCAGCATCGCCAAAGGCAATGGCCGGTTTTTTTGGGGGATTGGCCTTGTTTAGCGGCAAAAAAGTGGCCCTGCCTACGCTTGCTTTTTTAATGTAATCTATGCATACACGAGCATCCTCCTCATCGTATACGAATATCCAAAACTGCCTGCCCCCCAAAAAGGACTGCAGAGCAACTGCGTACTCCATCGGACAGGTTATGGCATCCAACATCACCTTGAAATCGACGTCAAATTTTCCAAGCTTCCTGGCAGCTGACAGGAACTCCACCGGCCTCGGATAGATTCCCGAGGCCAACATATCCTTTATGCGTTCTGCCTCCAATACAAGCTTTGACTCCTCTTTCTTTTTGGACTGCAATTCTGCAGCCAACTTTTGAGCGCGCGCCAAAGCCTTGGAGTGCTTTGATGACAATTCGTCGAAGGCCTTTTCCTCAAGACATAAACGCTCATCCAGTTCTTTTAAGGTTTTGCCGTATTGCGATAACCTCTCTTTTGCGTCAGCTTTCCGCGCGATGAGCCCTGCATAACTTTTTCCAGCAAGGCGGACCTTGCGCTCAAGCTCAAGGATGGCCGATTCATGGAAGGTCTTTTCCTCAAGAAGCTTCTTTTTCCTTCCGGAAAGCTCCTCTATAAGGGCAAATTGTTCCCTTCTTTGCGATTCTAAGTCATCGTAATGCGATTTTTGGGAAAGTAATTCCTTTTTGAGTTTCTTCACGTCCAGGCTCAAGTTTTCTTCTTCGGACTCCAATTTACGCAAGGAGGCACGAAGAGCATCTATCTCCTCCTGGAGTCGCAATTTGAGAGCCTTGGCGTTCTTGCGCTCTAGCGCCAGGGAGGTCAGCCTTTTTTTTAAATTGTCGAGGTCCGAAGAAAGCCTGGTATATCTTTGCCTGCGCTCAGCCTCCTCGACGACGATAGATTTCGCTGTATCGCTTAAAAATCTTAAAACTCTATCCCATAGGAACTCCCATGTGACGGCACGCAAGCGTATGCGCGAAAGGTCCTCCTTGCGCTTCGAAAGCTTATCGATATCCTGCAGGAGTTTGGCATATTCAAGTCCTTTAATCTGAATGGATACTTCATCAAAGGACTCTTGAAGTTCCTTTTTCTTCAGGGCTTTGAGCACAGCTGGGCGAATGTCGCTTTGTCTTTGCATTAGTTCGTCGATCAAAGTCTTAAGTCTGCGCGCTTCTTCCTCGACGCTTACAAGCTTTAGCAAGGCTTCCTCTCTCTTTTTTCGGTAAGACGCTATGCCAAAGAGAACCTCCAGATTCCCTCTCCTGTCTATAGGCCTTTGCTTTATGGCCTCCAGGACCTCTCCTTGTCCTATGAAGGCAAAATCGACGCCCTCCAATCCCAGGAGGCGCTTTTCCTCCTCCATCTCGTAAAGCTTCACCTTTTTGCCGTCGACGATGAAGGATGAACCGCTCTCGTCAAGCATGCGCTTGAAGGTCCGTAGCTTATCATCCTGTCTTATGACGAGGGAAACCCATGCCTCTTTTGCCGGCTGCCTGGAAGGGCTACCCTGAAAAAGCAGGTCGCCCTGCTTGGATATCCTTAGACGCAGGGCAGATTGTTCCCCCAACGCCCATCTTACGGCATCCAGGATGTTGCTCTTTCCGCTTCCGTTCGGGCCGGCAATCACCGTATATTTATTGGACAAAACTATCTCGACATGATCTCCGAAGCTCTTGAATCCCTTAAGGGCGATCCGCTCTATGTACAACGAGATCTCCTTCCCTTTCAAGCATGCTGATCTTGTAAAGCGCTTGATCCAGCGTTCCTTGAAACTCAAGCCTATATTTTCCCCAGCTCATCTCCTTCGATTCGACCACGAAGATGGCACGTTCGAATTCCTGTGTCCATTGGGACAAAAAGTTTTCGCCAATATAACGTGCTATAGCCGGATAAGCCTCCAATATCAAGGCCTCCATTTTGCTGGATATTATCACCTTGCGCATGAAGCGCTTTATCTCCATGGCTACGACATCTTCCTTCAGCACCCACCCCGTGGTGGTACAAAAAGGGCACGGCCTCGTCATGTAAGATTTGAGATCAGGCCTGGAGCGCTTGCGGGTGATCTCCACCAAGCCTAACTTGGTGACGCCATAAACCTTCGCCTTGTATCTGTCCCCCTTGAAAAGATCGCTTAGACAATCGAGCAGCTTCTGCTTGTCCTCGGCATAATCCATATCAATGAAATCGACTATGATTATCCCGCCAATGGCCCTAAGTCTAAGCTGCTTTGCGATCTCCCTTGCCGCTTCAACGTTTGTGTCAAGTATGGTGTGCCTCAAATCGCTGGTGCCCACATATTTCCCCGTATTGACGTCTATGACCGTCATGGCCTCCGTCTGATCTATGACCAAAAATC
>Ga0134093_1001424_pt1 | contig 22813 bp, 12 predicted proteins | sample 4_1taG_FD_94452 | JGI IMG/M metagenome (GOLD analysis project Ga0134093, IMG submission 94452) | Switchgrass degrading microbial communities from high solid loading bioreactors in New Hampshire, USA - 4_13_20_68_A1 metaG | ecosystem: Engineered > Bioreactor > Semi-continuous > Anaerobic >...
CCCGACAGCACCTTAAGGTGATTTGAAATCTCTGCCTGAACAGCGATTCCGAGGGGCCCTCCCTCATCTCTCGTACAGCATGCAGTGCCCTATTCCTGGGCATCTGCGTCGTGACACACGTAGACCGCGGCTTTTTTTAGCATTTGTTCTCCATCATCAATTCAGCGAGTTCTAGCTGCAGCTTTCGAAGCTGGTCCTGCTGTTCAGCTACCTTGGTCTTTTTCACCACTATCGGTATAGATCTTGCGCCACGGTGAATACCAAGATCTGCGCAGAACTCCTTTATGGGCTTTGTAGTGGCGTAACTGAGTTTGACCGCGTTCTTGCGGAATTCATCATCATAGCGCTGTCTAATCTTGGACATGATCTGTCTCCTTTGCTGTCATAGTACTATCTTATCATCATGTCCGGGATTATAACATAGACCCCCTCTAACGCTTGATCTAACGCGAGCTTCGGGTACGAGGTTTGGTATGTGATCGTCGACAACATTCCAATTAAGAGCCGACAAGAGTGCGTTCACCTTGTATGCGCGAATATGGGCTTCTAGGCATTGGTCTAGTATTCCTTGCTCGGAAGAGTCTGTCAACATTTGACGGATTCTCTCAATCAATAGTCTATATTTGTTATTGTATTCATCATCTATGCAACGAAGCCTCAGCAGGAACTCATAAGCGTTTCTCGTTCGGTTCATCGATAGATCCGCTCCAGCTGGTATGTTAGTCTCGTAGCGCTGGGCCACCCGGCTTTTACAAACACATCAAGTATTTCTATTAATGTCTGTACACAATCTGATTGTTCTTTCAGCAGAGTTCGGTACTCAGCGAGGTAACGTTCAACAATCCTCACAAGCATATCAACAGCAAGGGAGTCGTACTGATACCCGGTTCGGCTCGCTGTGCGCACTGTATGTCCTACAGTAACAAACACTTGTGCGGGATCAAATGGTATACAGAACTCAAGAGTCTCGAGCAAGTAGTGTGCAGCAGCTGGGAACCTGATATCTGCGAGCTCCTCAATGATTTGCTTCGCTTCCTGGTAGAACCTTTTTCCTATCTTCGTAATTTCATTTTTGTCAAGATCCCTGTTGTTACCTTTTTGAGCAACATACGCACCCGATGCGAAGAAGACTAGGCGTGCTATGCTTACCTCCAATTCAGCTAACGACTTGAATTTATTCTGTTCTACTGTAGGCAGGTCTTCGAACGGTACTCTTTCCATACGGTGTTCTATGTTCTGCAGGCCACGTTGAACAGACTGTACAACACTCGAAAGTATGGAAAATGCTCTGTTTCGAATGGCGTCCGCTGTTGGATCAAGGCGATCGATCGGACCGAAGGTCAGGTAATCTTGAATCTGCGAGAGAAGGTGGATGGCTTCATCTTTGCGGTCCGCCGGATTCTTCACAATTCTTACAATGATATCGTCACAGGCTTGATGGTTCCTCTTGATGTACAATTCTGACACGAGTGATATGCACAGCATACGAACATTCTTAGCGCCTGGTACATCGTGTTGTCGCTTGTAAATGCATTTAACTAGAGCTGCCACCCGATCGGGGTCACGTGCCATAAGCTGCTGCAGTGTGCCAGCCAACAGACCTTGCAGCACACCACCAGACTGTTCATCTGCAATTCTCCACTCGATCAAACGCCACATCTGGTCATCGTTGTGTCGAGCCAATGCATACAAGCCCCTAGCGATCTGAAAACGCACGGCGGGTACAGGATCGTCTGCTAACTCGCGAATCAAATCAATAACTTCTGTGGAGACGTGCGATGAATTGGCTACAAGGTTCACTAGTCCCTCGGCGGCGTAGACTCTGGGTGCCGGATTCCCCCAAAGCGGACGCTCATCAAATTGAGCATCCATTTGAGGATCTGGAGCAGGAACGTCGCAGTTGCTAGCCTTAACGAGTATTCTCTGCAACAAAGCTGTGTTAGATGGATCACAATCCTCCAGACCAGTTGCCGCAATTAGTGCACACGCTTCGGTAAGATAGCTCCATGCGTACATGCGCTGCTGACGATGTGCTCCTTGTGTTTCAATAATGGCAGAATAGATCGTCCGAAGTAACCCCATGATCTGACTGACTTCATAAGCTGGAGGCCTAGAGTTTCGATAGCGTTCCACGAACTTCCTGACAGGTTCTGCAAGGTCCCTGATAGAACGATTGGATGGATCATCAATGGGCACTCCTAAGTCTTTAAGATATTCATCTTCGTTGTATTTAGCCCATACTGTTGAAATCTGCGTAACCGGTTTATTAGGCGGAATTTCATTTCTATCTTTAAGCAGGTCGAGTAAGTTTCGAACCTCTTGAGAGATGATGTGGACATTGGTCAAACACCCGAGAAGCCGATTTCGTATCCGTTCAGCATCTATAAGGCTCAGGTTGGTTGCTCGTTCGGGAATAGACAGAATCGTTTGCTCAACCCGCTGGCGTTCCTGCTGTGTCAGCAGAGGAAAGAGAACGGACAGGAGATTTCCAACAAGTATGCTAGTATCATGACAGATCATGAACTCAACCGTCGATATTAATGGGAGTATGGCCCGTCCTAATATGTCAGGAACACGAACGGCTGCACTAATAACATGACGCCAAACTATGGCGTATCTGTTTCTTTTGATCAGCAGATTAATTACTTCGTATATCTCATCCACCCGGTTCGATGTCTTAGATGATTCCAGCAGATAATGTTCAAAAGCGGCGAGCATCTTGATAGGCTCGTCGTGTTCATAGGGTTCTGCTCCATCCCAGAGGGAGCTGTAGTCGTTAATAAGACTCATCTGCCGACCATCCTCGAGTTCTATCGCATACTCACGTTCTTTAGTGATATATCCGCGTTTTTTAGCATACGGTTCAACTGCTGCGATAAGTGCTTCCGTGGCATGAAGTGGTGCTTTGGAAAGAAATGCTTGAAAGCTTTCCGCTAGCAAGTAGAGAGCGCTCTCGTAGTCCTGTCGTCGATTCGACAACAGCGGGATCACTAAGTTACCACCAATAGTTGTCGACTCAGTCGATCTCTCCTCATATCGAAATGCTGCTCGGTAGATTGCTTCTACAAGGTCCGGATCATGGTCAATCAGTCTAGGCACCTCTCGGGCAAGCCATGGCATCTCCTCGTATCCGTATAGAGACAAGTGGTCGGACTCGATGCACCGCGAAATGATTTCTCTTGAGGCATGTGGGTCGCTCTCATATGTTCTGCACACGCCCTCAAGAGCACGTACTGCCAGCCATTTGTTTCGAGGATCGGTTGACCACGCAAGTGCGAGCATCCTACGTGCTGCGATACCAACTGAACGTTTCTGGTGTAAAGTCAGCTCTTCAGGTCGCTCGCAGACAATTACCAAGAGCGGCAGAATTAGGTGGGCTATGTCTACTGTCAGGTCTGCGCTCACGTGTTCCAGAAGATCACACCAGGGTCCAGCACCTTCCCCAACTAACTTTGCTTGCTTCTTTACTTCGCTTTGGCCAGCTGTCAATGCAGCGCCGCAGAGATGTTTCAGTGCCTGTGCTGCATACTTACGCACGCTATGATCAGCATCAAACAGCGCACTGCACAATACTTGGAGATCGGTCAGTTCTTTAGCAACTTCCGCTGCTACTGAGGGTCCTATGATCTTTACGATTTCAGGCACATCATCTTTTTGAAAGACTTCAAGCACCAACTTCCAAAATTCTGTGCGGGTGCTGTCGGACTCCCATACATGTCTGAAGTGCAGATCCAGGCTTGGCCTGGCTATCAGCACAAGCTCTGAGTGGTCATGGAAGAGACTTACAAGATGTTTGCGATCACCTCGCAGCAATAAACGTGCTACCGCGTAATCGAAGAGAGCATTATGTGAAAACGCTAGAGTATATCGATCTGCAGCGCTAGCCATATTTGGCTGCCACTCAACTAATACCTGGTTCTTCAAAAGATCATCGAGATCTTGACTGTTGCCAGGCGTGACAACCTTAAACCTATCAATGCGCAGGGTCTTGGCCTCAAGCATTTTTTCGCATGCAGCTTTGAGAATTACCTCGCGTGCATCACCTCTACCATCGCGCCGAATGACCCTGCTCATCCAGTAACGATCGATAAGTTCTAATCGCGTACGTATTGACTTTATTTCATCGACAGCCTCACCTGTATGAGCTATTTCAGCCAAGAGTCTGAGATTAAATGGTACTTTCAGTAGATCTCTATACTGCTGATCGACTCCGGTGTACAGAGACCACAGCTCGAGATCCTGAGCTTCTAATTGATTGAGCTCATCTTCCGATAACTTAGGAGGTATGTTCAGGTGTCTAACGAGACGAAAGCCAGGATCACAGAACTCTTCGATGGGAGGTTCTCCTTTGAAAAGATACGGCAAATCATGGCTGTTTCTTAGATCATACCTGCGAATCGAAGCTACCACACGCCATCGACTCTTTCTTGATGTGATTACTCTGATCAAGTCCAGGATCATTTGTTGAGCTACGTCACCGCGTGCGGCATCAAGTGCATCTATAACGACAAACGCCGGCTGTGTTCCTGGCCAATTATCGAGTATATCGACTAACTCATGATCAATGCCAATCTCGCGGCGTAATGAGCTGAGACTACCGGCCTCAATCCGATCCACTGCCAGGAAAACAAAGTCTCTTTTCTGCTCAGCAAAAAACTCAACCAGATCGGAAATAACCGCAGACTTTCCGGATCCAGGATCTCCGATCACTAGAATGGATCCCTGCTCTACCACTTGACGCAAAGCCTCTGATACAGGACGTTTAATCTTGACAGTGCTGTGCCTTGTACGGATGACTGCAAGGCTTTTCAGAGCATCAAGAACAGTTCTAGAATAGTTTCGCAGTCTATCTACATCTCTACTGAAACTGCTTGGGATCTTGAGAGTAAACCCAAATGAGAGAAGCATTTTTTGAAGATCAGGTAGCTTAGCTCCCGATTGGTTGGCTGCAAGACTTGCACAGCAGCTTATTAGCGTTGCCCAGGCAGGAGCAACCTCATTTGGGTTCTGCAGAACAGTGCGAAGCAGGTGTACAGCCTCACGCTCGCCAACAGTATCTTGTTCCACATCAAGGACTTGTACATAGATTAGCCTAAGCAACTGCACGATCTCGTCTTCACATGGAGCTACACCTAGAAGTTTTTGCCAAGTTTGCGCTATGTGCTGGCGGATTATAGACAGGCACCGGTATTGTCCTTCGTTTGTAGCTACGCCGTCAATTGTCTGACCAGTCACCAAGTGGCGCAATCTATTCAGTACCTGAGGCAAGTCTTCCCTAATCCAACTAGAGCTTCTGGAAGAGGTTACCAGCACCAGACGATCTCTTTCGTGATCTAGAGGTCGATCCCAAGGACTGGTGCCCGAATCCCTCCCTTGACACGCTGTGTACTGACGTACGAATTGGTCAATGGCACTAGCTAAATCTGAATTACGGGATGTCGATAGGCGGAGATGCCGCTTTATCTGCATATACACGACTCCACCAGACGACGTGCCAATCATGAGATCATCTACTGGTTGCTCAGTCTCACACCAAAGCCAATTGAGCGTTGTGCCGACCGGCAGGCGCCATGGGGTATTGGATGAAGCCAATATGTTCACTGCCACCCATGCTGCAACACGATTTTGGTAGTCAATTCCACCTGATGTAGCTGCTCCTCCACCTGATTTCATCAGTGATAGCACCTCTATATCGTTTTGGTTAACTGGAACATTTAACATTGTGTCAATGGCCATTTGAGAATCCACTTTTGGGGGCGCGGACATTTTTTTGGACTTGGTTAGGCCACCAAACCCCTCTCGAAGGGTAGCCTAGAATTCTTACAGTACGTCTAATACACCGCCCATGTTCATGGTAGTAATCTACAGCCTTCTGTTTCTGTTCATTGGTAAACCTCGGCTCTCGGCTGTAAACAATGTGTAAGTCACCGTTCTCAACATATTCCTTGTACCATTTAGTGAGAGTCTTTCGGTCGGGATACCCCAGCTCTCTGATGGTATCTGCAATACTGCGATCGTACTTAATGTACAGCTGCACCGCTCTAATGCGGTCTTCATATGAGTACACGGACATCCTCCTGTCTTTTTATTTAAGTCCAGGATTTTGTCCGCACCCCCTTATGGCCACGAAATTTCCTCACGCATAAATGGATATATACTCCGACTCCGATCCTAGTAAACTTTTGATTTGCTTAATTAACCCATGCGAAAGCCGATGACTGCATATAGGTATAGTCTCGCGTTCCCAAACATTCCCAAACTATGAAAACTACCTCAACCCCATATTCCGTTTCCAAAAGCCATACCGCCAAGCTAATGCTTCTGGATGAGGTTTATTACTTAATTCTCTTAGACTGTTCACTGTAATTCCAAGTTCTTCTGCAGTGACTCCTGGCTTTAACACAATATCCAAAGATTCTGGATCAAAAGCGAACAAGTAAGCGTTGAAAGCCAACTGGTGGTTTGCACAAAGAACTAATCCGTTTCTTGGATCATCACTACCCTTTTCTGATACAGGCCGCAAATGTGCGGCTTGGAGCATCTCACTTCGACTTACTGAACAAACAGCACATTTCGCACCGTAACGTTTAAAAACACTGAACCTCTTTACGACGCCTAAGATATGGGGCACATCAAAAGAACGCATGAGTAGGGCGATCTTCAAACGACTAGCCTTTCGAACCGCCTGCAAAGCATCCCATGCATCATCCCTGGTAGCAAGACTGGATATGCCCAAAATTCTATAAGGGTTATCATTTATCCCCGCAATATACAGTTTTCCCTCAGCATGCACCGGCTAGGCCTCCATGAACAGATCTCCCAGACCAAAAACGCCGATGGCCTTATTGATAAACCCAGAACGTTCCAAGTTATCTTACGGGCCCACATTCCTCGACCTATCGTCCACCGCAAATGGGCTTTCCACCCGCCGGTATAAAGCTCAGACTAGCTCGACGATCAACCCGGAGTATAGGTGATGAGTCGCCCAAGCAGGTGCACGTCTTGTACTACGTAGCGACCAGATTAAGCCAGTTGAGTCAAGCACCCGCCGACAACTCTGCATCCAGCCAAGCCGCCAACATGTACCGAAACGCTCACGAAATAAGAGCTGTGGCTCACCCATCGCTTTTGCGTCAACAGCATGCCCGGCTCCACCACTGTTTAGAGAAGGGCCTCTTCAGCCTCATCACCCTGGTATGTGTGCACTGTGCCTACAGGAATGAGTTGACTTCTGCCGGCCATTATGCCGAAAGGTCATCCGACTCCGTTGAGGCCTCGCTTGAGTCAGGAAAGAAACTCCACTTTCATCCGTTGGCGCGCAACCTGTGTCACCCAAGCTAAGTCACTATCAACGTGACTCCTGTCCATGAAATGCCCAGCGTTCAGCGGCACTTCAGCATAACAACATCTTCATCCAGTCCCTGTCGCAAAACGTCCAGCCTTTGCGACACCGTCCGGATACTCCCAGCTGAAACGGTTTCTATACGGAAAGGGAACAAGCTTGGACTGTTCACCAAGTCCCAGAGCGGTACGGAATCATTGGCGCTAGCGCGGAGAAGAGCCTCAGTTAGCCAGACAGTCAACCTCAAATCTTGGACTGGTGTGATGATACCCGCTGAGTAGATGCCATCTGACTCTGTATCCCGCAACACACCCCAATCTACAAACGACCGCAGCACCCTCCTGGTCGCAACCGACACCGTCGCCCGCTCACCATACTGCTCCCGTATCCGCCTTTGGATCTGGGAAGCAGCCGCAGAACCCTGAAGTCTAAGTAGGCGACCAACGTGTGTAGCTACCATCATCCAAAATGGGTAAACAGCACCCACCATGCCCCAATGGATTAGCAGATGATCACTTGGGGGATAGCTCCTGAGGAGTTCTAAGCCCTCATCTCGCAGCTCTAATAGTTCATCCGGAACTGACAACCATGTTCTCAAGAGAATCGTGATTGTCTTCTCGCGATTCCCGCGTGTCGATCGGCCTCCCACGGACCGCTTATCTTCCAAAAAATACTGAAGAACAGATTCTATTGTCTTTCGATCATTTCCAGCCAGAACCAGGTTAGCTGTACGCTCAAACCAATCGAGTGGTACGCGCTGGCTGAACCCGACCTGGGTAGTTCGTGGTGTCATTTTGTCTCCCTCTCAATCTCGACTAATGGTACGATAATTTCTTCAAGTGCAATACCTCCATGGCAGACAACACGCAGCCCCTTTTGGACAAAGGCCTGCCGATGCGGCGCCACGAGAACAACATAATTCTGGGGAAGGCCTGTTGAGTCCCATTCAATGGCTTCTGGAAACTTCTCCTTTACCCGTTTCCGAAGAATTCCATCGGGATAAACACGGGCGCGAGCTCCACACAGATCTGCCACAGCCCCTTCATTAGGTGTTCCACAACCCATGGCCTCAATGTTTCCATGATCAGAAGTCAAATATACACGGAACCCCTGGCTGAGAAGGCAATCAAAAAGTTCACCAAGGTATGGGCCTTCTGCCCACTGCCTAACTTGGTTGTGCATTGAGGCCGTTCCCAGCTGAGCTCCGTGCATAATCTTGTCTACCATGCCGACGACGAGGCCAACGATCCGCACCTGAGGACGTGACAGGTCTTCCGATACGGAGTTCAGACTCTCAGCGCCGGACCACTTGGCATACACAACTTGGTCGGCCTTGTAGCCATTATCAACCCAGAACTGTGTCCAGTATACAGATTCCTTAGCTGTTGTTTCAATGCTTTCCGGGAACAGAAAAGGCACTCTGCCTGCGAATATCGCTTGTCTTGACACCGAAGTAAGTGATGGGACCCATGCCAAGTTCTCGCGTTCAAGGAACCTATAGCCCAATTCCTTTGATGACAACACCTCACGAATGACCAACCATTGATCCATGGCAAGACCATCTACTACCACTAAAGCTATCTTTGCGTTATTGTCTGTTGCTTGGCGAGCGAGATAGTGGGGAATGTGGTGCAGCATCACTGGCTGCGAACTCGGAAGGTTGTAAAGCCCCGAGTAACGCTTCAATAACCAATGGGTAAAGCACGAATCCACCCGTGACTGAAGCTCCTTAAGATCCTCCCGCAGTTGATCTGGCAAGGAGTCCCCTTGTTCAACAGTTAACACGATTAACTCCGCCCAAGCTCGGGCAAAATGAAACCATTCATTGTACCTGGCATCTTCCGCCGGGATGGACGAATGGATATTATCTACTAATCTCCTTAATCGGCGGGACTTATCCTCAAGCTCCTGCGTCTTAATGCCTATGCGCATCCAGCTCTTGGACAAGGCGCTAGCGTGATCATGAGATACAGGCTGCAGTAGACCTTCGGTAAATAGGTTGTCGAGATACACACGGACATCGTCGTGATCAAATGGAATATCGGTGGGTCCTGGAACGACAAGGGCGTATCCTTGCTCCCTTTCATGGATCATCGGTAAACCTTTCTCTGTCTGGCGGTCAAGGAATATTGACCAACGTTCTTGCAGAAAAGCGAAAAAGGCTTCCCGGTCCGATAGCAATTGCTCAAGCGGCCATCCTGCAAACTGCCCATTATTGAGCAGTAGTTCGACTAGCCGTTCTCTGATCAGTGATGGTATCCGCTGTCTGCGATAATGGAGACGGATCAGCAATCGGAGTAGGTGGGATGTTTTCTTGATCAGCTCTGGTGCAATCTCGAAGACATAACGGAGAATGAACTCTTTTGTTTCTTTTTCACCAAGCGGCCCAGGCTTGTACTTCATCTGAGCTTCATACAACGCGTCCAAGGCTTCAAGGTCAAGGGACGCGACGATTGGATAACTAAGATTTGGAAAAATATCCCCCAGGCTGAAAGCTAGCCTCCTGCCATTTTGAAGCAGATCAAATGGCAACTGATCTAGAGCGCTCGACTGAGAGTGCACTACGACCACAAGGTCCAGATCATGGCCTTGGTCCCAGCGAGATCTGAATCGAGATTCGTACATGTAGCGAAAAGCTACTGGCTCTTCGAATTGAACCAGCTCAAACCCCTTTTGCCGTATTCCTTCGAAAACACGTTCTTCGAGCAGAAGAAAGTCCGGGTCTGCCACTAGCGTGAGTCTGGCAACCCCAGGGACGAACTGATTGAGAATATGCTCGCGCCAATCACTCATAATTTTCGCCTTCCACTCTCAAAATCAACAGCGGCAACATTTCGGGGTAGACGTAGGCTCTATTCTCCAGTTGCTCAAAAAAATGTCTTTCCTCCTGGGCTAGGAGGTTCAATCTGTACCTGCGAACCTGAGGCAGTCCAATACGCTCAATAACGCTGCGGCGAGCTGCAAAAGCGCGTGCTGCTTTATCACGCTCGCGAGAGATGTAATCTGCATGTTCCTGTTTGAGAGTTTCGTAGATAGGCCTTGCCTCCTCTTCCACGACACTCTGCAATTTGGCAAGAACAGCCTGCGATGCTATAGCGTCCAAAGTTGAGAAAACTACAGGATCATACGCCAGTAACTGATCCCATACGTGCTTTGCCGTCTGCATGTACACCTTACCATCGTCCGAAAGGAAAAGGGGCAATATCCTATAGCGATTCCACTCAGAAGCAACGACTGCTACTCGCCACAACGACCAAATCCCTCTTATCTTTGCATTTACGCCAGGCACTGCCACAACGGGAATAGGCTGACCCGATACGTAGTGAGGAAGCCGCATTACCAGCCCGCGTATTCTCGGCTGCTCAAGCGTAAGATGCCTGGCAGCAGGGAACTGCTCTGCCTCCTTGACGGTGAATACCACACCGTTAAAAGCCTCGCCATCTGTCCAAGTCAGGTTCCACATCTGCCCGTGTTTTTCAGCTTTTCCGCCGTACGCCTTAAGGTAGCTGAGAGTCATGCGTTCGACCCAATAGGGCAGTGGGTGTGTCATAAGACGCTGTACTTCTCCGGGCTCAAGGTCTTCCGTGCCATATAACGCAGAAACAGCTTTGCGGGCTTCCAGGGCATGTTCATGTATACGGGAGACCACATTTCTAACGACATCTTCTACTTTTTCTGGCTCAAGAATTGACGCAACATAGATTTCATCAAACATCTGGCCAGCTTGGGTAGAGTCGAGGACATCACCAGTCTTATCGATTCCCAGCTCTTCGAAAATAACTGCCAGCTTCTGTTCCAAGACATCAAGCACTCTGTACTCGACGGATCCTTCGAGTACAAGGTTCACCGCTCGCACAACATGAGCCTGCCCTATGCGGTCTACCCGTCCAATTCGCTGTTCTAACCGCATCGGATTCCACGGGATATCATAGTTGATCACTACGTGACAAAACTGGAGGTTCAGACCTTCGCCGCCTGCGTCCGTAGAGATTAGAATGCGGCAATCTTTGGCAAACAACTCCTGAGCACGTCTGCGCTCCTCCATGTCCATACTGCCATTGAGACAGACCACCGAAAATCCTCTGTCCGTAAGGAACTCGCGGAGCATTTCTTGTGTCGGCACAAACTCGGTGAAAACCAGAACTCTCAGCTCAGGATCCTCTTCTTCGACCTGAAGGCGATATATCCAATCGAGTAAGGCTTCCGCCTTGGCATCGGGACCTAGTTCTTCGCAGCGTGCCGCAGCGTCCAGCAGAAGTTGAACCTCCTCACGCTCATTTCTAAGTGCCTTGAGACGGGTTTTGAGGAATATATCGATTTGCTCCTGCCCCTCAAGATCAGCCCACTCCTCCTCCGAGTCAAGGGGGAAGAGGGTCAGCTGCTCCTCGGGCTGATCCAGGATCTCTAGACGCCTCTCCAGAGTGGTTCTGATTGCTCGTGTACTCGACACAACCAGACGCTGCATAAGCATCATCAAAAACCCGATGTAATTGCGCTTTTCGCGCCTTGCTTGATTATAACCAGTCCGAACATATTCGGTTACAGCTTCATAGAGAACACGTTGCTGATGATGCCGGGCTTCCCATGCTACCGGCGCGAGTTGCGTACGCCTCGGCTTAAAGAGTGGATTCCCGTCAGCATCAATCGCGCGGCGCTTTTCTGTGCGAATCACATATCGCTGCACTCGCTCACGCGTTATGCTACTGGGAGCGGGGAACTCCCGACTGTCCAATAACGAAACCAATCTATGGAATGAATCAGTCTTTCCTTGATGCGGGGTAGCCGAGAGCAGCAATAAGTATGGAGCAGCCTCGGCCAAACCTTGACCGAGCCTGAACCTGGCTACTTGATCCGTGCTTCCAGCCAGCCGATGTGCCTCATCTATGATGACTAAGTCCCAGCCGGCAGTGATCAGGTCTTCAAACCTTTCACGGTTATATTCCTCCACCTGTGCGGCGGTCCAGCCCTTGCGTTTGTCCATGGGTTTGACTGAGTCCATCGGCACAATCACTTGCGAAAAGATTCGCCAAAAGTTTCCAAGCAGTCCCTTTGAATCTTGGGCAGTTTCCACACCAAATCCTGAGGAGAACCGCTTAAGCGTTTTCATGTCTTCTGGAAGCACCAAATGAAACGTCTCACCAAAGTGAACCTGCATTTCGCTTACCCATTGAGTCACTAAGCCCTTCGGGGCTACGATCAAAGTCCTTCTTACCAGGCCGCGCAGCTTCAGCTCGCGCAGAATCAAGCCGGCCTCGATAGTCTTTCCGAGCCCCACCTCATCGGCCAGCAAATACCGAACCCGGTCACTCGAAATGGCACGAGAAAGAGCCCTTATTTGGTGAGGAAGGGGAATGACAGACGATCCCATGGGCGCCAGCAACACGTCGTGGGTCAAGGAATCAGCTATCCTCGCAGCCGCAGCGACATAAGCTATGTGTTCGGGCACATTGGTATTAGTCTCAACCAGTGACCTGAGTCGAGAGGTCAAAACTCGCACCACAGTATTGGCTCCAGGCAGCCAGACCCGACAAGTGGCTTCGCCCCAAAGTGTTTGAGTCTCAATAACTTGACAAAGCTGGTTGTGATCGACACTAAGGCACCAATCACCAGTCTTAATTGTAGTCATCAGGTTACAACTCTCCTAAGCTCTTGCCTTACAATGGGACTATGAGTCTTCGCCCGAGCGAGTCAGTGCCAGGTCGTACCACATAAGGAGCTTGGAGTCCTCCTGAAGAACTTTTTCGGGAATCTTGCGTGCCACAGAAATGATGGTGGTATAATCCCGTTGCTCCCAGGCCCGTTTGAACCCAGCGCGTATGGCTTCAAGCCGAAACACAGTCAGACGCTTCTGTTTTGACTCACGGTACTCATCAAACTCGCGCAGTAGCGCTCTCTCTCTGAGCTTCTCAAGGTCATTAGCCTTGTTAGGATCTGGTACATACCAACGGTCCTTCGCTTTCTTCCGGAGACGCTCATCATCTTTGGGCAGATTACGCAAATCCTTGAAATTGCTGGACAGGTAGCTGTGGATCTGGCTTGGAACCTCTCCTTCGCCGTCATAACGCAAAAAGTTCTGCTCCAGCAATTCAGAGAGCTCAAGGGGCTTCTCATATCTCTGCCAACCACTGATTTCCCTAAGAAACTGAGGATGAAGCTCTTGGAAGGTTTGTGGTTTCTTGGTCAACTGCTGCCTTAGCCATTGGATTGCCGAAGACTCGTCTGTGACGAAGAGCTGTAGCTGCTCGACTTCTTTAACGGTCATGCGTTTTTTATCATACTCTGTAACCTGCTCTGGAAGAAAGTACATACCATCGCGCTCTGGGAATCTCTGAGCGAGCCCAGAGTAAAACTCAGCCGCAGACATAGGAACCAACACACCGCGCTGAACGTGGAAAGCTACCATGCGGTCAAAGAGCAGGTAATTCTGCCTCTCAGCTAAGATTTCCATATTCCCGTCCTTGAGGGCAAATACGGGTAATTTCTTCAAATGATTTCGGACAAAATCCCACACACTTTCTTCAGTACCAGCAGTTAATCTAAAGCGTTCCTCTAGCTCGCTGCTTGGTTTATAACAGGAGATGATCATATCCTGTTTTGTGGCATTCGCACTGGTAACCTGCTTAAACGAGCCTTGCTTTTTGTCGAGCGTGCGTACATCGGCGATTATAAAGCCAGCAACCTGCAATGCCTCCTGGATGGCATTCCACACAGCGTTCTTGGAGTTGTGAAACTCCACAGTCATCCAACGCCCCGGTTTCAGGACTCGATAGTATTCCTTGAAGCACTCTGTCATCAGACGCTGGTACTCGAGCAATCCTTTGCTTTGAGTCTTGTTCTCTATGGCCTCAGGCTCATTGTTAGTGAAGACCTTAAGCCAAGCCTCCCATAGGAAGTTCAGTTCAGAATACATAATATTGCCGCCAAAAGGCGGGTCGGTGAACACGTAGTCACACGAGCCATCTCCAGCGATAATTGCGCTAGCCGAAGCGGTTGAGACTACCGCTGGTCCTCTGCTATGTAAGGCTTTTACGAAATCGCCGAGTTTGTACTTGAGTAACTTGAAAGCACCATTCTCAGTCCACAAAGAAGGTACATAGAGCGTCCCCATAACCGTGCTCATTTTCCGATCAACTGTAAACTTGTACATTTTGGTGGTTCTCAACAATGAAGAAGTCAGCCACGTTTTGAGAACTGAAGATCCTGGCGAAGACTTGCTATGCACTGCAGCTAGAACCCACAGATTCCGCTTGGTGTAGAAATGGTGGACATGAGTGATGCCATGCGATACCTTTGGCTGCTCAGTATTGTAGCCTTCTGGCATCCGATCTGCGGGAAACCAGTAGGGAATGTCGAGTTCCTCGATTTTGTCGCCCAAGGCTAGATCGACAATGTCGGGGGTCTTCTCGTAGCGTTTCCTGCCGAGGGTGTAGTTGATGAGCACAGGAACCTGCTTGACCTGGCGAATCATCTGACCTAACGCCTTATCATATTTGGTGACCCAAGCACGGTCCATGGTTCGTTTGCTGAGGCTGGCGCCGCAGTAAGGGCATGGAAATTCTTTATGAACCTTGCTGGTTTCTTTGTCAACCGCTGCGTCCCAAAAGATGACCTCTTGGGTGCAATCAGGGCAGATAAACACATCTGACCAGACCGTGTAGTTGATCCTCCCTACAGCCAAGCGACCATTTCCCGCTTTCGAACTCTTGGTGGTTAATTCAGCTATAATTTTGCGAACTTCGTCGGCTGTTCTGGCCTGCTTGATGCGGTCCGCCACTTCCCGAATCATGCTCTCATCAAGGGTCGGCAGCCCTGAGCCAGGCTCACCATGTGCAAGGGTGGCATACATCCAGCCGCACTCGTCTTCCACTTCCTCAAGGATGCGTTTTGCTTCCCGCTCAAAAGCCGCTACGTCCACGGGCGCATTATAATTGTAAGCAATAAACGTAGCTGCAGGTGAAAGGTCATTTAGGATAGCATAACGAACGCCCAACTTCGAGAAAGGCGTCCACTCGGTCCGTTTCTTGCCTGATTCATCTATAGACTCTTCTTGTCGATAAACCACACCCTGGTCGTCAACTTTATAGCCCAGCGACTCCACAGCCGACCGATCTCCACACAGCTGCGCCGCTACGCCGGTCATTCCAGTCCCGCAAAAACCGTCAAACACGATGTCTCCGGGCTCCGTGTAATGGAGTATGTAGCGCATAATGGCCTTGTGCGGGACCTTTGTGTGATAAGAGTGGGCATTGTAAATGGGATCATTTTTTCCCTCGCTCACATCCGCAGCGAACGGTTCTCGACTGTAAGGCTCTTCTGGATCATATGGTCTGCTGTAGTACTTAAGGAAATCATTTATAAATGGATTTGGGCATGCTGTATAGTACGGCGGATCTGAGAGGGCGAGGATGTCCTCGTCCGAGCCGAGAGGAAATCCTTCGATCTCACGAAACTCTGGATCCTTAAGCTTCTCGCGCAAAACACCCCGAAAATACTGGCGGCGTTCATCATCGTTTGCGAAGGTCATACCTAAGCATTCAACATACCGCTGGTCAGTCCCAGTGGACTCTCCGGATAACCCATGCTTTTTCTCCGAATCAAACAATTCTGGCTGCTTACTCATTCACGTGCATCCTTTCCCCGCAAAGTTGTCTTTTTACAAACTCGAATGAGGAGCACCACCGGCCGTGGGGCACAGCCCCGACAGCGTAGCACCGCGAAAGTGCTCCTATTCAAGCACAATTCGAACCTTGCTTCGCTCCTTGCCTCTAACCAGTGACTCTACGTACTCCTCAAAGCGCTTTCGCATCTCTTCTAGGGTGATGGGTGAACCGCCAGATAGCAAGGCATTCCGGAACTCGCTGATCTTGATGGTGACCCTAGTGAGTCCAGAAAGTGCTTCCTGGAGAGCAGCAACGAAATCCTGCTCCAAAGGTTCTGGTAATGTTCGGCTTTTCAAAAAGCTGTCAATGATCTCGCGGGCCTCCGGTTTGAGCAGGCTCAGATTGTCTAGCGTAGTCGGATCTTCAAGGTTGGATAGCAGCGTCTGAGTCCATTCTTTTACAATTTTGTCTAGATCATGGTCCAAAGATTCTAGGACTGTTGCCGCTGAAGCAGACACTGATTCTGTAATAGGTCTAAACCCGCAGTGCGGACAAGTAGCAGATTTCTCCAGATCATATTCTGTGAGCTCGAAACAGGTTCTCAGTTCCCCCAGCCGGTTTTGGAAGTCCACCAGATGTTGTCGGGGCATTATATCGATAGTTGCAAGCTTCTGGAGGCTCTTGAGCCGCTCGTCCCGGATCAGCCTTGCTTTGCGGTCGTCATCATTCTTACTCAAGCGCGCCTTTGTGTGTAGGGAGATGTAAGTCTGGATATAGTTGTTTTTCAGGTCCGTCAATCTCCGCTTCGCTTGTTGCCCGTACGTGGCGCTGCTTCGATTAGAAGGGTCGCAGATTCCGGTGAGCATCTCACCTCGAAGCGATTGCATTTGACCGATCAAAACGTGATTGTGGGGCAGAACTGCCTCAGCAGTAGAGAGATACGAGGCTATGGGCTCAAGGTCGGCTACAAGCTTCTTGAAGTTTTCTATCTCTCCTAGCGCTTTAAGTCCATTCTGGTGAGCAGCAATATCGTCGACTTCATACCGGAGATTCTTAAGCCTGCCTGGAGTGGTGTAACCCTGCAAGGACTCAAGAAAGTCCTTGGTGGTCTCCAACGTTGAGCGCAAGTGGTGGATCTCGTCCTCGGTCAACACACTGCCGCCCCAGAAGGTTAAACCGGCCTGTATGTGCTGCTGAGCCAGCAATAGGCGGTTCAAGTTCCTGTCAACAGCCTTTTGCAGCTCTTGAACCGGTTCTTCATTGCCCATTGTAACGATTTGAGCCATACCCGGTGCAAGCTCAAACAGCTCAAACAGTGCCTTGAGTGCAGCGATGTTCCACTCTTTTGGCCGCTCTATATGCTTAAACTGCACCAGTTCGGCAAGGCTTGTGCCCGCGAGCTGTGCAAGCCCATTGGCATCGAACTTGCTACCGGGAATAGAAAGGACTATCTCTCCAGCATAGACTAATGACGCCAGGAGCACAACCACCCACTCAGGCTCAAGACGATATGTATGTGGCTCGAAATATTCCACACCCCAGACATCTTGAATCAGTTCTGAGCGATTTACTACCTGTCCGTGCCCTTTTTTCTTGACCAGATCAAGAATACACGTAGCATAGGGAGATGCGTATGGTTGAATGCGGTCGCCGTCTAGGAGTTCGAGAGCATCTAGAACAGCTGTCGCCTGTTTAGTCCGGACTTGTCCTGCGATAGCCCGTAACGCATCCTGCGCGGCCTGAGCTCGGTTAGCACTGGTGATCAAGACTGAAAAAACGGGATACTCAGGTGCCTGATTCTGGAAATGAGGGCCGAGGCACACACTGGCAACACCATTCACCAGATCGCGGAAGTTGATACGCTCTGGGGACATGCCTCCCATGGTCCCAAGAACTGACTTGCTTTTAAGCCATTCAATGAGCTTCTTTGAGCGCCCTTCATAGGTGACCTCGAACGCTGTTGTCACATTCTTTCTGAGCCATTGCACAAGGTCGCGCAGAAACTCCTCAGCTTTAGCTTGATAAACTGACTTGGCATGACCCGCGGCAGTAGCGGTGAGGTCAAGTGACGCAGCGTAGTTGCGAACTAAGCTGCGGAACTCTTCGTCCATACCCGTAAGGCGAAGGAAAAGCTCATCCGGCTTTTTCTCGTCCTTAAATTTTGGCGGATCAAAAGGTTGAATGAAGTAGAGATAAAAATCACGCGGAGGCACAGCTGTAGACCGCTCATTCGGGGCCCCAAAGAAGAGATACCCCAGGCGAGCCGCTCGGTGATCCAGCCATTCAAGCTCATGTTGCCAAATCCTGTACCCACGTACATATGTTTGATCACTGCACTCCATCACGCGACGCAGGGCGTCGTAAAAATAACGGTCCAACTGTGACAGATCAAGACTTTCAGCTCGTTTCTCAATCAAGGCATCATAATCTTCGGTCTTCTTAAGATCCAGGTAGTACTGGCCATTGTCACGATTCGATGAAATAAACTGCCCGTTGACCGTCCTGATGATCTCGCGCAGGACAGTCTGGATTTGCGACAGCAGATCCTCGGCAGGATCGCCTCCTAGTTCCTCAACTCCGGGTTGGTAGAGACATAAACTGTCACGGAGCTCCTCCGCCGTTGGTCCCAGGGTGGAGTAGATGTCTCCTGTTGTAAGGCGGTGCACTGACAAGGCATGGATGATCCGCAAAGCCATGGGTTTATAGTTGGGGCGAGTAAAGGCCTGCTGGATACGGGATTCCAGCACTTGACTGCAGTCGATAACAGCCTTAATGTCAGGAACAGAGCGAAATGACTGGTTCTCTAGCAGAGTAGCCCAATAGCTGTCGTAGGCGATGAGACCAGGTTGATCCGCGGGCACATCCTGGTCCAAGAGGTTTCTCATGGCCATAGATAGGGTCTTCAAAACCTCTCTCTTCTCAGCCGTGACCACGCGCTCAAAGGTTTCGACATAATCGGGGTGCACTGGGAATAAGTCCACAAACTCGTCCATACGCTCATTCATGCGCCCATAGAACTTGGCAAATCGGGTCAAATGTTCCTTAATTTTCTCCTTTTGAGCTGGAGTTTTTTTGAGAAGGCGTTCCGCGACAACAAACTTAATATCTCTACGAGCAATGTAAACCTGTTCGAAACGGTCCTTGACTCGTCGCACAGTGTCTGCAACGAACGAAAAACGAGGGTTGTCGAATAAGGCTTCCTGGACACCTGCTATGAAGCGGAACCGCAGGTCTCTGCAAACCTCTCCAACCTCACGCAAGAAGTTGAGATCGAGAATCAGCTCCTGATCCTTCCTTGTACGCAAATAGTCTAGCAGTTCATCCACGACGAGTAATAGTCCGTGGTCTGGATAGACTTGATGGAAAGCCTCCATCAGATCCTCGAAAGAGCGCTTATAATTGAAAGTCCTGTCTGCAGGCGGAAAGAAATATGATACGCCCATGGTGGCCAAGCTCTCTTCTAGTACCCCTACCACGATGTCGCGCAGCAACATGGTTGTTGAACCGATCTCAGTCCGAATGACCTTGAACCGTCCGCCGATCCTACGGGCAGCGTCGGCCACGGTCTTGTTGTTGAGGTAGTCGATCATATCTTCGTTTTCCGCTATGGCCGAAATTACAGACATCAGGTGGGACTTACCGGTGCCGTAATTGCCGACAATTAACAAACCTTTATTATCTAGCGGCTGATCAAACTGAAGTTGCGGGATAACCAGATTGACCAGCCTTTCGGCCATTTCTTCGGATATGACGTAGGACTGAACGAGTTCACGAGCTCTACGAACGTCATCGGCATGTCTCAACTGAATAATGGATTCAATGGGATCAAACTGTATTAACTCTTTGTACTTCACTTCGCGCCACCCCCTGCATTGCTCTCCGGGCACCCTTCACATGTCAGCACCAAGCTCAACAAAAAGGAAATCCCTTATGGGGTATCTCCTGTATTCAGGATGGCCCGGAATCGCATATATTAAGTACCCGTCATCGATTCGACCATTCCAAGACGCAACAACTGTTTTGTAACGTGAAATCTGTTGCAGCAGCCCCAATGGGTCTCGCCTGAGAGAGACATCGAAAAGGATCTCGATGTTGTCCAGCAGAACGACATCATGATTGCTTGCAACTGCGTCTACAATCTCTGAGAGAATACGCGGCAGCTCTAATAGCCGTTGACGCTCCGTAAGGTCTAACATACGCCGGGATAGTTCCAAGTTGACGTTCACCAAAGGTGCCGCGATACGTAGACTGATTTCCTCTAACACCTTTGTCTTACCGACACCAGATGAGCCCACGACCAAAACTAGGCGATGATACATCATCAAGGCCTGTCCAGTTTTCTCTATTACTCTGTCAGCGACCGTAGGTACCATAGGCAACATCTACCCCACGAAGTGTCACATTTTGAAATTCTATGAATTCGCCTGACGTGTCCTAGGGATGAAGGGACATGTTTAGACACCAGTTAGATAGGATCGACGTAGTTTTTGACTATACTTTCCACATGATTTAGCTCAAATCCTGTCTGCTGATCCACTTCATCCTTTTTCAAATACTGATACTAGTGCCCGCCGACTCTGAAGCATTGGATGAATATCTCACCGGGTAGGCGATCAGGTGGAATAGTCTACCTTAACCGGACACATGAAAATGCTGTTTTTCTGTGCTATTCGCCGAATTGCTATTATAACATCTAAGCCACTTGTGCAGGCAGGCTCTCAATATAGATTCTCTCAAACTCCATCGGCGAGTTGGTAATCCAAGTATGAGTGCAGTCGCTTTGAGTTGATCCACAGAACATATAGTCTATGACTTCAACTCTCGCTCTAAATTGAGTTTTGAAGCGGTTCCTATGGATTAACTCCTGTTTGAGAGTGGCGAAGAGGATATAGGTGATACCAACGAGAATTTGACGTAGCCTGTCTGCTGATAACTTCTGGCCACGTTGGTTGTCCTTGCGCTGTTCAATCTCGGTGCTCAGCACCTCGGCCAAGAACGTTTCTAAGGCCCACTGGTTTGATTGCGCATCCCTAACTATAGAGTCCATGTTAGCCACTGTTGGTAATCTAAGCTCCCTGGCGTATAGGCAGATCTTCTGCAGCATAGTGTTCATGCTGGCTCACCGCCCCATACCATAGTGTCATACTTGCAAAGATCAACCTGCTCGACCTCGAACAGATTGATAGGCAACTCTATCTGCTTGGTTTGTGCTGGTGCTTCTAGATGCTCCAGTACTCATTGGCTTCCACGGTCACTATGATGTATGCAACCGGCCGACAGCTGCCAGCAGTGAATGGCCTTTGTGAGTGTTCGTTCAACTAGGTCTACATTCATGTTGTCAGCCATTGTGTGGGCAGATTGGAGAATACCTTGTTGGCCTTTAGATGGGCATGATCCTGGCTAAGAATATTCCCCTGAATTCCTTTTATCGGTAGGTTTAGTATAAACACACGGATTTCCAATCACTACGTTATCCGTGTTAATCTCGACACCATAAATTGCCTTGCACTTATTGTCTAGAACTGCTTCAATAAGGTACGAATTCACTCTAGAACCCATATCGAGAAGAGTATCATACACTTTTAGCTCCATAAGCCTGGTCGCAAGTTATGAAATGTCATGCCTCCTTTTTCATTTTCTGCAATGGTTATAATAAACCACGATGTGTATTCTGTCGCTGGTTTTCGATAACCACCGTAGTTATGCTTCAATTAGATGAGAATAGCAACCCTTAACACAAGCACTTAAATCATATCTTATAGCTGTCCGTACTTAAATCATTACAATTGTAAAACAGCCCGCTTCAATACAGAGCGGGTCGGTTTTTAGAGGATCAATTCTACACAATGAGAGACCAAGTGCATTCAGTTCATTACTTATATTATTCGACACTTTTCCAATATTTCCCGCTTAAATATCCGCCTTAATTCACAAAAATTCCTCCAATCAGTATTGATCAAACGATAATGGCTCGTCTTACACACTCTTTTCATTTTGCTTCTGCTTTATCGCAGCATGCACCTTCCTAATCCTCCCCTTCAACTCCTTGCTGGATCTCCCTTCCCCATCCTCCACCAACTCTACAACCTCCACCACCTGCTCGGCAATCTCCTCCGGCAGCCTGCTTCGAACGACATTAATCGAACTCGCCTTCAAACTCACCCCAAAGCAGTGCTTGATCATCTCGTTAAACAAATCATAAACCTCATTGACATCCTTTGCCGCCATCATCCTCTTGTACAGCGCTTTCAGCGTCCCATCCTGCCGCTTCCGCCGCGTGGCAAGCCGGATTAGAACCAAAACCACAGACAATGCCCCACCGATTCCAATCAGCACCCAAAACATCGTTTCCCTGTTGATCCGGATCGTCAGCGCGTCTTCGTCTGGAGCCAGATAACTCACCTGCGCCACAGTCACCGTCTCCACAGCTGCCGGCCCAGCCGCCTGGCTCCCTCCGCCACTTACCACTGCCACAGGCATTTCGCCTAGAATCTCAATCACCTGCCCCGGTATCTCCGCCCGCTCATACTGCTCAGTCTCTGGGTTAAAATAAGATATCGTCACAGGCGCCACCTCAACTGTTCCAGGCCGCTGCGGCACCATGATCACTTCAAAGTCCTTCTGGGCGTAATACTGGCCGTCCCGCACAAACTCTGCGCTGTTTTTCTGCGTCTCATAAACCGCGAACCCTGGAACACTTCCGGAAAAAACCTTTTTCAACCCATCCAGGTTGACGTTTCCCGAAGCTGTGACCAACAGCGACAAAGAATCGCCGATCTCCACTTCCTCCTTGGTGTAGCTTCCCTCCAGCTGCAGTGTACCCACAATGCCCGAGAAATCCTTAGGCTTTCCTTCCGCAGGAAGCGGCTTC
>Ga0134093_1001449_pt1 | contig 22487 bp, 19 predicted proteins | sample 4_1taG_FD_94452 | JGI IMG/M metagenome (GOLD analysis project Ga0134093, IMG submission 94452) | Switchgrass degrading microbial communities from high solid loading bioreactors in New Hampshire, USA - 4_13_20_68_A1 metaG | ecosystem: Engineered > Bioreactor > Semi-continuous > Anaerobic >...
AAGTCTTCTTAAATATTACCTTGAAGTTAGAGTGTAAACTATGAAACCGCCGTATACGTGAACCGTACGTACGGTGGTGTGGGAGGTCGGTAAATAAAATAATTATTTACCTCCTACCCGATTCCACCAAATGTATACCGGTGCATATTGTTCAGGGGCTTTCGAACTCAGTGAAAGCCGCAAAATCTCAGGGGCTCGATGCCCATGAGATTTTCCACCAAGAACTAAGAGCTCCGAGTCTAAGAGAATGTAAGACTCTCCGCAATGTTCTTTCCATAATATGCACCGGTAGGGTGGGTGAGGTAAGAAAAATATGGAGGAAACATTGTGGAGCTGATCGTAGAGCCTGTTAATACGACGAGGAAAGGGAGAGCATTAATTGAAGCGAAAACCTCAGTGTGTTATAATAACAAAAGCCAAGAAGGAAAAGAATGGAGCTATTAATATGAAATTACCCGCTGAATTTTTGGACAAGATGAAAAACCTCCTTAACGAGGAATACGAAGATTTTATAAAGTCTTATGAATTGCCGAGATACTACGGACTTAGAGTAAACACCCTAAAAGTGAGTGTTGAAGAATTCCTTAAGATATCACCTTTTGAACTTGAACCCATTGCCTGGACAAAAGACGGATTTTACTACCGGGAAGGCGATAATCCCGGTAAACATCCCTACTATTATGCTGGGCTTTATTATATACAGGAACCTAGTGCGATGCTGCCCGGAGCCATAATTGACGCAAAACCCGGTGAGAATATTTTGGACCTTTGTGCCGCACCGGGAGGAAAAACCGTTCAAATAGCTGCCGGAATGAAGGGCGAAGGACTATTGGTGGCAAATGACATAAACTCCGACAGGGTGAAAGCCCTTGTAAAAAACATAGAGCTGTGCGGAGTCAGCAATGCTGTGGTTACCAACGAGAATCCTCAGAATCTTTCCCGCAAGTTTAAAGGATTTTTCGATAAAATTCTTGTGGATGCACCCTGTTCCGGTGAAGGCATGTTTAGAAAAGATGAGGATGCGGCAAAAAGCTGGGAAAAGTACAAATGCGATCTATGTTCTAGTATGCAAAGGGAAATTTTGGCCCATGCCCATGAAATGTTAAAACCGGGGGGATATTTGGTGTATTCCACTTGCACCTTTTCTCCTGAGGAAAATGAACGTATGATTGCAGAATTTTTGGAAAATCACAATGAGTATGAAGTTGTTGAAATACCGAAGGTCGCCGGTATGGCCGACGGACAGCCCCAATGGGCCGATAACAATCCCGAGTTGAAAAAGACAGTGAGATTGTGGCCTCACAAAATCAAAGGTGAAGGTCATTTTGCGGTACTGTTGCGTAAAAAAGACGGAAAGGTTCAGGCTTTTGAGAGCTTTGACCGTGCCATGGTATCCGGTGGTAATGAAGTTCTTGACAGTTTCAGGAACTTTGAAAGGGATAACCTGAACATAGAAATAAAGGACAATTTTATAGTAAAGGGAAACAATCTTTATTCGCTGCCTGTCAAACTGCCCGACCTTTCGGGAATAAAGGTTGCGAAATTCGGAAGATATATAGGAGAAGCCTTAAAAGGAAGATTTGAGCCATCCCATTCTTTTATTTTAAGCCTTGGCAAGAACGACTTGAAAAACGTGATTGACTTAAACTCCAATTCCAATGATGTGATGAAATACCTCAAGGGCGAGACATTAATGAAAGAGGGGGAAAAAGGTTATGTCGGCGTTTTGGTGGATGGCTTTCCATTAGGATGGGCAAAGCAAACCGGGGATATGTTGAAGAATTTATATCCTAAAGGCTGGAGAAAAATGGGTTGATTTTTACATATAAAGGTGGGGATTATATGAGAGAGACGCAGAGAGTGGACAAGATATTGTCGAATTTCGGCTTTGGCACAAGAAAAGAGATCAAACAATTGATAAAAAACGGAGAAGTTAAAGTTGACGGTCAAGTGATTAATGACAGCGGAATGCATGTGGATCCTAAGAAAAGCCAAATTGAAATATCGGGTCAAAAGCTTAATTACAGGCAATTTATATATATTATGATGAATAAACCAGCAGGTGTAATTTCAGCCACCTTCGACAACAAGCACAAGACGGTGGTGGATATTTTGCCTAAGGAATTCAAGTGCTTCAATCCTTTTCCCGTGGGAAGACTCGATATCGACACCGAGGGCTTGATGCTTTTGACCAATGACGGGCAATTGGCCCATGAACTGTTATCCCCTAAAAAGCATGTTCCCAAAAGATATTTTGCCTTTGTGGAGGGAGAAGTTTCGGAAGAAGATGTGAAAAAATTCGAAGAGGGAATAACTTTGGATGACGGTTATAAAACGCTTCCCGCAGAACTCTATATATGGGACCGAGGTGTCAATTCAAGCGTTGACGTGGTAATATATGAAGGCAAGTTCCATCAGGTTAAAAGAATGTTTGAAGCGGTGGGCAAGAAAGTGAAGTTTCTAAAAAGGGTTACAATGGGCAGTTTGGTCCTTGACAAAGAGCTGGCACCCGGGGACTGCCGGGAATTGACGGAGGATGAGATAACAAATCTCATCAATGAAGTAAGAGATAAAAATGACAGAAATTTGAATTGAAGTTGGAATGAGGGGAAGATATGAATAAACAGAGCTTAAACAAACTCACATTGTTTTTGACAGGGCTTGAAAACAGAATGGAGGAAAACAGGGAGTATTTTAAGAAAATAGATCTTGTTTTCAAGTCGGGAGCTAAAGAGTTTCCGGGCAGTGTAGTGCCTTTTGGGGAAAAGTTGAAACTTACCTACAGCGGAAATTCCGAAACCATTGAAAGAAACTGGCTGGCCCTTAGATTGTCTAAACTAGGGCAAAACTATGACAGCCTGAGCCTTACCTATGAAGAGAGAGGAACCACCATATTCATAGAAGCCGACGACAGAAACGTAAAGATGCAAACCAAGGAGAACAAAGTTGAAGAAGTGCTGAACAGCCACAATGACGTGCCTCAAATTTCAAACCGGGACTACTATATAAAAGTGGGCCAGGCTGATGAATTATTAAGAGAAATAGGTATTTTGGCATCCAACGGAAAAATTAAAAACGATATGATCCGCAAGTATAACCAGATTGACCATTTTGTCGAGCTGATTGACGACATGCTGAAGGAACTTTTGAGGCAGCATGAATCGATAACGGTTTTGGACTGTGGTTGCGGAAAGTCGTATCTCACGTTTGTGCTTAACTACTATATAAAAGAAGTGCTGAAAAAGCCATGTCACTTTATAGGCCTCGACAATTCTCCCACGGTCATTGAGGCCTCCAAAAAGATTGCTCAAAATTTGGGCTATCGCAATATGGAGTTCAAGCTTACCGATATACAAAGCTACACGGCTCAAAGGGATATCCATTTGGTAATAAGCCTGCATGCCTGCAATACAGCCACAGATCAGGCTATTGCCTTGGCTGTAAACAATAATGTCAAGTCCATAGTTGTGGTACCGTGCTGCCAGCAGGAAATATTAAGCCAATATTCCTACCCGCCCTTTGAACAAATATTGAAATACGGAATTTTAAAGGCGAGAATGGCGGATATAATTACTGACGGAATCCGGGCACTTTTGTTGGAGGCTTTGGGTTATAAAGTTTCGGTTGTGGAATATGTCTCTCCCGTTGAAACGCCTAAAAATCTTATGATAAGAGCAGTAAAAGCACATCAGCCCAATCCGGCCATGCTCGATAAATATAGGGAACTAAAAAAAATGTTGAATATAAATCCCACTTTGGAAAAACTTATTTTGGGATAATTAAATTGCAGTTAATATAAAAACTATTGATATTTTGATATAAAAAGTCAAAAGGAAAAAATACCAAAATCCTTTTGACTTATATTTTTTTAAAATATTTTCTTTTTGAATAATCGATAGGAATATACATATATTAATATATATTAAATATAATAAGTTTGGATTGTTGTATTTGCATTGCTGTTTCATTTGTACAAATAAGTTGACTGTTGATGAGTTTTTTTGTAGAATTATTCTAAATAATAAATAATGTATATTATGGTAAAATGTACTGAAAAAATTCTATTATTTGAACTCTAGTAAATATTATTTGTAAAAATTTAAATTTAGTATTAAATAATTTGGTAATTTATCCGAATAATATAAAGAAGGAAATTGGTATATCGCTTTTGTGCCTAAAAAATGCAGTAAATGAGACTCTTGAAGTTGCCGTTTCAAAAAATTGTTTTGGAATTGCCCCATCAAAACTGTTTTTGGAATGGAACAGTGGACTTAAACGATTTGCGGAAATGTAAAAATAATGTAGTGTATTTGAGAATCAAGCAGTGAGGAGCATTTTATAAATCAAAAAACAAAAACTAAACGAAGAGGTGATTGTTTTGGCAAGGTCTAAGCAATTATATGCAGATAATGGTGTTGAACTCTCAAAATCTACTATCAGTGTCGGCGATGAAGTTACCCTCTTTTACAGCGGATTGCTTGCAAAATGCGGTGCGGACTCGGTATATGCCCACATAGGTTACGGAGACAACTGGGAAGACAAGTCATTTATACCTATGGAAAAGGTGGAAGATGTATTTAGGGCAACTATTAAAGTAAGTCATCCCGAAAAACTCAACATTGCATTTAAAGACAGTATAGACAATTGGGACAACAATTCACAGCAAAACTATACTTTCAACGTTTCAACAAAGGCATCGAAATCAAGTGCTTCGAAGGAAAAGAAAGCTTCCGCAAAAGTTAAGGCAAGCTCGACAAAATCCGAAGCTGTGAAAGAAGCATCGGAAACAAAAACAAAGACTGCAAAAGCCAAATCGGCATCATCAAAGAGTACAACAAAGTCAACAGCTAAGAAAACTTCATCGGACAAAACTTCAACTACTAAGAAAAGTGCAGCTAAAAAGAACAGCAAATAGTTTGGGCATTAAAAAAATTTGTATTGGCAGTATATAGAGTTGAAAAAGGCGAAATAATCCATGGGGACTATTTAAAATAGTCCGGAATGCTGTTAAAGTATCATGGAAATTAGCCTTTTGCACTATGTATTTTTGAGTTTGAATGTTTTATAATTAAATTAGATTGAATAGAAGGGGGCAATACTACATGGATAAAGTAATGCAACCAAAAAGAGTGATTAAGCTTACCGAGGCAGAAAAGAGGATAATTTCCCAATATACTGCTAGTACAAATGAGAATTTGCTCAAACCACTACAATCTGTAATTACCGATAAAAAAATAATCAAGTGATTATTTTAAAGATAAAAAAGAGGTATACGGCCTCTTTTTTTATATTAAATTATTGTTTACATATACCTGTATAGGGTATATATAAAATAAATAAAACTTTATTTATCAGGAGGTAATAAGGATGACTGTAAAAGTATATTCAACACCGACTTGTCCCTGGTGTGTCAGGGCAAAAGAATATTTGAAATCGAAGAATGTGGACTTTGACGATTTGGACGTGTCAAAGGACAGGGAAGCAGCGGCAGAGATGATTAAAAAATCAGGTCAGAGAGGTGTACCGGTTTTAGATATAGATGGAAATATTATAGTGGGATTCGATCAAAGGGCTATTGACAGACTGATTGGCTCATAATAAAAGGAGGTTGTTATCCTCCTTTTTTTTACACATCATATGATTTTACATATACAACAAACATTTGACAATAATTTAATAACGTATTAATATTAATTTAAGAATATTTTACTTTAAGCCATTCCAAAAATATCCTATTGTGATTTTTATGGCTAAAAGAAAGATATATTTTTTATTTTAATAAATGCTATTTTTAGATAACTTTATTTTTATTTTATATCTGATTTATAAGGCATTTCTAAAAAAGTGATATGGGGGTTCTGTTGCCTTGTATTAACTTTGACTCAAGCAAATTGTTGCTTGTTGCTTTATTGTAATAAAAGGGAGGATCTTGCATTGTTTAGCGTCATGATAGTTGATGATGATCCATTAATCTGTGAATGGCTTACAAACCAAATAAGCTGTAGTTCTATGGGGTTTAAAGTTGTAGGTGTTGCAAATAACGGAATAGAAGCTTTGCAAAAGCTTAACGAATATAATCCTGATGTTGTTATTTCAGATATTAATATGCCTAAAATGGATGGAATAGAACTTTTGAACTGCATTAAGGAATATGAGAGCGGACCGCAAGTGGTTCTTCTTAGTGACGAAAACGACTACCCTCATGTTAAACAGGGTATTTTGCTAGGGGCTCTAGGTTATATATTAAAACCTTTGGATAAGGACAACCTCAAAGAAGTGATGAAAAAAGTTTTTGACGAATTGATGATGAAAAAGCAGGAAGAAGAGAAAGAGCAAAAAATCAAGGAGAAGATGGAGCTTTTCAGAGAAAGGCTTCTTTATGATATTCTAAGGGGTAAAGAGTATTCTTTCCAGAGGTTTGACGATCTGGTAAGCGAGTATGGGCTGAAACTGCATAGGGACAAGATGGTGCAGGTTGCAATTGTCGAAATAGGCAATTTTGACGAAAAGTCAAAGGAATTGGTGAAAAGCGGCAAGTTTTACGAGCTTACCGACAAAGTCCGTGAGGAAATAACTAAAATGGCTGAAGATTTCGGCGGTATCAGTTGTGAAATAGGGGATATGGATATAGGAATATTAAGTGTGATTATCCAGCCTCTTAATGACATAGAAGTATCTGATTTTGATGAGATGTCCTATTCTTTTTTCTCCAAATTGCTCAAAAAGATAAAGCAGGAGATGGATGTCCGCGTAACCATCGGAGTGGGCAATATTCAAAAGAAATTCAAGGAAATAAGCTTGAGCTACATGGGTGCGAAAGCTGCTTTGAGGCATAAATATATTTTAGGAGGTAACCGGGTTATCAGTATTAAAGAGTTCGATTTTGACAAACAGCAAAAAATACTGTATCCTGCAGAGAGGGAAAAGCTTCTTACCGATTATATAATGACTGCCGACGAAAGGGTTTTTCAATCGGTCAACAATTTGTTTAATGAAATAAGCATCGGTTCTAAGGGAGTTTTGAACCGGATAGCTTTTGCCGCCAACCAATTGGTGTATAATATTTCACGATACATAGATTCTCAATACAGTTATATAAAAAAGCTTTATGATTTCAACAAATTTACCGATGTAGATTTTACAAGCTTTAAATCTGAAGAGGAAATAAAAGAACATTTTATATATTTGGTAAACGATTTGTTGGAGGTAGTTAAAAAGTACAAGCCGGGTAACGGAAATCCCGTAATTAAGAAGGCTTGTGATTATGTGCTCCAGCATATTGATGAAGATATAACTCTTTTGACCATTTCCAACAAGCTAAACTTGAGTAAAAATTATTTTTGCTCCCTGTTTAAGCAGGAGACGGGATACAATTTTCTCGAATATGTGACCACCGTAAAGATGGAATGGGCGAAAAAGCTTTTAAAGGAAGGTAATTGCAAAACCTATGAAGTGAGCGATATGTTGGGTTATCGCGAGTCAAGTTATTTCAGCAGGTTATTTAGAAAGTATACCAGTTACAGCCCTGCGGAATATAAAAAATTGTTTAGAAACGATTCTAACGACATCAATGAATAAAAATAATGTTTTAAAAATCCATGAATTTATTGAAAAAATGTGAATACAATATTGTAGTGATAGACGAGTTCTTGATTGTTTACTTTCGGCTTGTCTTTAAATTACTGCTGTTTTTGGAGTATATTTGAAAAATGAAACTGTGCCCTGGATTTAATTATGAAACGGGGCATTAGCTTTTTTGTTGTTTTGATAATTTCCCAAGGCAGTTTCGATATAAAATTTATTTTAATCATCTAAATTTCAATAAAAAAAAGGATAAAGATTCTATATATAGAATATATTAAATGAGCTTAACGTAAACATAATCATAGCAAGGTGGGGGATTGGATGCAGAATAAAGAGATTATTGCTTTACTGTTGGCAGGAGGTCAAGGCAGCAGATTGGGAGTATTAACGAAGAATATTGCAAAACCTGCAGTTTCTTATGGCGGTAAGTATAGGATAATTGATTTTTCACTGAGTAATTGTATAAACTCCGATATAGATACTGTGGGTGTTCTTACTCAGTATCAACCATTGGAACTTAACGCTCATATCGGAATAGGCAAACCATGGGATATGGATAGAATTGACGGCGGAGTAACGATACTTTCCCCCTATTTAAAGGCTGAAGTAGGTGAATGGTATAAGGGAACAGCCAATGCAGTTTTTCAGAACATTCATTATGTTGACAAGCATTCACCAAAGTATGTTGTAATATTGTCGGGAGACCATATTTACAAAATGGACTATTCTAAGATGCTTGATTTTCATAAGGCAAATAATGCCGATGCAACCATTTCAGTTATCAATGTGCCCATAGAAGATGCTTCAAGATACGGTATTATGAATACCCATGAAAACGGTAGAATTTACGAGTTTGAGGAAAAACCCGCAAATCCTAAGAGTACTCTTGCTTCAATGGGAGTATATATTTTCACCTGGGAAGTCTTAAAGGATTATCTTATAAGAGATGATCAAAATCAGGAGTCGGATCACGACTTCGGAAAAAATATCATTCCCATGATGCTAAATGAAGGCAGAAGCATGTGGGCTTACAAGTTTTCGGGTTATTGGCGGGATGTGGGTACAATACAAGCATATTGGGAATCGAATATGGATTTAATCAGCAGGGTGCCCGATCTTAACCTCTTTGACCCTGCATGGAAGATATTTACTCCAAATCCGGTAAAACCTGCCCACTATATTGGGCCACAGGGAAGTATTAAAAAGGCAATTGTTTCCGAAGGTTGTATGATTTACGGTCAGGTGAAGAATTCGGTTATATTCCCCGGTGCGTATATTTCGGAGGGAGCGGTTATTGAAGATTCAATAATAATGTCCGATTCTTATGTGGGTAGGGACAGTTACATTACCCGGTGTATTTTAGGCGAAAAAGTGAAGGTGGGCGATAGGGTTAAAATGGGACTCGGAGAGAATATCCCTAACGAATTGAAACCTTCAATTTATAATTCTGGAATAACCGTTGTCGGGGACAGGGCATGCATACCCGATGACTGTAATATAGGCAAGAACGTGGTAATTGATGTGGGAATTACTTATGATGAGTTTTGTTCATTGAATATCGAATCGGGAAAAAGCGTCTTGAAGGGGGGAGAATGTGAATGAAAAGTACAATGGGAATAATTCTTACCGGAGGAAAAAACAACAGGCTTAAGGAACTTGCAGAAACCCGTTCAAGTACTGCTGTTCCGGTTGCGGGAAAGTACAGGATGATAGATTTTGTGCTTTCAAACATGGTTAATTCGGGTATCACCAATGTCGGAGTGCTTACACAGTATAGTTTTCGTTCACTGATGGACCACCTTGGTTCTGGAAAGGAATGGGATTTGGACAGAAGAAACGACGGACTCTTTATTTTCCCTCCGTCATTGACCGGTGAAAATTCCGGATGGTATCAGGGAAGTGCCGATGCCATGTTCCACAATATTACTTTTCTAAAGCGAAGTTTCGAGGAATATGTGTTGATAGCAATGGGCAACTGTGTCTACAATATGCGGTTTGACGGTATGCTCGAGTACCATTTGGAAAAGGGTGCCGATATAACAATTGCCTACAGGGATATGAGCGATTTCCCTGCTGAGGAATTGGTGCACATGGGTTCTTTGAATGTGGATGAGGACGGAAGGATTATAGATTTTCAAGAGAAGCACAACAATCCCAAATATGTAACCTGTTCCATGGGAATATATTTAATGAGAAGGGAGCTTTTGATTTCCCTTTTGGATGAGTGTGCAGCCCACGGAAAGTATGATTTTGTAAAGGATATACTTATTAAGAAGCTCGAAACCTTAAAGGTATACGGCTATAGATTCAACGGGTACTGGAGAAACATCAGCACAATCAACGCCTACTTCAGGCTGAACATGGAAATGCTGAATCCCGATATCCGAAGGGAGCTCTTTGAAGGTGAAGGAAAGATATATACCAAGGTAAAGGATGAGGCACCTGCCAAATACAATGAGGAAGCTGAAGTTACCAACTCCATTGTCGGCGACGGATGCATAATTGAAGGCAAGGTTGAAAATTCAGTACTCTTTAGAGGAGTTACAATAAAAAAAGGTGTTCACGTAAATAACTGCATTATCATGCAGGGTACTGTTTTAAATGAGGACGTCAAAATAGAAAATACCATTCTCGACAAGGGCGTTGTGCTGTCAAAGGGAATTCAATTAAAAGGAACTCCAAAATTCCCGATAATTGTTGCAAAAAATGTTACGGTATAGTAATCTGTATTTATATAGTAGTAAATGGAAACTACTAATATAAATACAGATGCGGCAAGAAGGGTAGTTGTCATGGAAAAGGCTATTTTGGTTTACAATCCATTATCGGGAGACAGAAGTATTGCCCAAAGATTGGATCACATAATAGGCAGGTTCCAGAAGGAAGGTATATTGCTTCAACCTTTCCGGTTGAGCGAGGATAACAGTATCGACTTGAAAAAAGTTTTGAAGACCGGCAAGTATAAGTATGTTATTGCATCCGGCGGGGACGGCACGTTGAATTATGCAAGCAACCTAATTCTTAAATTGGGTTTGTCTGTTCCGCTCGGAATAATTCCATCGGGAACATGCAATGATTTTGCAGCAATACTTAATATTTCTCAAGATTTGGATGAAAACATCGATACTATCCTTGCAGGTAAGACGGTAAAAGTAGATGTTGGCTTAATCAACGGTTCGGATTATTTTTTAAGCTCCTGTGCCGGTGGTGTCTTTGTGGATGTATCCTACAGCACCAACAACGACCTTAAAAGAAATTTCGGACCTTTTGCCTATTATTTGAAAGCACTTAGCGAAGTGACAAATTTAAAGCCTGTGATGCTGCGGGTTGAAACCGAAAATGTCGTTGTCCGGGAAGAGGCACTTTTGTTTGTAATAATAAACGGTAAGCATGTTGGAGGATTCAACAACATTTTGATGAATGCCGAATACTCTGACGGGCTTATGGACATTGCCATCATAAAGAACTGCAAGCATATTAATTTGGCCAGCATATTTTTCAAAGTGTTGAGCAACGAATCTATAAACAGCAAGCATGTAGTTACACTGAAGGCGAAGTCTTGTGAAATCACAGCCGACCGGGATTTGATTTTAAGTGTTGACGGTGAGAAAGGGCCCAGCTTGCCGGTAAAAATAGAATTTATAAATCAAGCTTTAGAGGTTTTGGCACCTTAGAGTAGGAGTTTTTGATTCCTACTCCAAATAGAATAAATTTTCATTGACAATCTTCTGGGAAATGATTATAATCTAGATTGCAAATGTATTTGGGCGATTAACTCAGCTGGTAGAGTGTCATCTTGACGTGGTGAAAGTCGGGGGTTCGAGCCCCTCATCGCCCACCAATTCATACCTCTTTCAAACCTATTGAAAGAGGTTTTTTGCTGTTTCCGGAATATTTTTCTTCACCCTAATAATACCCGTGCATATTATTCCAAGAACTAGGAGCTACGAGTCTAAGAGAATGTAAGACTCGCTTCGGGTCGAATCAAACTCGCTAACGCTCGAACAGGTGATTCGACTGATCCTCCGCTTCGTCAACATTCTCTAAGACTCTCCGCAATGTTCTTTCCATAATATGCACCGGTGGGTTGGTGCAATGTACCGGTGAATATGATTTTCTTTTAAGAATAATCATAACTGGAGTTATAGACCTATCACTAATTGTAGGCGAGTGAAGGAAAATATGGAGGAAACATTGTGGAGCAAGTCGTAGAGCCGGTTAATACGACGAGGAAAGGGAGAGCATTGTTTGAGCGAAGCGAGTTTTGCTCGACCCCGAGGAGTATTTACAGGCTCTAGACAGCGAAACTCTAGTTTCCGGAATATTTTTCTTCACCCTCTTACCCAACCGGTTATTTTTTTGCAATCCCATTAATATACTTAATAGAAACACATAATATATACAAGCGGGATGTGACTTAAAGTATATGGGGGTTAATATTGCAAGAATGTTGTTGAGTCTGACGGTAATACTCGCTAGCTGCGAGTTTTTTACCAACGGGATAGAGTGGTTGGGAAAGAAGTTGAGAGTGGGGGAAGGAGTGGTTGGAAGCCTGTTCTCGGCAGTGGGAACTTGCCTTCCTGAAACTATGGTACCGGTAATTGCCATTATGTTTTTCAGGGAAAAGAAACTTACGGATATAGGGATTGGTGCCATAGTGGGAGCACCGTTTATGCTCAGCACCCTGGCCTTCTTTATAACCGGTGCAAGCGTTTTGCTCTTTTGGCCAAAGAGAAAAAAAGGCCTCATTATAAATATCAACAGTGAAATTATCTGCCGGGATATGAGTTTTTTCATTGCATCTTACAGCCTTGGCATTTCAGCAGCCTTTATAAGATTGAAAGTTGTAAAAGATGTGATTGCTTTTTGCTTGATTGGAATATATACCTATTATATATATCTTACAGTCAAACAGGACAGTATTCATCTGGCACCTTTGGATAAGCTCTATTTATCGAAATTTTTCAAAGTCAGGGCCAGGTTCCGTGTTGTTATGATTCAGGTTTTTTTAGCACTGCTTGGAATTATTGTGGGTGCCCACATTTTTGTAATTCAAATCGAAGCCGTTTCGGCACTGTTGGGCATACCGGCAATTGTTCTATCCCTTGTTATCACTCCGATTGCCACAGAACTTCCGGAGAAATTCAACAGCTTGATATGGATAAGAAAGAGCCGGGATGCCTTGGCAATGGGGAATATTACCGGAGCCATGGTATTTCAAAGCTGTGTACCAGTTTCAATAGGAATTTTGGCCACCGATTGGGTGCTGAACTTCAACGCTGTGGCCAGTGCTTTTATAGCAGTTCTTTCGGCATCAATCGTGTATTTTTGGACTGAGAGCAAAAAGAGCTTGAACCCCATACCTTTAATCATGGGTGGAGCTTTTTATGGAATTTTCATTGTACTGCTTTTCGGCAATTTTTAGAAAACGTTTTTAATACTAAAGGCTTCTTTTTTGGGTATATGATTTATAAAGTTTTTTAAAGATGCCAATTCCGCAAGGGCTGATGATGCATCTTTAGCTTTTATATAAGAATCAACTTTAATGAGTGCGTCTTCAATGTTGTCAATCTCTGCATGGTCAAGCAATACCGACCATTTGCTTTCCACCTTCGGCCATTCGTCCAAAACGGAGGAAAGATTTGTTTCAGCCATTTTCCAATCCTCCTTTTTTGTGCTGTCTTCAACGTTGATTATCTTTGCCTCAAGATTTTTGGCATCATTTTTCAACAGCAGGCTTTCAAAGAAAGCCGCACCAAAAATGAGTACAATTATAACCGCAATTGTTATTAGAATTCTGGCATTTTTCAATCTATCTCTTCTCCTTTCCGAAAGACTTGGTCTGGCAGTATAGATTTCCTTGAGTATCTAGTGATGCAAAAAGCACGTCCTCAGGTTTTTGAGCACCGAATTTTTTTATTTCATTTGTTAACCAGGACAAATCCAAATTAGCCTTTTGCAAATTCTTATGATTGACAGCCCCGTCGATGATAAGGTCTAGGGGCAATCCCTCGTAGTTTGTACTTATATTGAGGTCTTCGGCAGTCAACCCCCTCTTTTGGGATTTTGGAATAACGCTGAGCTGACCGTTGGTTTCAAGTATTGCAAATTCAACATCGGAAATATTTGGGGTGTTGTTGATTCTCAACTGTTCCAACAGGTCATTCAAGGTAAACATTTCTTTCTTGAGCTCATCTTCCTGTATTTTGCCGTTGGCTATTAGGATACTCGGTTTTCCGCATATAATACCCCTGGCCTTTACGCTTTTTAAGGAAATATAGGACAAGCTCATTTGTGCAATAAGCAGAGTAAGTATGGGGATAATTCCGTTTATAAGGGGAATGCCCGGATTTTGCATCGGTACTGCCGCCAATTCCGATATAAGAATGGCAACGGCAAGTTCAAAGGGCTGCAGCTCACCGATTTGCCTTTTTCCCATTACCCTCATGGTGACAATAACAAGTGTAAATAAAATCAAAGTTCTTGCAAAAACAACAAGCACAGAATCATCCTTTCCTTTTTCATTTTCAGTAGTATTTTGTGAAGTTGGATTTTTATTATTCATATATTACATTCCGACCCCAGTCTGTTTTCAGGATAATAGTGATAAATTGTGCAATATTCAGATAAGATGAGGAATCGGGAAATAAACTGTTGCAAGTCGGAAAAATATAATTAATACGCAGTTAGTTGTTGAATTCTAAACAATGCAAAAGTTAGTAAAATAATATAAAATAGATCAAAAAACAAATAGATAGATTGTGTAACTGCCATTTCCATAGCTTGTTTTTTTATTTTAGGGTAAATATCGTATTTTTGGAAATGGCCTTATATGTTTTTGTTTTTTTGAATGTGTTATTGTAAAAAAAGAAAAAATAACTATTGTGCAGGAGGAAATATATGCAAATTATTGTTATCGGTTGCGGCAAAGTGGGCTCAAGGTTTGCACAAGTGTTGTCGGAGGAGGGGCATGATGTTGTTATTGTGGACAGCGACAGCAGCTCTTTTAAAGCTCTTGACCCGGATTTTGACGGCATAACTATAACGGGAGTGCCTATTGATCAGGATGTGCTCAAGAAAGCCGGAATTGAAACAGCGGATGTATTTGCTGCACTTACTCCTGATGATAATATCAATATTATGGCCTGTCAGGTAGCCAAGGAAATTTTCAAAGTTCCCAAAGTTATTGCAAGAATTTATGATCCCGCCCGTGAGCAAGTGTTTCATCAATTCGGACTTAGGACCATATGTCCTACCAAAATGACTGTTGAGGTTATAAAAGCCATGGTTGTCAGTGAACCTAAGACATCACTTCACACTATAGGTAATACCGCTTTAACTTTCAATTATGTTAAAGCACAGAATTTATATTACGGGAAGAAAATAAATTCCATTAAACTTAAAGATGATTCCTTTCTGTTTGGAATAATTCAAAACGGAAGATTCTACTTTTCCAATGAGGATATTACCGTAAACCAGGGAGATACCTTGGTAACAGCCCAAAAAAGCAAATAACATTTTATTGTCTGTATATAAATCTATAATTTTGGAGGTTTATAAATGTACATTATTGTCGCTGGAGGCGGAAAATTAGGCTATTATCTGGTGAAAACGCTTCTGTCTTACAAACATAAACTAACGGTTATTGAACCTAAGGTTGAATTGTGCGAAAAGCTTGCAAATGAGCTTAATATCCCTGCTTTTAACGGAGATGCCACCGATTTGGACATATTAACCCAGGTGGAGGCGGAAAAAGCCGATACATTCATTGCCGTTACCGGTAAGGATGAAGACAATCTTATTGCATGTCAGCTGGCAAAGAGAAACTTTGGGGTTAGGCGAACTATTGCCAGGGTAAACAATCCTAAAAACGTAGAGGTTTTTCAAAAACTTGGCGTTGATTTGGCTGTGAGCAGTACTTCGATAATTGCAGACTTGATTGAACAGGAAGTGGACTATACGGGGATGAAGACTTTGTTGAGGCTAAAAAGCGGTAAACTGGTTTTAAATGAGATAGTCATAACCGAAAAGTCTCCCGTTGTGAATAAAAGCTTAAAGGATATCAACATTCCCAAGGACTGCATAATTATTTCGGTTATTCGGGGAGAGGAAGTAATTATCCCCAACGGATTTACCGTTTTAAAGGATAAAGATTATATCATCGCAGTGTCATCAAAACAGGATCAGCAGGAATTGAGAGAGTTCTTTATCGGGAAAAGCAGTATTTTTTAGATGATATCACGATTCTTTTGATTTTATGAGCATATTATTAGTGTAGTAAAAACAAAGAAAATATGTAAGAAATTATAAAATCTTACATATTTTTTGTTTATGAGCTTTCGAAGATCGTGAAAACCGCAAGATTGAAGGGACGTAGACAGCCCCTGAGATCTTGTTTCATTTAACATTTTCTCCATACTCTATCCCACAATTATCTTGCCTTCGGGATAAACCTTGTCGGTATTCTTTTTGCTGTTTCTTAATGAAAGAGACAAGGCGAAGCTAAGCGGTCCCACTCTTCCCAAAAACATGGTAACCATTATGACAATTCTGCTTGCCGGATGAAGATTGGGAGTACCCAAAGATGAAGCACCGGTGGTGGAAAAGGCTGCGGCTGCCTCATATAGGGTATCAATAAATGGATATCCGTCTATTGCAAGAACTATGGTAGTAATTATAATTAAAATCATCATACTCAAAACAATGATTGAAAGGGCTCTTATAACGAGGTTGTATGCAATTCTATGCCTAAATATAATGGTTTCGTCCCTGCCTCTCATCTGTGAAAAAATTGCGGCTACTATGATACCGAAAGTGGTTACCTTGATACCGCCTCCGGTTGAGCCGGGAGAAGCACCTATAAACATCAACAGAACATTTATTACTTTTGTTATTTCGTGCATATTATTTGTGGGAAGGGTAGTAAAACCTGTTGTTCTTAAGCAAACCGAACTGAAAAAGGAATTGAGCAATTTATTGGGGATGCTCAGTTTACCCAAAGTATAAGGATTATTATACTCAAATATGAGAGTATATAGAGTTCCGAAAACCAGCAGTATTGCTGAAAAAACCAAAACAAGCTTGGTGTGCACAAGAAGCTGCCTGTTTTTTCTGTATTCATACAAGTCCTTCCATACTAAAAAGCCAAGACCTCCAATTATAATCAAGATGGATGTGGTAAGCAGTACAAGTGGGTCATTTTTGTAATTTGCAAGGCTTTGAAAATTACCCATAAGGTCATAGCCGGCATTACAGAAAGAAGAAATAGAGTGGAATACCGACATGTAAATGCCTCTTAAGCCGTATTGGGGTACAAACCTTATGGCAAATATAGCTGCACCGACAAATTCTATAATAAAGGTTACTGTAATAACTCTTTTTATTATCCTAAGAATACCTTCCGAGCTGAAATAGTTAAGGGATTCCTGGGCGAGTATTCTGCCTTTCATACCCACTTTCTTTCCGAGAAGTACCGAAAAAAAAGTGGTAATGGTGACAAGTCCTAGTCCTCCTATTTGCACTAAAAGTAATATTACCGTTTTGCCGAAATAACTCCACTGTGTGGCTGTATCCACCACAACAAGCCCCGTAACACAGGTGGCGGCTGTAGCCGTAAAAAGTGCGTCAAAAAAGCTTATCCTGGGTTGATCGGGATTGGATGATATCGGAAGGTACAAAAAAACAGCCCCCCAAATGATAACGGCTAGAAAACTCAATACTATTATTTTAGTAGGTTCAAGGGAAATAATTCTGTTGTTTTTGAACTTGTACTGTAGCTTTACCATGTTACCACCATTTCTTTGATATTTAATGATTTATGGAAATACAAAGTCCATTATATCACATTGTTTTTATTTTTCCATATACTTTGATAAAAACAAATAAAATCTTAAGGAGTATTGAAATACTTTGATTTTAATGGTTTCCCTTCCTATGAAAGTCTCTAAATAAAATCTCAGGGGCTATCTACGCCCCTTCGATTTTGCTGCTTTCACTTCGTTCGAAAGCCCCTAAATAAAAAATAGCAGGAGATTATCTCCTGCTATTTTTTATTGCTTAAACTTATCTTGAAGTGTCACCTAAACGTTCAGAAGGATAGCTGTTTCCTGTATAAGATTGGAACACTTTCTTAACGATGTTACCGCCTATCTTACCAGCTTCTCTAGCACTTAAGTCACCGTTATAACCTTGCTTTAAGTTAACTCCAACTTCTTTAGCTATTTCGTATTTCATGTTTTCAAAAGCAGTTTTGCTGTTTGCCATTATTATCACCTCCTTAGTCATATTGTGCCTTAAATAAAATAGAATATGAGTAGAAAGATTTTCTATTTTATTCGCTTGTTTCTAAGGAAGTGACCGATGTAAAAGCAATATATCCGGTGACTTTTTAGCTTTATGTCAACAATAAATTGGAGATAATTTTATGTCCTTCTTTGCCTTTTAACAATTACTTTTCTGTTTAATTTTATTTTCTCGGAAATATTCATTACTTTCCCGATATCCCAAAACTTTGATGTATTCTCATCGGGTATAACGATTTCTCCATTAGGCTCAATACTTCTGACAAAGTCAACAATTTCCAAGGCAACATTGGGATTTAAAAACTTCTTTTGGGACCTCTTTATCTGCTTTAATTTGCTGCCGTTGTTAACAAGCAGGTCCTTGATTGTTGCCCTAAGCCTGCGGGTATCTTTGCAAACTACTCCCAGATTGTGCTTTATAATATATCCGGGATTTCCTTCTTCTTGTCCCGGCAAGTTACCGGTAACAACAAGGGGAACATTGCAAGCTACCACTTCCATCATAACATTTGGGCTTCCGCGGGTTATTGCCAGGTCGGAGGAAAGCATCAAATCCTGGACATTTTCGGTAAAACCGTATATTTCAACCCTTTCGGTGCCGAATTTTTCATAGAGTGTTCTTTCAAGCCTTCTTTTTAAAATCTTATTTCTTCCTGTAACAATTTTCACTTTACAGTTAAAGTTTCTCAGAAGGATACGGGCGATTGTACTCATATTGCCTGAGCCTTCTCCACCGCTCATTATAAGGCATTCCAAAGGACGGTTTTTGGTGTAAACCCGTTCCTGGGCATCCTTATTGGCCAGATGTTTAAGGAATTTTTGCCTTACAGGAAAACCTATCAATTTCAACTTTGATTCCGAAACACCGAATTCAAGGCATTTATATTTCGATTCTTTGGTGGGGCAAATTATATAGTCTGCCCGGGGATCAGCCCAAAGAGGTGTAATGGACACCAGATCGGCTATAAACGTGACAAAGGGAATTTTCACATTGTATTCTTCCAATATGTTTATAATCGAGCCATTGAAATTGGGATGCACCGAAAGTATCAAATCCGGTTTGATCCTTCTTAAAAGATCCATAAAACTGTCCCGTATGGCTACTTCTGTAAATTCGTTTACAAGAGAAGGTTTCTTTAGGGAAACTTCCCATATTAGTTTCCACAATTCTTTTGCGTTTCTGGTAATTGAGCCATAGAGTTTGCCGATTCTAAGCCCTATATTTCCAATAAGGGTGAAACCGTCAACAACATGAACCTTGACGTCGGGATAAAGTGAAAACTTTTCCAACAAGGAATCTGTAATACTTTTATGCCCGTGACCGGTGTAGTCGGATGAAATTATCAATATATTCTTCGCCATAATTCCTCCTCCGTTATGCACAAAATAAACTGTAAAATTTATCTTACAGCTTATTTTGATTAAGCATAAACAAAGTTCTTATATATTTATATTTTAGTATTCATATTACCAAAACATATTACTAATATGATTTACTAATATATTATATTACTTAATTTTTACAATTTAAAGTCTTTATATGAGTTTATTGATAATTTTTTTAAAATGCACAAAAAAAAGAGCCTTTAAGGCACCTAAAACAAAATTATATTGGGGGTTTTAAATTGTCATATCAAAATTAAGTTATTGTTTATTTGTAATACAATTTATGATTGGTTCAACTCACCATTCACATAATAAAAGGATGCCCCAGCGGTGGGCTGCCTTATATCCGTTTGTCTTTTGTTTATAATGAGAGTACAATTGGGATAAACCTTTTTTAAAACGGATATTTCACCGTCACCTTTGGTTCTTAGGTATCTGCCGATATTCTTTTTTTCATATTCCAAAGTCTTGATTGTATCCTGTATTTCAACCAACTTGTTAAAGAGTTGGTTGTAAACTTTTATTTCACTAGCGGTCATTTCCTTCTGTGACTCGGCGGACAGCTCTCTTTTCAATTCCTGCTGTTCGTTTCTTAAGCTCTCCAGTTTCGATTTGACCTGTTCAAGTCTTTCCAAAAAGTAGTTTCTGTCAAAACCTGTTACCTCAACTACGGTTTTTGTTTCTAAAGGAGAACCGACTATGGACGAGGTAACTTTTATTTCTGCCTTGACATGTCCTCCAATGATATTGCCCTTTGAAGATTCAATATACACTTCCTTGGCTTCTACGTTGCTGTTTATACAGTAGAAGCCTATATGGACGAGACCGCCGCATCGCAAGGTCGTGTTGTCGGCAAACTTGGTATAAATATCCTTTTTGGCTTCTATTACCGAGTGATTTTTAGACACTACTCCGCCCTTAATGAATATGCTTCCTTGATGACTTTTTATTTTTTTCACGATTCCTATACCTAGCGGGCTGTTTATTTCAATATCCTTGGTTGCTTCCACCGAGAAGCCGTCGGTAACGGTACCGGTAATGGTTACATAACCGTCAAATTTAATGTTTCCGGTGTTGAAGTCCACATCTCCGTCTATGGCCAAATGGTTTGACACCATTATTCTACCTTCCACATAGTTAACGGCACCGTTGATTTTGGAATACAAGACCGTTTTGTCGTTTAAAAACACTTCATAAACGGTGTTCCTGTCATAGAGCAACGGAAATTGCTTGCCCTTTACGGCTTTGATTATATTCCCGGTTACAGTTCTACCGTCGATACCTTCCTTTGCTTCAATTCGCTCACCAAGCCAGTCTCCGGCTTTAACCGTATTTATCAGCTTCAATTCGTAATAATTGGTTTTGCCGTCTTCCTTAATTTCAGGTTTTACCTCACTCAATTGATACATGTTTATTATGCTGTCTTTGCCGTCAACACTTTCCTGACCCTCGGCAATGGTATAGGTTTTGCCGGCTTGTATATCTCCAAAGAAGAAATCCCGTTTTATTCCAAAGACGATTTTTTTTCGGTTAAGTTCATCATAGGTTTCTCTTATAAGGTTTTCACGGTTTTTCATGTGAAAATATTCCTTTGGTGCATTATAAGTTACAGTGGCTTTAAGACCGTTTTCGGATATTCTAATTTCGATTTTTTCCTTTAGCTCACCAAACTTTTTTGGGGGTTGAGGTGCGTTGTTGATGGCATTTTTTATTACATTAAAATTAGTAATCTTAAATTCGGGATGTGCGTTGATTATGTCGTTCAATCGAGTAAGGGGCATTCCTTTTCTCAATGATTCCAAATAAAAGCCGTCGGTTAATAGATATATTCTTATAAATTCATCGGAATATACTATTTGATTATTCATATAATGCGGTGACACCCCCTATCAAAAATATCGGTGTATGTTTGATGTAGATTTATAAAAAAATCAAATTCAAAGTAAATTTGTTTGAATTTAAATATTGTAAAATTTGAAAACTGCATGATATAAACTTTTTACAATTCTCATATAGATTTATATGTAGGCTGTTTTGGTATTGAAGATAAAAATTATATATGGATGTGATGAGATTGTTAGGAAAATTATTGAGTAACAAGTTTATTGTGGCAATCATATGTGTGTCTTTAGTCTTCTCCTTTGGCACAGGTACTTTTGCCGATGATTTCAACGAGGATCAACCCTTTAAGGAAATCTTTTCAATTGAAACCGGTGCACCGGTGGGGCAAAAACCACCTAAAATAGAAGCCGGTGCTGCAATAATAATGGACATGAAAAGCGGAAGGGTGCTGTATGAAAAAAATGCCCACGCAAGGAAGGCAATAGCCAGTACCACCAAAATAATGACAGCTATTGTGGCACTGGAAAAAGGAAAGCTTGACGACAAGGTCAAAGTGAGCAAGAGAGCGGCAAGCATAAACGGTTCCACCATTAATTTAAGAGCGGGAGAGGAATTGACTCTCAAAGACCTTTTATACGGATTGATGCTCAGATCGGGAAATGATGCGGCCATTGCCATAGCCGAACACATAGGCGGCAGTGTGGAGCAATTTGCCGTTTTAATGAACGAAAAGGCAAAAGAATTGGGATTGAAAAACACACAGTTCAAAACCCCCCACGGACTGGATACCCCGGGACACTACTCAACAGCTTATGATTTGGCCCAGTTGACAAGATATGCGTTGAAAAATCCCATGTTTTCAAAAATAGTGGGTACGCAGAGTATTACAGTGGGAGGAAGAAGCTTTTACACCACCAATGAAATGCTTGGTGCATATCCCGGTGCTGATGGTGTAAAGACGGGGTATACCGGGCAAGCGGGAAGATGCCTTGTCACCTCGGCTACCAGAAACGATATGAGATTGATTTCTGTTGTTTTGAATTGCTCAAGCCGTTCGGTAAGGGCACAGAACAGCCGGGCAATTTTAGACTATGCCTTTAACAATTACAGTATGCACACTTTAATAGATGAATCGGACAATGTGGGAAACCTTCCGGTGTCGAAGGGAAAAGCGGGAGAGGTTTCCGTCGTGCCTGAAAAAGGTATTGAGATGCCTCTTACCGAGGAAGAAAAGAGCAATATGGAAGTGGATGTATGTCTTTACTATGACAAATTGGAAGCACCTGTTCCGGCTGATATGGAGGTGGGGTACGTACAGTTTTCGGTAAACGGCAACACTATTGCCAAGACAACTTTAAAGACCGGGAGCAGTGT
>Ga0134093_1001455_pt1 | contig 22447 bp, 21 predicted proteins | sample 4_1taG_FD_94452 | JGI IMG/M metagenome (GOLD analysis project Ga0134093, IMG submission 94452) | Switchgrass degrading microbial communities from high solid loading bioreactors in New Hampshire, USA - 4_13_20_68_A1 metaG | ecosystem: Engineered > Bioreactor > Semi-continuous > Anaerobic >...
GACATTGTAGTAATTCTCTTTCTCTAAAATACGGATAGCACGGCTTCCGGCAGATCCCTTTTTGATTCTAACGCCACGACCTCTAAGTATTGTAAGAAGTTGCCGATATGTTTTAAATACTTTCTTCGACATTGTATCCCCCAATAGATTAAAAGCCCCCGGGCCCTAGGGACACCGGAGGACAAACTGGCATATTGTCTTTCAATCTAATTATAGAACGCATAAGCCATTTTGTCAATATAGGATCTGCGTTTTAAAAGATGAGAAGACAATATCCTATTATAGTATATACAATTTAATATGATATGTATCCTTGGTTCCAATTATTAATTTACACTTTTTAATCGCTGTAAAGATGAAAAAATACCAGAATTTTTAATAAAAAATCAAGAAAGGAGGCTTCGTTAATGAAAATCTATCAAGTGGAAATCAAGGATACATCCATGATTCAGAACACTTTGCCGGTGTGGAATTTACCACTAAAGAAAAAGAGATGGAAGAACGGTTAAGTAAGCAAAAACGACATGAACATGAGCGATGATGGCTCTTATTTTTCGGCAGGTAATCAAATACTTACCGTATAAGACAGGTGTCTTATGTTGTAGCAAGCACTGAATCTTGTCTCCCAAAATTCGCTTGTTAAGGGGATACCGCCTAATACCCCCGCAAAATTGAAATAGAAACTGTGGTGATAACTACTTCAATGGACAAATATCAACAAGGCTATAGGGTAGTATATTGTTTTTATATCCAACTATTCGCAAAACCTATGTTTAACGAAATAATAGTATACTAAAATGAGACTCCAGGCAGCTAATCCCTGGACCCCATCTGTTAGCTCCATAAGCTAAATACCCAGAACTGATCTGCATTGTAACCATTTTCTACAGCATCTTTTTCTTTTTCTTTGATATAATTTCTCCATTCAGGATTATTCCATGCAGAAAGTCTTTCCGCCCATATTAATTCATTATCGTCACTATATAAATCTATTTCCGGAACTATTTTATTATTTGTAATGTAGCTTTTGTAAAACTCTATTATTGTGTTTATCATGCCGAATCTTTCGTTCCAATTATCGATTACTAACAGCTTATCTATGTAACGGCCCAGTTCTGTCCCTGAAACAGGCAATTTTCTGAATGCCCAATCCAGATGTGTTCGCCATGGATAATATTCATGTGAAATTAAAAAGGCAACATGATAAATCCTTTCTAGTATAATTCCATATATAATTATAGCTTCAGCTGTTAGATTCCGATAAACATCCTTTTTTAGTTCGAAAAATTCTCCATTTATAAGCTCTTTTAAATTAGTAATCAACATCTTTTTCCATAATTTTTGGGGATATTTGTCGGTAACAGTTTTTTCCCTTAAAGCTTTCAATATCCCTTTGTTGCTTAGGATTATTTTATTATTCTGAATTGTAAATAAGGTTTCAAAAGATACTTTTTCCCAAGGCAAATTATCAATATAATTATCATTATTTAATAGGAATTTATTGGAATGTCCATCCAGGAGCCATGAAACGGGATGAACGCATAATATAGAGCCTTTACTCTTCCATTTATTCGTCCTGGCGAGGCAATCATTCAACAATAGCTGCAGGCCCTTGCCATGTGCTTTCCATATTGAATCCTCCAAATATATGGCCGCCTCGATATCTGAAATCTCATCATCAATTCCTAAGCCGACGGAACCCAACAGCATTATATCCATCTCAGGTAAAAGATCCGGAAAATATGCCTGAATTAATGGAATTATTGTGTTTTCAAAATAATCAACCGCATTTCTTGACATTTCTCTCTCCTATATGGATATTGATATAAATAATGTGTTTATTGTTTCTCTTGTTTTAATGCAGTTTAAATCTTCTCTGCAAATAAAATTACTCATAAAAAGGTAAATAAAGTTTATAGGCTTTAAGTTTAATTTTCCGGATTTAGCTTATTATATTCAAACCAATCCCGCACCAATCGCAGTTTTCCTTCATATATATTTATATTTCACTAGCCTTTATATAGCAAATACTATAATAGGTAACCTGCTAATGTATGTAAGACAAGTTGGTAAAGTCCTGATTTTACAAATTATATATAATATCGAAATCCATTATTCAATGCAAAAAATGAATATAGCTAAACTGTACACATTACTCCAATATTTTGATAATAAAATACGGTTATCACTCTAGGATTAAACCTGTGCAGCTCATAGTAATATTAGCCCTGTCCAGGTATCTAAATCAATACCAAACAGGGCTATTTTCAGAGTATTATTTAATATCTGATTCTTATATTTAACTGAATTGATTTAATTATTTCTATATATAATACATCTATTGCTTCTCATACTGCCATTCCAGCTTCTCGAAGAAATCCACCCTGGGCTCAAGGTATTTCATCTCATGCTTATCCAAATCGCCGGTGTAGAATTCTATAGGCTCAAAGATATGCTCCCAGTTCCACAGATTTTCATCAATATTCAGATATTCCCTGAACATCTCGCAGCCTGAAGGAGCTATAGGATGCACCAGAATTGCTATAACCTTGCAGGCATAGAAACAGTCAATCAGAGTCTGCTTGCGCAGAGCCTCATCGTTATTCGTATCGGCTATACGAATCCGGCCCGCCCAATATTTGTTTACTTCCCGGATTAAATCATCAAGTACATAGGAAATTCTGTGGAACTCATGATTATACATATGCAATTCATATTCCAGGACCTTTTCCTCAATCAGTTTCCTTATATCCTCGCTAACACATCCTTTCGGAATCCTGCCGTTAAAGTAAGTTTGAGCTGCATAGAAACAGGATCTGATTATCCGGTTGAATACATTTGTCAGCAAATTGCCGTCCTTAAGCACCATATCAACGCCTGTTCTTTCTTCCTCTTTCATATATACTTGAGGTTTAAAGCTGGTGCTCTTTGATGACAGTCCCAGGCTCATGAAATGCATTCTGAGCTGTTCAGGCGTATAATATTCCAATAGCTCATCAGCCATAGGCGGTTTTATATCGGAGCTGCTGCTGGCCTTTGTATCCATAAACAAAATATGGCGATTTGGAATTACATGAGGCAGCTTAAGGCCTCCCTCATCCAGCAAATGCAAGAACATGCCCATCTCGGCAATTGAATAAAAGTAAATATTATCTTCTCCGATAAATTGATATACCTGCGATTCCTCGCTGTTCCACCAATCCAGCCATTCTTCCCTGGACCTTCCTATTGATTCAAGATATGTTTGGGTAAATGATATCGGAGCCCATAAGGATTCCGGCCATACCCAGAAGGTGAGATCCTTTAAATCCTCCTTGTCGGGAACCTTAACTCCCCATTCCACATTTCCGGAGAGGCGGAAAGGCACAAGGGTCTTGCCTGCTCTATAGAAGATTCCAAGAGAATCCAGCAGCTGCTTTGCTTCATCCCTTAAGCTCAGGCTTTCAAATTCAAAGGTTACCGAGCTTTTCTTCTCATCATCAATGGTTGTATGCGCCGGCAGCTTGGCTTCCAATTCAGCCAGATTATCGATATATTTTCTCTGTACATGAAGCACCGGCTTCTTTAAAAACTCATCGATTATTTTAATCTGATATTTGCGGGTGTTTGTATTCCTTGCCAGGTAATCCAGATGCTCCTTAAGCTCATCAATACATTCATCCAATACAAAATACCAGTTGGTCACATCCCGGAAGGCCGGCTTCTTGCCGGACAATACTGAAATTGGATTAATCAGCTCGGTCGGCATATACTGATGGCCGAGAGAACATTCATCAGCATAGGCATGCTCGGAAGTACAGCCTTCGATTGGACATTTTCCTATAACCTGGCGGCCATTAAGATAAACACCAAGTTCCTCATCATAAAACTGGGGGCTTGAATATTTTTTGATAAATCCCTTCTCATACAGGGTATTGAATAACCAGTCGGAAACCTCCTGATGAATCTCGCCGGATCTCCCCAGAGCTGATGCGGCAAACAAGTTCGGGCTTATATAGTATTTTTTCAGAGTTTCCTTTTGGCTTATATGATTGCTCATTACATATTCTTCAATGGTTCCCTCATAACCGGACTCTTTTAACTTACGGTAGCTTTCCAAAATGGGTGAACCATAGCAGTCGGTTCCCGATACAAAGATAACATTGTCCTTACCAATCCGGTCACGCATAAAACGGGCAAATATATCTGCATGCACGAACATGCCGCCCACATGGCCAAAATGCAGATTTTTATTGCCATAAGGCATACCTGCAGTAATTATCGCTTTTTTAGGAAATTTAGGCCTTTCCCCCGGCATTAATCTTTTTGTAAACATAAAAACACCCCTTAAAATATTATTATAATATTTTAAGGGGCGAAATGATCCGCGGTGCCACCCTATTTCACTTTCCTGTCACCAGAGAAAGCCTCACCGGGTACTCACAATCCCTATGTATTGCTTCATACCCTGATCCTGTAACGTGGATCCAACGTCATAGCATCACGCAATAAGCGATCCGTATGCGGCTCCGAGCCTTGCTTCATCCTATCTAAGTTATCTGCTCTCAGCATACACAGACTCTCTGTAAACTTAAAACAAGAAGCCATCGCTTAATTAAAGAAATACAGCCATTAAATAATAAGCTATGCGCCTCTTGTCATTAATAGGATTACTCTTCTCTTCATTGCCTTTATTACCTTATGAATAAAGCTTTTCATATTTAATACTCATTTTATACAATCTAGCATGCTTTATTCATTTTGTCAAGAATCTGTGCTGCATGTAAACCATATTACTCATTATGAAAGACCATCAAATTTTCTTAAATTCTTTATTGGTAATGGTAAATTATTAATTTGAGAATTAAATATGCTAATTTGGATGTTGACCACCATCCAATGGGATGGTATAATATTCGTAGAATTTTCAATATGAGGAGGTAATGCGATGAACGAAACTAAAATAAATACAACTGAAAAGATTACTATCAATATCAATACGGTTGACCTTGGCTATATTGATTTACTTGTTAGCGAGGGTTATTATGCAAACAGAACAGAATTCATAAAGTCGGCTATAAAAAGGCAAATTGATAAGCATGAAAACGACACAAAGCAGCTTTTAGAGCAAAGAAAAAGCTATGGCTACCAATTCTCAATTGGTGTTGGAGGACTATCTAAATCAGAGCTAGAAAAAATTATCAAGTCTAATGAAAAGAAATTAAAAATTGTTTCTGTCGGTTTATTTGTTATACCAAAGGACATAACGCTGGAATTACTTGAGCAAACAGTTGAATCAATAAAAGTATATGGAGTATGCAGATGCTCTCAAGAAATCAAAGATAAATACAAATTATAAGACTTTAAAATCAGTTATACAGAGTTGCAAGGAGGGAGTTGAATCCCTCCTTATTATTAATTACTAATACCTGATATTAATTATAACCAGGCAAAACCTTGAACACTGCTTCAAGCTCAAACTCTTCATAAGTTATATAACACTATTAGAAACCAAACCATGATAAAATATTTTTATATGTCAGAAAGGGAACAAAAAACACACTATCTGCTTTTATCAAAGATAATTATTCAAGATACAGTTGTTTAGTATTCATCATCTCATCGATTTTTCCCGGATATTCACATCATAAATCTTGAAGTAATAAAAAAATTATGGTATTTTATAGGTGTAATAAATGGACATGTCCTTAATCATTGATATACTGTTTGATGTATTTTTATTATATGACAGTTCAAGGAAGCTTCGACTTAATAAAGGAGACTTAAGCATGAAAAACGGCAAAAGACTTAGCATAGCTATAATTGCGGCAGTTTTCACATTCATACTTGCAGGCTGCTTAAAATCAGCAGACGATGTCGCATCTCCTGCAGCTACGCAAAAACCAGAGCCAACTCAAGCTGTTGAAGAACTACAGCCAAAAGAGCCTGCCTCAACAGCTACTCCTACTATTGCACCAGCTCCGACAGAAATGCCGGAAGAGGCAAAGGCTCCAACCAGCGAGCAGGCAACTGAAAATGAAGACAAACCGGAAGACTCCTATGAATCAATGATTGATATTTCAAATGCATATATGAGTGCAATTACTGTTACAGAGGACAGTCCTTCAGATTACATGGCAAAAAAGGCTGACAGAACCTACGGCACTGTTGTACATAAAACTTATGCTTCAAAAACAACCGGACTTACCAGAGGAGTGAATATTATTCTCCCTCCCAACTATGATGAGTCCAAAAAATATCCTGTGGTTTATCTGTTGCATGGTATCTTCGGAAATGAGCATTCGATGCTGGAAGGCAACTTCTTAATAGAAATTAGCGGTAACCTGGCAGCCGAAGGTAAAACCAAGGAAATGATTATTGTACTGCCTGATATGTTTGCTAAAACTGATATAAATCAGCAGCCTTCACTTACTCAGGAAGGCATGCTTATATATGATAACTTTATTAATGATCTAGTCAACGACCTGATGCCTTTTATCGAAGAGAATTATTCGGTTCTTGCCGGCAGGGAGAATCAGGCAATAGCCGGCTTCTCCATGGGCGGCAGGGAGGCTTTATACATAGGATTTACACGGCCTGATCTCTTTGGCTATATACTTGCAATTGCACCTGCACCCGGACTGACTCCCGGTAAAGACTGGGCCTTGAATCATCCCGGTCAGATGCAGGAGGATGAGCTTCGGATAAAAGACAGCGATGAAACACCATATCTTATTATGCTTTGCTCCGGCACCAACGATCGTGTTGTAGGTACGTTTCCAAAGAGCTACCATGACATTATGGAAAGAAACGGAGTAAATCATATCTGGTATGAGGTATCAGGTGCGGATCATGATAACCGTACGATCCGCAGCGGTTTATACAATTTCTTCAGTTCTATATTTAAGGCAGAGGATTTTAATTAATCAGTAAAAAGTTCCTCATATATATGTAAAAGACTTGAAAGAAGTATCCAGCCCACTCTTTCAAGTCTTTTTGCTGTCATTTATACAAATCAATCCAATAAATTTTGATTTCCTGGCCTTTGTATACAGACTCGCTTGTCAATATGCCTCCACAGCTTATGATTGTTCTGCTTGATGCTATATTATTCTTGTCACAGGAGATCATTACCCTCGGTATCATAAGCTCCCTGGCCTTATCCAGTACCAGCGCAAGCTGTTGCTTGCCATATCCCTTTCTTCTTTCTGATGGGCGAATCCCATAACCGATATGGCCACCGTACTTTTCCAGCTCCTCGGTAAGCCAATGACGCAGCTGTATTGAACCAATAATTCTTTTATCCGATTCCCGGACTGAAAAATATGTACTGGCATGTACATTATTACTTGATAATCTATCCTTCTCAATGGAAAGAGCAATATCCAGCCATTCATCAAAATTATCATAATGCGACAAACCGCAGCTTCCATTTATATGTTTTTCGCCATAATCAAGGAATTCCTGCCGATAATCCAAAATATCTTTTTCCAGTTCCTTGGACGGTTTCACAAGAATTAAATTATCCATATAAACCTCCTGCATATATTATATATACTGATTTATAGAAACTGATATATATAGAGCAATTTAATATAATATAAACATAAGAATACTTACACAACAGGGCAGGCTTCATCCACTTTGCCTATATTGGCTTCACTATCCTTTATATACTCGTATTCAGGATATCTTACCATATTATTTCTAAGTATGGACAGCAATATCGGTTGGATTTCCTTATTATGACGGCTGCGTATAGCACAGCTTTTATTTTTTACATGTTTAGCATAACATCCTTGTATTTATCTATTTCTGATAATGCAATATCTAACGGCATTTCAGAAAGGCAAAGCCAATAATACCATTCTACAAACCATGGTCGTTTTTTCTTATGAAAATGCTTGTAATAATTATTAATTCTGCTTTTAATCCAGTCTTTATCATCAGGTGCTACTGTAGATATAAATCTTAGCACCAGCAAAGATGCATCATAGCATTCTCCAATACCACATTGCTGATAACCAAAACAGGTGGTTTTGAACCATCTTTTAATCATCATATCAATGAGCAATGTGAACAAATGTTCGACACGTTGATTGCAGTAGTCTAAAGTCTTTAACTGCAGCTACTCAAGTTATTTTTATGACATCTGTTATATATTACTAATTATATGAGCTTATTACAGCCGATTTTCTGCTGACAAACATAATCAGCATTTTTCGCCTATATACATTATGTGGGATGACATGATTAGGTAATCTTCAATTTCACACATTCTATAGGCATATTCTATCCATGTGCTTCTGTGGGGTTCCTCCAGAGCCTCTATATGAGTTAATTGGCAGGCCAAAAAGCCTTCCTGGCCAAACATTGTCAGCTGCTTTAGACCAAAGGAATTGCAAAAGCTTTTGATCTCCGGCAACGACGCAAACCTGGCCTCGGTAAAGGCTCGCCCCTCCCAGCTCGTATTATTGCAAATGCATTCTGCATAGCCATTGCCGGAATCCAATTCAGCCTTAAAGCCCTGTAACCATTCGTCCATATAATACATTACTCCGGCAAATAAATTAATGAAGGCTATATAAATCTTGCCGTTTGGCTTTAAGTACGCCAATGCATTATTTATAACCGTCCGTCTTTCTTCCTCATCAAAAATGTGATACATCGGGCCCATGACCAAAATGTGATCATAATACTCATCCGGATACAAGTCATTATCCAAGGCATTGCCACATATGGTTTTTAGCCTTACCCCCAGCTCAGCCGCTTTATTTTCAGCAAAACGGACATTACCCTCTGACAGATCAAATAAGGTAACATCACAGCCACGGGATGCCAACCAAATCGAATACCTTCCCGGGCCGCCTCCAATATCAAGAACCTTATCTCCTTCTTTTATGTAACGGTTAAGCATCCGGCTGGTTATAATAAACTCGATCCTGCTTTCATCAGTTCTGTCCCACTCCATTTGTGGATTCGCATCATAATATGCTTTAATTATCTCAGTGTTTTCTGCTTTCATATTAAATCCCCATATCCCAATTTAGCTTAGTTGACTTCGGCAAGCTCTTAACCCATTTATAGGCCGGCAGCAGCTTTTTAGAAGCAAATTAAATTATCCCTGCAAATTCACAGTCAGGCATTTTCTTATTTAGTTCAAATAATACCGGTATATTATCAGTAACCATCTGCATAATGCAGGGTAAAAAACAGGTGCTTCATTTTTTATAAGCACCCTAAAAATAGTATTAATACGAATAATAATAGTCAATATTCACTTTGTCAACCATTTTTTCTGAATAATTAAATAATTACATAATTAAATAATTACATAATAATTTGAATTTTAGAATTTGAATTTTAGGTTGTTTGATAGGATAAAGCAAAAGCATTAGTAGCTATCTATTCTCCAATTGCCATCTACGTTTTTCAAAGTTACTAAAACATCCTTTATTCCATCGTCTGTGTCTTCCTGCATAAGCAGTACCATTTCTGATTCAGACATTTGGTTTACCCCTTTGACCTCCGAAAGCAAGGGCGTGGATACAGCATCCAGCATAGCAACACACAGCTTTCCGTCAACCTCCTTAAAATAAGGATAATCCCCTCCCAATACCCAATTATAATAGCTGTGACTTATAAAATCCTTGGTTAAAACATTCTCCATAACAGACCGTATATCATCAATCGAACTATATTTATTATCCTTTACCACAAAATAAATATGTCCGCTTTCTTCTTCTATGATTTCCTCACTGTATGTATCCAGTCCGCCATATATGAGCCTGTTCATTTCACGATATAAAGGCATCAAATCATCAATAATTTTCTGTGCCTTCTTGATTTCTTCATCATTTTCTCCGGAAATCCCGCTTATATCAGTCATAGGAGTTATCTCAGGTGATTTATCCGGAATATGAGTTGGAACAAGTGATGGTAAGTCTGATGAAATTGATTTTGATGTATCATTATTATTCACTGAGACATTATCTCTGGTTCTTGACTCATCATTATGCTTGTTTTTATTGGAACATGAAACTGCAAGTATTACTGCCGAAACACAAATGGCATATAAAAAGAAGCTTTTGGGTTTTGACATGGCATATCCCCCATTAAATAATTACATAATATAAAGATTGCAGCTTAGTAAGTATACCAAATCAAATGTGCAGAAAAATAACCAGATAATGCCTAACCTAGCAATCCTTTCTTCAGCAAGCTATCCACAGAAGCTCTCAGACCTTCAACCGTCTTGGTTTCAATAACAGATAAGCAATCACATTTTTTAGCAATATCTATTTTTTCACAGATATCTATATCTCCTTCAAATAAAGGAAGATGGTCCTTTTTATCCAATGCATCATGAAAATGCATATGCTTAAGCTTATCAATGTTATCCATTATAAATTTCATATCCCTATAACCGCTTGAACGATCATGCCCAATGTCCCAGGTAAGATATATCCTGTCATAATCAAGCAATAGTTCTACAGCCTTCCTGATATAATCCATATCATAGATTCCTGTATTTTCTATGCATAGCCTGATATCGCCATCCTCCAACAAGGACTGTGCATATGCTCCAAACCCTTTTATTCTGTCTATGTATTCATTAAAATATTTACTGTACAAATGAATTCTCCGACTTGGCAAGGTAAAATATACACCTGAATTCATATGCATATTAATAACCGGGCAGTTTAAACCTGCAGCAAGCTCTACCGTATCCTTGAAAATTTTTTCATATGCATCCCGAACATACTTATTAAAATTAGCTATATCAAATTCCTCAGGCAAATGTATGGTATAGAAGATATTGTACTTATCCTTCAAATATATCAGCCTGTCCAGCTCAATCTTATCCGGCTGGTACTCAGGCATATTCATATTAAGCTCTATAAAATCAAGCCCCAAAGAGGTGCAGAGGCTTAGATTTTCTTCAATACCATTCAGTTCAATCAAGGTGGGCATACCCCATACGTTCTTCTTCATACACTCTCATTCCCTTATAACATAAGTATATACTAATCGAGAATAATTAATATCCTTAACATAGAATAAAACTCAGCGAAGCTTTTTTGACATATATAAAACCAGGTCATCATCATTGCAGCAATTGGCGTATTGCTCCAGCTGAGTATATATGTCAAGTACCTATATGTCTCCTGAAGCTTACTTGTCAGTAACGGGCTTTTCCACTAAAGTCCCTGGCCACTATTTTAAAGACACAAACACTATCTGTCATATTATCGGTAAATTTAAAGTCCTTACCGGTCTGATGCTTCATCAATGCTGACAAAGCAAGCTTCTTTTCCTCTGGCTCATCAATAAAGACTACCTTACCGTAACCAATAATGCTTTTATATGCATATGAATAATCACAGGCCTTATCTCCTTCAATAAGTCTGTGCTCGCAATCCATTTCAAAGCATATATCGCTATTAGCTTTGAAGGCCTCAATCTTTCTTCCTTCCTTTGCGCTATGGAAATATAGCTGCAGGCAGCCCTCTGTATAAATATAGCCAAAATTCATAGGGACAATATAAAGGCCCTCCTTATCCTGCATTGCAATTCTGCAAACCTTGCAGGCATCAATAATATTCAATATCTCCTGTAAATCCTTAACCTCTCTGTCTTTTCTTCTCATAAGCATCCAACTCCTTTATAAGGATAAATTCATTAACCAGATTATGTCTTTCAAATATAAAATATCCCTCATTTGCTGCAGAATATCTCAGTTTAACTGCAATTGAAGCAGTTGATGCAAATGCGCAGCTTATCATTATCCTACCATCATATAGTAGCAACTATTATATAAAGTAGCAACTCATTTTAACTGAAAGCTTATAAGCTTATTTTTATTACGCTCGGTAAATATCTTCCACTCTAAATTATTCATGTTGTATATGACAGACCATTGAAGTTTATTTTCACCATTATCATCGTAAATACCTATTTCCGACAACAGTTCAATAGCCTGTTCTTCTGTAAGAATACCATTGTTTTCTTCAATTGCGGATTTAACCCTGTTATAAGGCAATTACCATGAGAATTGCAGACATGCATATAACTAATAAAGTAATACCAGCTCTTCTTATAATTTTTTTCATATATCCTCCGTATAGACCTATAGTAAAGAGATAAAGGGTTCCCCCAATACTAATAGCCGATAATTTTACTGTATTCTCCTGCAGATAATATTATACTGTAATCTCCACCCTGTTGCCATCCGGATCAGCTATCACACTTTCATAATAGCCGTCTCCTGTAGTCCTGGGCTCACTTAATACCTTAATTCCGTCAGCCCTGAGTCTGCCTGTTAACTCATCAACAGCTAATTTACTACCAACACTTATTGCAAAATGTGCTAATCCCACGACATCAAAAGCAGGCTCCTTTTGTCCGCTAACTTTCGGCTTTTCCATTATCTCAAGCCTGCAGGCTTCATCAAAGGTTAAAAAATATGATCTGAAGCCTGTCTTTTCATTAATAAAAATATTCCCGGCCTTGGCATTGAAGTATTTAACATAGAATTCCTTTAGGCCTTCCAAATCCATTGTCCAGATAGCAATGTGTTCAATTTTCATTTTCAACAACCCTTCTTGGATAGTTTTAGTAGCTTTTAATCCTCTTTCATTCTGCTCTGCCTCAAGCTTTTTACAAAGGGATGGTCAATGACCTTATCATATGCATTTTGATATTCATTGCTGTCAGGACTGATTTTTTTAAATTCCTTAAGCAAAGCAAATGTCGGAATAGGGTCCGGCTTCATATCAAGAAGCTTGTCGACAATAGTATTTATATCAAACATTGCTTGATACCCTCCCTGATATTGGATAAAGCACTTTAGATATCAGTACTATTGAAATATTTGAATATATCAGGTATTAATACTTGATGCCAGCTACCATTTCACCATGATTATGAAAATTTTACCATGATTATAACATATGCAAACATATGTCTCAACCTAACAAGCTCAAAAAAATTATTAAATATATAGATTATTCTTTAAGCCATAAGCTTATTCTGATAATAAAAACTATATGCCGGAACAGACCTAAAGTCCATACCGACATATAGTTTTAAACATACCGGATTTGCAGATATCAATCATCCCTATCCTTTTCTGATTTAATAATCCGACCTGTTACTGCATCCAGCTCGTAATCGTATTCATAAGATCCAGCCTTAAATTCGATTTCATAGATCGCTTTTCCATCATCATTATCAAATTCGATCTTTAAATCCCTGATTTGTCCGACATCAAGGCCTGAATGCTGAAGTACAATTTCCTTAGCCTTTGCTTAGATCAATATAGCTATCTGAGGACTTAGGGATTGGTGTTATCTCAGTACCTGAGGCTTCCTTTGCGTCCTTGCTTTTTGAGGCACTTTTTTCATATCCTTGCTTTCCGATTCAGATTTTAATACCTTTCCTGTATATGCATCAATTTCATATTCATATTCTGCTTCCTTTGTCTCAAACTCAATCTCATACACCGGCTTGTGATCGTCCCTGTCCAGCTCAATTTCTGATTCTGTTATGGCCGATTTACTTACGCCGGCGTGCCGGATTCTTTACTATAGATAAGGCAAAGCCGTATATTGCCGAGCTTGTCTTTTCATACAGCGTACCAAGGGAGGCTTTATCACCATTTGAAATACCGTCAATATATTGATCCAGAAGCTTTGCTTCTGTATCAGCTTCCGGAGTATTTATGTTGAAAGTTGACATAGCTTTTCCTCCTGTTCATTATATTAATGCTCAAAATGCAGATTTTATTGCATATGATGCTGCTTTTATTTTTTTCCATAAATGGCACAGCATATTATGTTAAGAGAACAATCTCTTTTCTGCTAAAATTATATCGGCCGGGAAAAAGTATAGGTAGAAAATCTTATATACTTAATAACTATAAAGGGGCTCCTGCCCAATAGCTTAATTAGCTATTTTGCAAAAGCCCCGATTAAAACCGTTCCCTTATAATAATTTCACCTTACAGGAATCATTATCTATAATTTTATCATACTCCAATCACTGATTGATTCTTAAATCATTCAGCAACCTCGCATTTTTATTATTTTCCCTCACATTTTTCAATAAACTCCCTATGCGTAAGGATTGTTGCTATTGTATCACCAAGCTGGGTAAAAACAGCAGCTAAAATGGCAAGCTCATCTTCAGAGAGGCACTTGGCTAAGGAACAGGCAATGGTTGAGACAAATACTACAAGCTCACATTCATTCATGCATAACACCCCTTAATCCTATATATGCATTAACCATCTTTTATGTGAGTGGCATTATCAATGAGAGCATGCGCCATTTTTGCATACTGCCTGCTTCTGTAAAGCATAAGCTATTATGTTATTTTAGGATTCATTTTTCTTTTACATTGCATTTTTAATATTTCTGTATGTTTTTCTTATAATATAAAAGCCTATTACAGCTATTACAATTAAGTTAATAATCAATATGTACTTCCTTCCATCTGATGCTGCCGTATCCATGAAATATTCACAGACTATAATATTAGGATTCCACAGGATAGGTGACACAAAATCCAACCCCAGCAGCTTTATTACATAAGGAACCAAAAAGATGGCAGAGGCAAGCGATAGCGCTGTAGCGGTATTTCTTGAATAATATGATATGCATAATACAAGCATCAGCATAATCAAGGCTGCCAGCAGGCGGACAGCATACAGCAGGCATAAAAAGCCGCCAATGGATAAAGGAAGAGGAAATTCATGATATCTTGATATACTCTGGATAGGCGCTTCTATCCCTCTTGTTCCGTAGCTTTCCAGTATATTCACAAGCCCGGGCAAATAGGCTGCTATATAAAGAAGGCCGGTAACTACTGCAGCGGTTCCCAATCTTCTGTATAAAGAATGCAGCCTTCCCTTGGCTGTTGTCATAAGCAGCCGCCTTGCGGCAAAGGTATTCTCTGCTGCATATACAGGTGCTGCACAGGCAATCAGGCTGATAAGAAATATCAGGTGGGCAAAATTCATATCCTCATTCTTCATTACACCCAAAAGCTGATTATAACCGGTATCGTACACCAGCCATGGCTTTATTTTACTCTCTTTTTCATAATAAGGCTCAAGCTCCGCCACCTTATCCTGCAGCATCATAAAGCCGATTTCTCTTTGCAGCTCCATGCTTATAGATCTTGTCAGATTTTCATATACCAATATGTTAATTTTACCCTCACGCAATTGCTCATCCAAAATTGCCAAATCATCCTTAAGCTGCTGATACCTGGCCGCCTCTTTTTCAATAAAATCATAGGTATGCTCCCCTATCGGCCCTTCAAGCTGACTAATATAGAATTTATAAATACTGTCATACATTATAAAGGGCATCTGATATGCCTTATATGAATTCCAACCAAGCAGCATTGCAGCAATAATAATAAACAGACCCTTATTTACTATAAGAATTTTATAGGCTTCATATTTCCACAGGCTTGCTGAAGCCCTTCTTTTTATGTGCATATGGTTAAATAACCAGCTAACAAATCTGCTGTCATGAAATATCAGATTCTTTTGCCCTGCAAAAACTATCAAATTAACTGCTACGAAAAGCAGATTGCCAAAAATGAGCATGGCAATACCGGCCTTAAATAAATTCAGCGGTTGCCCAAAGAAATTCAGGTCAAGATAATTCTTATACAATACATTGGTATCAATCAGGCAAACAGGATTTATGAATTTTAAAATACTCAAATAGGAATTAGCCTTTATAAGAACATAGAACAATGAGCTGATTATAGCATAAGAAAATGATGTCACATATACAAACAAGGCTGTCTTTGCAATTATGCATAAGAAGGCAAGAATTGAAGCTATCAGAAAATATGCTGCAATCTTAGTAACTGAATATATTATCAGATAGCCGGCTATGGATAGCTTAACTGTCGAGCCGGTAAAGCCCTCGATTGACTGAATAACAGCCGACAGATCGCATGAGCCGTACATAATAGTAGATATGCAATATTTGCCTGCATACAGAGAAAAATAAATCCCGATACAGGCACTGTAGATTGCCAGCATTTTTTTAAATATAAGATCCACCCTGCCCTTTTTGGCAGGCCGTAATAATGCAAACAGACCTTTTTCTTTTTCGTTCAGCAGTAAAAGCATCGTGACTAAAAAAATAAGCAAAAAAGCCAGTAAATCCGTATACAAGGTATCCGTGGCAGCTGTAACAGGCTTGGAATTAACAAGCCTGGGACGAATCCCCTTTAAATGCCGATAAGCAGGAGGGGTACGAAGTATGCTGCGGTAAGCAAAGCTGTCTTTATCCGAAAAGATAGATACCTTTGTTATAGTACTTGCTCTGCTTTCTATCTCTTCTAGAAAGCTGTCATAGCTCTTGATCTTTTCAAACTGTGTTCTTACACTGTAATAAAACATGCGGTTAGCATAATCTTCTTCTGCAATCTCTGCATACCAATTATTAAGATATTCCTCTATCCGGTCATTATCATTAATCCTTTGCAGTTCAGCATATACTCTTTTATAATCATCCGCTTCCACTAATTCATTTTTAGCCGACCAGACAGAAAGAAATATATTTATTGCAACAGCACCAAGCAGGGCAATCCATATAATTTTGTTAGTTAATAATTTCATCAGCTCATATCTGTACAGCTTCATACAGCCCACCCCTTATTTGTCAGTTCCTTGAGCCTTTCTAACACCTCCGTATCAGGCTTTATACGGTCATCAAACAAATAGAGGTAGAGATCTTCAAGAACAGGCTTAACCGGTCTGTAGTCATATCCTTCGGGCTGATCGTCAGAAAGTATTCGAACAATTACAATGTCATTGTCCTTCAGCATAGAGCAAACACGCCACCTTGATGAAACCTTGGGCAACTCCTCCTCCCGAACATGCAGCTCATATACCTTGTCGGCAATAATTTCAAGCATCTTGGCAGGCTGGGACTTTACGACAAGCTCTCCCTGCTTTAGTATCATAATCTCATTGGATATAAACTCAATATCGGTAACAACATGAGTGGCAATCAGAACAAGCTTGCTAAAGCTTATCTCCGATATCATATTACGAATCCTTATTCGTTCCTTCGGATCAAGCCCGGCGGTTGGCTCATCCAGAATTAAAATCTTCGGATCATTTAATATAGCCTGGGCAATTAGGATTCTTTGCTTCATACCGCCTGAAAAGCTGCCAAGCCGTTTGTCGGCAGCGTTCGACAGATTAACCATGGAAAGGACTTCTTCAATTCTGTCATTCAGCTTCCTTTTTTCCATGCCCTTAAGGGTTCCCATATAGCCCAGGAACCTTCTTGCCGTGAAGCTGTCAAAAAGAGCCTGCTGCTGAGGCATAAAGCCCAGCAGACTCCGGTAGCTTTCTCCCAACTGCCGGATATCCTTTCCGTCAAGCATGACCTCTCCTGTGTTTTGTACAAGATTGTTTACCAGTATATTAATTAAGGTAGATTTTCCTGCTCCGTTTGGTCCCAGCAGACCGTATATACCTTCAGAAAAAGAGCAGTTTATGTTTTCCAGCGCCATTTTACTGCCATAGGATTTTGAAAGATTATGTATCTCGAGAATCATTGTACATCACCTCTTTTTATCATAGATAAATATTATGATCATGAATACATTATTGTACTCACTTGATCTATTGCCTATATCGGTGGTACCAGGGTATATTTACTCTTGTCATTATAATAATCTTCTTTTAGTATATAGCCAATTCGTTGAGTAACCTTCCCCCTGACATCATTATGCAATATAATATAGTAATCTCCTACCTCTGCCAGCAATTTTATTTCTGTTTTTTCAGGAAGCGTTGCCTTTAGTTCCCTAAGCTCATGTGTTGTTAGATCATAGATGAATTCCTTTGCATTTTCTTTATATCCGACAGATGTATTATCCGAATATTTACTTTTCATTACATTACCTTCAGTAATATAGAGTCTATCATTAAGAGCATATATATAATTCACAGGTAAATCACATATAACCTTTTATTTACATAAAGCCTTAAGCCATAAAAGATACTCTTGATCATTTAGTACAGAATCTGCATTTTTTGTAAGATCATTATAAAAAGCTACTGCGGAAGAAGCTAAATATCCTATAGGATTACAGCTTAAATTAATACATATAGCGTAATCCTGTGCTATTGCTCTGAATTCTTTATTTGTTGTAGCTTTCTGAGAAAGAGCAGTTTATGTTTTCCAGTGCTTTACTGCCATAGGATTTTGACATATTATGTATTTCAAGTATCATACAATACCTGACCCCGTATTATATAGTAGTAGTTTTTAGAGGCCCTCTCCAAGGACATATTACTAAAATAATTATAGATTCCGATTATGTTAACTCTTAAATTATAGTTACTTATTCAGGTGCCACAAGGGTGAATTTGCTCTTGTCGTTAAAATAATCATCCTTCAGAATATATCCAACCCGTTGTCCAACATTACTATTACGATCACTGTATAAGAAAATATAGTAATCACCATACTCCTTTACTAATTTCATCTCTACCTTATTAGGAAGGCGGGAGTTTACTTCTTTTAATTCACCTGTAAGCAAATTGTAGCAAAATTCTCTGGCGTCTTCCTTAAAACCAATGATAAGCTCAAAAGTAGTATCGCTGATTTTTTCTATACCCTCGGTAAAAAATATATTATCTCCAATAGCATTACATGTTTTAACAGGTCCTTCATATATTATCTTTTCTTCTTTACTGTTAAAATTATATGAAACCATCTCATAAGAGCCGTCAGCCCGTTTTCGGTTATAATAATAGCAATCCCGATACACCAGTAAAGGAGTGGGCAAATCAAGCGATGTTTGCTCACCTGTGTCCAAATTCAAACTAAACATCTCTTCATGAAAAACATCCATTACTGCGGCCATATACCTTTTGTAATTTTTTTCATCTTTCAGATAATCCTCCAGATTACCTTTCAGGCCATAATCTTCAGGATTAATGATTTTATCATAATAGCGGTGATAAATAATTAAATTATTTCCTATTACACCTGAAGGAATATATCCGTCAATACCTTCATTACTGTTAAGGGTTATTCTCTTTACTTTATAATTTGTCATATCTATCTGATACAAATCCCATCGTTCGGCAGAGGTTGATATTCCATCCACAAATTTAGGCTTTGGTGCTACGATATATAAAGTATTATTTATCAAATAAATATCATTAATCATATCGCAGTCCAACGCTGCAACTATTTTAGTTTCAGTACTGCTAACATCGCTCTTAAAAAGATACGATATAAAGGTTTCTGTAGAATCATGCATTTCATATTTCTTTTCAATATAATACTGATCATTTCCAATAAAAAAAGTATAAGGATGGCATAAACGGGAATTACAATCCAGTGCGGTATGATCACAATTAGGCTTGGTGCAAAAATATATATTTTTCATAGTTTCAAAATCAAAATAGCACTTAAATAATCCAACTTTAAAATCATCATATACAAGTCCGTTGTCATCAGAAAATGAATTTGAATGAATTACTCTTACAACATTGCGTTCTGCATTATCTGTATTGTTCCTCGTACATGCCGACAAAAAGAGCAAAAGGCAGCAAGCTATAACAATATGTATGCTAATCTTTTTATATAATTTAAATTTAATCATCGTACTTCATTTCCTCCTGCGCCACCTTCTTTGAGTTTAGCCACTCATTTCTCTGTCGATTGACTTCATTCAGAAGCTTATTCAGTCCGTTTTCATTTAATTGCTTTCTTATATCTGCTATAAAACCATCGAAATCCTTTATTTCTCCAGTAAGAATATTTGATACTTTGTTCATAATTATATCTGTTTTTTCTATCTCATTAGTTACGTTCGAAGTATCAAATATAAAATCATAATAGGTAAAAGAAAGCTCTTCATTGAGTTTCCAGTAAAGTTCTTTCTTGTTAGAATATTCATAACTACGAGGATATGAAATATAAGCATTTCCATAACCTATATAATACATATCCGGCCAATAAATTTTACCGTCCCGCATTATGTATGTCCTGTTTTCAATGCCATAGGTTAGTAAATTAGTTAAATACGGATCCGTATACACTCTCATCAAAAAATCAAATGACTCATCCTTATGTATGGAGGTTTTTGATATAACATTTGCGTACATTGAATAATTATTCCATGATAAACAGCTGTCATAATAATCATTAAGGATAATTTCAATTACATCATTCGAGTTTGCTAATTCCTTGTCTTTATTATATAAAGGTATTATTGGAATTAAGTATGGTAATGATGTATTTACCTTTATTGTAATAAAGAAATCATCCAATAAATTACTTAAACTGCCAACAAAGCCTTTGTTGGCATACTGCCATAAAGCTTTTAACCAACGCAAATATTCCTCATCATCCAATACTGATTCTGCATTCTTCATCGTGTTATTATATAAAGAGACAGATATTGAATCCAGATATCCCAGTGAAATTCCGGATAAGTTAAATGCTACGCATTTATCTAATGCTATAACTCTGAAATTAGAGTTTTCTTTTTCTCCTTCTGCCACCATTTTAAGAATATTTTCCAACTCATATATCGGTTTATTTAAATCCTTCACAGACAAATTATATTTTCTCATTATATCCTTATTTACTATATACGAAGGCGGGCCAAATACAAAATCAGCTCTGCCGTTAATTCCATATATTTCTCCATTCACATCACAAGACTTCCAATTATTCTGGGGCAAGGAATTGTACAATTTCATACCTTTCTCTGTAGATAAAAAGCTATTCCATGGTTCAAAATACCCTTTCCTGGCCAGTTCAAAGTAATTATTTCTGTCTATTAGCATAATATCTACATTATTCAGCAATTCACATATTATCTTTTTCCTTTCCTCAGAACTAAGACGGTCATTGGCATGACTACTAATTAATTTCTGTTCTTCAGTCAGAGACTGAAAAAAGACAACATAGTCGGTTCCATTATGAATTAAATAGCTATTAATCTCATCTGTTATAAAGTCAGATGGCGCTATTCCTACAATAGTCAAAATGGTTTTATCCGGATACTGCTCTTGAATTTCCTCATAGCTTCTCTTTACAGGCCCAACCGGACCAAGCTGTTCTAAATCATTTAAAGAAAGTGAAGAACCGGTTTTGGTATTATCTGATTTCAAAGTTGATGAACCATTTGATACTTCTGAGCTATTTTGCTCGATTTCAGAATTAGCTTTATTGTCATTGCCTTCCTCTCTCATGCTCAATACTTGATCTATTACTGATTTATTTTCATCTTTTTTAGCTGAAGAAGAACAAGCTGATAAATAGAATATGAATAAAATTATTAATAAAACAAAAACTACTTTTTTTATATTAATCCTCCTCCCAATATTCTCATTTATATTAGTAGTGTTTTTTATGTTCAATTACGTGCATTTCGCTTATTCTGTATGGGTGCCGAATATCGCTATATAACTACATTATAAATAGATATACCAATAACCGTCATCAACACTCCATGTTATTTTCATTCTCACATCAGGATCACTATGAGTTGAGTATGCACTTGTTATTATATTGTTTGAGCCAGCACTTAGTCCTACACCAACAGATGCATAACCTGATGATCCTGTACCATTTCCGTAATATTTTTTATCTACACTATTCCATACAGTTATACTTAAGCTAACCCCTACGGTACCATACGAGTTTGTAGATGCAGATGCCCATGTTCTATAAAAATCTTCTACTGTTAAAGAAGCAATATAGACAGTGTAGACATTTACTTTTGCAGCAGGAAGAACTAGAACGTTAAGCATTATAGCTAATGACAATATACTTATTAATAACCTTTTACACTTATTAATAACCTTTTACACGCTTTCATTGAATCCCTCCTAACGTCTAATATTCGGCACCCATACTTGTAAGATATGGATTGCTTCCATATACTTACAATATATAGATACCATATTATACCTTTTTTTGTTAATATATATTATATATTGCTTATTTATAGTATTATGTTTTGTATATTGTGTATAATATAAATATAAACCTTTAGCTAAATATTGTCAATTATATTAAAGGATTTTAAGTAATTGACTGACAATATTTCAAATCTATCTTAATGCTAAACTTTATGAGATGAACAGATATTAAAGCAATCATGATTGAATTCTTTGAACCTAAGTGGCAATAGATCAAATATATGTGCAGGAGTAATTTCTACCTTTATTGAATTTACTCTTGCAAACTAGAATTTAAAAAAACATGTAACTCTTATTTCATATTCTTGTTGGTGAAATAAATATTATACAAACATATGTTCTTGCATATAATTATCCTGAATTATTCATCGTAACATATACAACAGTGCCTGGCACTGCATAATTACTATGTTTTTATCTTCTTATTGCTTTCACTTAAAAAGTGAAACTGAACTATAGAAAAAGGGTCTCAGC
>Ga0134093_1001474_pt1 | contig 22265 bp, 29 predicted proteins | sample 4_1taG_FD_94452 | JGI IMG/M metagenome (GOLD analysis project Ga0134093, IMG submission 94452) | Switchgrass degrading microbial communities from high solid loading bioreactors in New Hampshire, USA - 4_13_20_68_A1 metaG | ecosystem: Engineered > Bioreactor > Semi-continuous > Anaerobic >...
ATATGGGAGATGACCACTGTCCGGGCAAACAAGGAGCACCCCGCCATGTTCCCTGTGGAGCTTCCATGGCGGTGCATCAAAATGCACAGCGACAAAGGCGGTATTGTGCTTGAGCCGTTTTCCGGCAGCGGCACCACTATAATTGCGGCTGAACAGACCGAGCGCAAATGCTACGCAATGGAGTTATCCCCTGTTTACTGTGATTTAGCTGTTAAGCGCTGGGAAAACTTCACGGGACAAAAGGCGGAGCGAGTATAAAGCAGGTTTTTAAACAATCACTTGACTTTTTGCGCCCTTTGAGTGATGAATGTTGGTAGGAGGGAAAGGGGGCGCAAATATTGACAAGGGTACAAATAAAGATGATGATGGAAGGCCTAATTGCCACTGCGGTAGAAAAAATAAGTGTGCTGGGGTGGGAAGATGCCAAGGAGGATGTGCAAAAACTTACTGATGTCGTGGAGGACTTGGAGATGTTTTGGGACTCGGATGGAGAGTTAACGGAGACAGATTGGGTAGCTGCAATGCTTGCTGCAATAGAAAATGCCGGCGGCGAGGTTGCTGAACTGTAACAAATAAATCACGATGTAGCGATTAAGGCCAAACGGCCTTTTTCTTTTGCCTTGAAAAGGAAGTGATAGCGGAATGAGGCGGGTATTTATATCTCACCCCTACAAAGACGACCCGAAGGGGAACAAAAAGCGGGTAGACACTATCTGCGGGGAATTAGCGGAAAAGGATGATATTCTCCCAATAAGCCCCCTACATTTATTTAGTTTTATGAAAGATGATAGCAATAGAGAAGAAATACTCCAGGTATGTTTCAGGCTAATAGATATATGTGATGAGGTTTGGATATATGGGGACAGCGAAGGTTGCAAGAAGGAAAGGGAATATGCCCTTTCCCGAGGGAAAAAGGTTTTAAAAAAGCGTGGTGATTAAAATGGCGAGGCCAAGCAAATTAACTCCCGAGGTTACAAAGAGATTAACAGAGGCAATCAGAGCCGGAAACTATTATGAGGCTGCTTGTGGTTACGCAGGTATTGGCTACTCTACTTTCCGGGCGTGGATGGTTAGAGGTGAAAAAGCTAAAAGTGGGAAATATCGGGAGTTTATGGAGGCTATAAAAAAGGCAGAGCATGAAGCGGAAGTTAGAATGGTTGCACAGTGGCAAAAGCACATGCCGGAGAACTGGCAAGCCATAGCGACGTTTTTGGAACGGCGCTATCCAGACAGATGGGGGCGCAGGATGGATGTAAGGCAGGACATCAAGCAGGAGGTGCAAGGGCAGGTGACACAGAGGTATGAGTACGACATTACGCACAGAGTTGAGCAATACGCAGATGTCTACCGCCAGCTTGCACGACGAGGCGTATTTTGCGGCAGTGATGAGGGCGACGATACTGGAGAACCCTTGGATACCGCATGACCCGACCCCCAAGCAGGCAGAATTTTTACTTATGCCGGACATTGAAGTGCTATTTGGAGGCAGTGCCGGCGGAGGGAAATCGGAAGCCTTATTAATGGCAGCGCTGCAGTATGTTGACGTGCCGGGCTATGCTGCTATTTTGTTTAGGCGAACCTACACGGACTTATCATTGCCAGGCGCGCTAATGGACAGGGCGCATGAGTGGCTGCAAGGAACAGCAGCGCATTGGAGCGAGAAAAACAAAACCTGGACGTTTCCCTCAGGGGCCACCTTGAGTTTCGGTTATTTGGAAAGCGAAAACGATAAGTACCGCTACCAGTCGGCCGAGTTTCAATTTATCGGCTTTGATGAGCTTACACAGTTTACTGAAACCCAATATCGTTACTTATTCTCCCGGCTCCGGCGGCTGGAGGGTTCAAGCATACCGCTCCGGATGCGGGCGGCGTCAAACCCGGGCGGTGTCGGGCACGAGTGGGTTAAGCAACGGTTTATCGTGGGGGACAAGCCTTTTGTACCAGCAAGCTTGGATGACAACCCGTATATTGACCGGGAAGAGTATATAAAAAGTCTGATGCACTTAGACCCGATAACCCGAGAACAGCTGCTGAAAGGGGACTGGACCGCAAGGGAAGCCGGCAATAAGTTTAAGCGGGAATGGTTTGAGATTGTTGATAGCTACCCGGCCGATGCCCGGCTGGTCAGGTACTGGGACCTTGCGGCTACGGAACCCAAACCCGGGAAGGACCCGGATTGGACAGCAGGTGCACTTATAGCCGAAAAGGATGGCATTTATTATATTGTCGATATAAAAAAGACCAGGACAACACCAAAGGGTGTTGAAGCATTAATCAGGCAAACAGCAGAACTGGATGGGAAGAAGGTTACTATCTACATGGAACAAGAACCTGGTTCTTCAGGTATTAATACGATAGATCATTACCGGCGTAGGATATTGGCCGGTTTTACTTTTTACGGGAATAAAACAACCGGCGATAAGGAATTGCGAGCGAATCCCGTTAGCTCTGCAGCAGAAGCTGGTAATGTAAAGCTGGTTAGAGGTGCATGGATAAACGATTTCTTAGATGAAGCGGAGTTATTCCCTAATGGTGCACATGACGACCAGGTGGACGCCGTAAGTGGTGCCTTTGAAATGTTGACCAGGAGAATAAGAATAGGGCCAGTAAATAAACCGTCGGGATGGTAAGGATGGTGATAAGATGCTAACAAGTTTAAGTTTCATTAGCCCCGGCAAACCTTGGCCGCCGCCGACCGAGGTGGAGCGGTTGGAAAGATATGCTCAAAATAGGTTGTTGTTCGAGGGCAAACACGAGCTAGTATATAAAGACTGGATAAGGCTGCTCCGTGAGGACCAGCAAGCGACACTTGAAATGGTATTGAACTGGCACAAGCGATTGACGCTGTTGTTTGCTGATTTGCTCCTTGGAGAGCCGCCGCGAATTACTGCTGGTGACAAGGACAGTCAGGAACAAGAGGCAGTTGAACGGATTATAGAAGATAATGGATTTATTAATGTTGCGTATGAGGTAGCTCTTGATGTGTCCAGATACGGCACCGGCATATTCAAGGTACGCTATGACGGCAGGGCCATAATCGAAGGCCAGCAGCCGGCGATATGGTTCCCCGTGGTTAAGCCGGACAATATCAAAGAAACACAAGCCCATGTATTGGCCTGGACATATGAGGAAGATACCCAGGAGCGGGGCAAAACGGTTACAAAGAAATACCTGCAAACGGAAATCCACGAGCGGGGGAAAATCACAACAGCTAAATACCCGATTGAAAACAACATTATCGGTCCAGCATTGGAATATAAGGAGACAGAAACCGGCATTGATGAATTCTTGATTGTGCCGGTCAACAACGTCCTTACCACCGACAGGGTAACGGGTCTTGACGATTATAGTGACCTGGATAGTATCATTCAGGAACTTGAAACCCGAATAGCGCAGATAAGCCGGATCCTTGATAAGCATGCGGACCCGAATATGTACGGCCCGGACACGGCCCTGGAGCACGATCCGACAACGGGGCAGTGGGGATACCGGGGCGGGGGCAAATACTTCCCCGTTGGCCAGGGCGAACAACCTCCGGGATACGTCACGTGGGATGGCCAACTCGAGGCAGCATTTAAACAAATCGACCTGCTCATGGAACAGCTATATATTTTGAGTGAAACATCAGCAGCGGCATTTGGCCAGCTCAAGGCGGGCCTTGCCGAATCAGGCACAGCACTAAGACGCTTGATGATGGCTCCGTTGGCAAAGGTAAACCGTATACGCATGAGGTTCGATCCAGCGTTGAAAGAAGTCCTCTGGTTGGCATCGCGATTGGAAAAAGCTCAGGGTATGGCTGGAGCTGTTGTTCTTGAAAACATCCACATTGACTGGAAAGATGGCCTGCCGGATGATGAGCAGGAACTTACACAGAATGAAGTCCAGAGATATACAGCCGGATTAACCAGTCTTGAAAGCTCGCTCAGGCGTCTATACGGCCTTGAAGGTCAAGCGCTGCAAGAGGAAATAGACCGCATCAGGAGCGAGCAGGCTGGGCAGGGAGCCACCGAACTGCCGCCTATCACTCTGCCGCCAGCAGAAGGTGCAGAAGAAGGCGCAGGTGAAGAATAATGGCAGATGTAAGGAAGTTCAGCGATGCCGAGATAAACCGGCTTGTCAAATTCTACGAGCAGGCAGAGCGGGAAATACTTGATCGGCTGAACCGGGCGCTGCTCCGGGCCAATAAAACGGAGTACCTAGTGCAAATGAAAAGAGAAATTGAGGCTATCCTGCAGCAGCTAAGAGATGGGAATCGGACCTGGTGTACGGAAGCGATCCCAAGAGTTTATTCACAGGGGCTATATTCCGCTGATGCTATGCTTAAAGATGCGGGTATTTCGACATCTGCAGCCTTTGGAGCGATACATCAGCAGGCGGCCCAGGTACTGGCTGAAAATGCTTATCAAAGGTTTGAGGATGTTGTGCAGGTGATAGGCCGGCAGGGGAACGACATATACCGGGAACTTGCACTGGAAAACGTCAGAGGAACAGTAGTAGGCTACGATACATGGAAGCAGGCGGCCAAGAGATTCAGGGAACAGCTGGCAGAGCGGGGCGTGACAGGGTTTAAAGACCGATCCGGCCGCATGTGGAATATGCGAACCTACTGCGAAATGCACGCAAGGACGGTTTGTATGGAAGCGCACTTACAGGGTACGGCCAACCGGCTGGTAGAGCAGGGGCATGACTTGATTAAGGTGAGTACACACCGGGGAGCTTGCCCGCTGTGTACGCCATTTGAAGGCAAAATTTTAAGTATTACCGGCAAGACGCCAGGCTACCCGACTCTGGAAGATGCAAAGGCCGCAGGGCTATTTCATCCCCGCTGTAGGCATGCTTATGGCCTTTATGTTGATTTAGATGCCGAGATTGAGGATTAGTCAGGCTTCGGTATGCCCTCGACCAAAATTCCATATATTTGGGGGTCGTTAAATTTCATCGGAATCCGATATTTGCGGCTTATGTAACAATAACACTGTTTCTCCTCGTTCCACTCGATATTTCCAAGCCTGCGTGGCGTACCTGGCCGAGGAATGTACCAGAACCCACACTCTTTCCAAAATAGCCTAGTATGCTTCTTGCCGAGCCGGATAAGAGTAGGTACCATCTTCTCTTTATAGATTAGGCTGATGCGGTGATTGATGCCGACATGGACGGATAATTCGTCCTGCGGCATGTACCATTGAAATTCACTCACAAAATACACCCCTGGATAAATTATACTCCATGGGTTTTGTCATGGAAAGGAGACAATTATGCAGATTCCTGAGAAAATCAAGATAGGCGGCTACATAGTCAGCGTAGAATTTGTTAACAACCTGATGACGGACAGACAGCATACAGGAGAATATCATCCGAGGACTCAAACCATAAAAATCGACAAAGACTGTTCAGAGCAGGAAAGAGAAGAGGTGTTCATTCATGAGGTGTTAGAAGCGATAAAAGCAATTTACGATATTCCGTTAGAACACAGAGATTTATCGCTTTTGGCAACTGTACTGCATCAGGTAATCAAAGACAATCCGGAAGTATTTAAAACAGAATAGCTTGCAAATAAGCGCCCTCGGGCGTTTTTATTTTGCTCTTTTTAAGGAGGGGAATTGAGTGTTTTTAAAAATATGCTTTTTAATATGGTTACATATGATAGGAGATTATCCACTACAAGGCGATTTTCTGGCACAGGTAAAGGGCAAAAATGATTATATTTTGTTTTGCCATTCTGTTATTTGGACTGGTTGCATTACTGTTGGGTTGTTCTTACTTGGGCTTTTTACATGGTGGAAAGCATCAATGTTACTAGCTGGTCATTTTGTCATTGACCGATGGAAGGCTAGAAAACAGGATAAGTCTCATTCACTTACATGTGACCTTTGGATTGACCAAGGGTTACACTTTTTGCAACTATTGATTTGCTTAATTAAATAAAAGATATTAAACAGCCAAAAAGCTGTTTTTATTTTGCCCTTCTTTTGTATTGTCAGGGCATAAAGAGACAAGACCTGAAAACTGGCACTAACCAGTATAAACAAGTAACAGGAAAGGAGATTTGAACATGGATTGGTTAAAAGAACTACTCAAAAAAGCCGGAATCCCGGAAGATAAGTTGGATAGCACGATTGCCGACATCAACAAGGAGCTGCCCAAGTATTTCATCCCCAAAGACAAATACAACGAGGTCGCAGAGGCAAAGAAGAAGCTTGAGGCAGACATTGACGAGAGGGACAAGCAGCTTGAGCAGCTGAAAGCTGCTGCAGGCGCAAGCGAGGAACTTAAAAAGCAGATTGAAACCCTGCAGGCCGAGAATAAAAAGGCCAGCGAGGAATGGCAAGCCAAGATGGCACAAATGCAGCTTGATTTTGCCATTGAAAAAGCCCTTGCCGCAGCTAAGGCAAAGAACCCGAAAGCTGTAAAGGCCCTGCTTGACTTGGAAAAGGTGAAACTAGACGGCGAGCAGTTGCTGGGTCTGGATGACCAGCTAAAGGCAATCCAACAGTCCGATCCGTACCTTTTCGGAGAATCCGGCAAAGTGGGAAGCGGCACAAACCCGCCAGGTGCCGGAACCGGCGAAGTGAATCCGTGGAAGCCGGAGACGTTTAATCTTACTCTGCAGGGCAAGATCCTGCGCGAGGACCCGGCTAAAGCGGCACGAATGAAAGCAGAGGCGGGAGTTAAATAAAAATTTTGACGAGGTGATGAAATTATGTCTATTACAAGAATAGGCGATGTAATTCAGCCAGAAGTGTTTAACCCGTATGTAATCCAGCGAACAATGGAGCTATCGGCTCTTATTCAGTCTGGTATCGTGCAGAACTTGGCTAATTTTGACGAGCTGGCCAGCGGACCTAATACGCTGGTGAATATGCCTTTTTGGAACGACTTAACAGGCGATTCCGAGGTTATGAAGGATGATGGGGCTCTCACTCCCGGGAAAATCGGCAGCGATAAGGATGTAGCCCGCAAGCACGGACGCGCTAGGGCTTGGGGGGCTAATGGCCTGTCTGCTCTTTTATCTGGAGATGATCCGATGAGGGCTATTGGCGATCTGGTTGCCTCTTATTGGCAGCGTGAAATGCAGAAGATACTCTTAGCTACCCTTGACGGTATTTTTAAATCAGCAAGCATGGCCGACTTGGTGCATGATATTAGTGGCCTTGAAGGGGACGAGGCACTGATCACAGGAGAGAGCTTTATTGACGCTGCTCAGAAACTTGGAGATGCGAAGGAACTGCTCACCGGTGTTATGATGCACTCTGCTGTTGAGGCATATCTCGCCAAGCGTCAGCTCATTGAGTATGTACAGGAAGCTGACCAGAGCGATCGTGTTCCTTACTTCCTCAACAAGCGTGTTATTGTGGACGACAGCACTCCCTATGAAACTGGCACAAAAACAGGCACTGCTTACCTCTTTGGTGCTGGTGCGGTTGCTCTGGGCAACGGCTCTCATCCCAGGATAATCCCTACTGAGATTGACAGGGACAGTTTAGCGTCCAGCGGTGAGGATTACTTGATCAACAGGCGCATCTTTATCCTTCATCCCAGGGGAGTCAAGTGGACAGAGGCCAATGTGGCGGATGCATTCCCTACCAACGCAGAAATCGCAAACGGTACCAACTGGGATAGGGTATATGAGCCCAAGGCCATTCGCATTGTGAAGTTTAAATTTAAGATTGCATAATCAGTGGGGAGCATGTCTCCCCTCTATTAATTTAAGAGGTGATATGAATGAGTTTATCAGCTTTTCAACGCATGAGACGGCTTAAAGCCGAGGAGGAACGTAAAAAGAAGGAAGCAGAATTGAAAGCGGTGGCAAAACCCGAGTCTCTCAGCGACATGACTAAAGCAGAATTGCTTGAGTTAGCCAAAGAGCTGGGGCTTGAGATTGATACCAAAATCAAGAAGACGGAGCTGATCGCAATTTTGGAGGTCCAGGATAAAGCAGAGACAGATGCCGAGGTAGGTGAATCTGCAACCAACGAGGAGAAACCCGATACCAATGAGATTGAAGAGCAAATAGGTAAAGCGACGGATGAAAAAGAAAAAGAGGCACCCGATACCAATGAGATTGAAGAGCAAATAGGTAAAGCGACGGATGAAAAAGAAAAAGAGGCAGATGAAGGCGGTGACTGATTATGACTGCATACGTTACAATCGAAGAATCTACAGCCTATTTTGCTTCCCGGCTACACTGTGAAGCGTGGGCCAGTGCAACAGAGCCCGATAAGCAAAAGGCCCTCCAGCAAGCAACAAAAGCAATAGACCGGCAACTCTTGAGAGGGAGAAAGACGAATCCGGAGCAGGAGCTGGCCTTTCCCAGGCACCCGGATACCGAAGTCCCGGCAGCAGTAAAGGAAGCTTGCTGCGAAGAAGCATTGGCACTCATCGAAAGCGGAAACAGCCAGCGTAGGAAGCTCCAGCAGGAAGGGGTGCAAAGTTTTACTGCTGGCAACATATCTGAAACTTATATGCCTGGTGCCGGAAAAGGACTATTAAGCCAGGAAGCAAAGGAACTACTTCGGCCGTGGCTGATAGGTGCGGTGATGATAACGTGAGAAAAAGAAAAGTCAAAATAAGATGGACCTGTTCCGACTACTGCCACCATGTACACAGGTTTAAATTCACAGCATGGCTTTGTGGCAGAATACAGTATTTGCTATATAAGTTAGGCAGGTGCTACAAATGATTAAAGGTTATCTTAACCAAACCGCCATATGGCATTATACCACAGGGCAAATGAACGAATACGGCGAACCATCAACCAGCAGCAAGACTATAAAAGTCCGCTGGGAAGGCAAACGACGTTTAGTCCGAGACAAAGACGGCCGGGAGGTAGTATCAGAGGCTCGGGTATTTTGTACTGAGGCCGTGAAGCCTGGAGACGAGCTGGAGTTTAACGGGCGCAGTTGGCCGGTGATTGCTGTATCTACGGTTCCGGGTCTGGACGGCAAGGAAGCCCACAGAGAGGTGGCGGTCTGATGGCAAATAATAAATGGCGCATTAAAGAGGCCGTCAATATTGCAGAGGAAGCTGGGCTGAAAGCGCTGCGGACCGGCGCAGAGGCTATACTCACAGAGGCTATTAATGAAGCACCCATAGAGACTGGCACACTTCGCCGCAGCGGTACCGTAACCGTCGGGGCGCTGCCGTACGGGGCGCAGGTGTATGAAGCTGCTGAATCCGGCGCTAAAATGAAGGATGCCTTTCCCGGTCCGGAAGGCAAGGAGAAGGCTGTCTATATCAGCTTCAATACGCCGTATGCCAGGCGCCAGCATGAGGAACTTGGATATAACCACCCCCTGGGCGGCAAGGCAAAGTATCTTGAAGATCCGTTCAACCGGAACAAGAAGAAAGTCCTCCAATATGCAGAAAAGCAAGTCAAAAAGGCCTTGGAAAAAGCAAAGTGAGGTGATGCCGGATGCTGAGCGACATAGGTAACTACCTACAGGCCCAGGGAATAGGAACGCTGGGAACAAATATATTTCTTGGCTTGATACCAGATGAACCCGACAACTGCATAGCACTGTTTGAGTACGCCGGTTCACCTCCGGATTTGCATTGGAATGGCGAGTATCCCGGCCTGCAGGTGAGGGTGCGGAACAAAAGCTATGCGGCTGCAAGGACAAAGATAGGGGAAGTGACAAAGAAACTCCATGGGCTGTATGAACAAACGCTGTCAGGTACTCGGTACTTGCTCATCAAAGCCCGGGGAAGTCCGGAAGTGTTAAAGCGCGATGCAAACAACAGGGTTGAACTATTTGTGAATTTTGAAATTATAAAGGAGAGTGATTAATAATGGCAATAGCAGGGTATGGCGGCGGTGTATACATTGGAGACGCGCCGAAGAAGGTTGCAGAAATCGCAAACTGGAGTCTTGACATGAGCGCAGATGATATTGACATCACCAGCTTTGACTCCGAGGGCTGGAGAGAAAGAATACAGGGCATAAAAGAATGGTCCGGATCTTTTGAGGGCAATTTCAAGCCGGATGACACAGACGGGCAAGCATCCCTAATAAATGCGTGGCTTACCGGGCAGAAAGTAAAGCTGGAGTTGCAGGTAAACGCATCTGTGAAGTTTTCGGGAGACGCATTGATAACTCCCAGTATCGAGACACCGGTTGACGACAAAGCAAGTTTCAGCTGCGACTTCTCCGGAACCGGTCCGCTGACACCGACGCTGGGCGGCGGTGACTGATGGCTATTAGGGGCATGATAGGGGCGGTATACGAAAATGATATTGCCCCTGTCTCTGAAAATATTGCACTGCTGTTTGACTGGACTCTTGAGGTTCAGCACAGCAAAGAGTTTACCTATGGCCCACAATTGCATGCCATACCCACCGGCTGGCATGTGAAAGCAGAAAGCTACTGGGCATCAAAAAATATACCACAAGGGCGGTATTTTGTCCGGCTATTTATCGGCAAAGGAGATGACGCGAGAACTCTGGCCGGGAATGTAGAACTTCCGGCATTGAAAATGGCAGAAGAAATAACAGAAATGAAAATAACTTTTGAAGGCATAGGTCAATTAATACAGGAGGGATAACATGCCGAGAAATAAAATCGTGAAATTTGCAGGTAAGGACATAGATGTGCAGGAAAGGCGCATCGGCGAGCTTGAAATATTAACACGGGAGCTATTCCCGAGCACAAAAGGAAAACTGAAAAACCTTGATAAAGCCCTGAACGACCTAGAGCTTGATTGGGATTTGCTTTATAAAAAGCTGCCCGTGGTGTTCCCGGACATCACGGAGGACGATGTCAAAAACGCTTACATGAGCGACTTGGAAAAGCTGATCGGAGCATTTATTGACGTAAATTTTTTCGCGCTGAAGCAGATGATACCGAAGCTGATGCTTTTGGCTCAGACTGGCTCACAGCGGAAGTAATCGTTCTGCTTGCGAGAGAATTCGGCTGGACGCTGGACGAGATGCGGCAGCTGTATCCAAGCGAGCTGCAGGCGATTCTAAAAGAGCTACAAAAGCAAAAGCTAGTAGAAGAATATGCAGAGCAAAAGAGTAAGTGGGCGTTTTTGGCGGCGGTTATAGCAAACTGCACTGCTGCGCTATCAAGAGTATTCAGCGGTAAAAAGAAAAAACCAAAACTTGTGGAGCCAGACGACTTTATAAGCAAAGAATTTGAAAAGCTCATGCAGCAGATATTAGGCACAAAAGAACAAAAGAAAGACAAAAAGTATGCGAAACACATACAGGACGCAAAAGCAAAAGGGCTTAGTGGCCCGTGGTAAAGGCAGGTGAGACAGGATGACAGTCGGGCAGGTTATAGCGAAGCTGGGCTTGGACGATAAACCTTTTGAAAAAGGTCTGAAAAAAGCAGAGACACAGGGTAATAAAGCGGGATTGAAGATAGGTGCTCTCTTCAAGAATGCATTTTCCGTTACGCTGGGCATGGGCATGTTTGAGGCTCTAAAAAAGGGATTTCAGGCTACGGTTTCAACGGCGATTGACTTCAACTCTATGCTCCAGACCGCACAGATTGGTTTCGCAACCATGTTGGGCAGCGCGGAAAAAGCGCAGAAGTTCCTTGAGGACATGGCCGATTTTGCAGTAAGGACGCCTTTTGAATACCCGGAACTGCTTGAAGCTGCAAAGCGCATGCTTGCCTATGGTTTCGCGGCAGAAGAAGTGTTGCCTACGCTGAGGGCTGTTGGCGATGCGTCAGCGGCGCTTGGTTCTGGCTCTGTTGGAATAGATAGGATAACCCTTGCATTGGGGCAAATCCGGGCCAAAGGCAAGCTCTCAGCTGAGGAAATGCGCCAGCTCACAGAAGCCGGAGTTCCTGCATGGCATATCTTGGCGGAGGCGATGGGGAAAACAGTGCCCGAACTCCAGGATATGGTATCAAAGGGTTTAATCCCAGGTGGTAAGGCCGTTGAAATGCTAACCAAAGGCATGACTAAACGCTTCGGCGGCATGATGGCATCTATGGAAAACACCTGGCAGGGCGTTACGTCATCCATTAAGGATATATGGAGGATGACTGTCGGCGCGCTGACGCAAAACCTGTTCGGCGGACTGAACGCCATGCTTATAAAAGTCCGCGACTTCCTGCAGCAATTCTATACAATGGTGCAGGGCGTTATGGGTAAAAAGGCACAGCAGACCACAGACGGCCTTGTGCAGAGTACAGAAAATCAGGCGGTTGCCATGACTGACGTTGGAGAGGCTACAGAGGAAGCAACCAAGCAAGCAAAGAAAAACCTGCAATCTTTTGATGAGGTTCATCAGCTGCAGGAGGATATGGCCGATACCGCAGATGAAACCATGTTTGCAACGTTGGAGTCGGGACCCGTTACCCCGTTTGAAATAGAAGATACAGGTCAGACTGAGTCGATGACGAAGATGCAGGAGACTCTTGAAAAGTTAAAAACCCTTTTCGGCCCAGCGATTGCAGGATTTAAAGAACTGGAAGCTGCTGCAAAACCGATAGTTAAAAGCGTTGGAGACGGCATTAAGTGGCTTTTTAATGAAGTATTGGTTCCGTTCGGCAAATGGTCTATTTCTGATGCCATCCCTAGCTTTTTAAAACTGCTGGCAAGCACATTGAAACTGCTCACGCCTGTGATTGAGGGGTTCATTTCATATGCTAAATCCTTCTTTAAGGACTTTTTAAATCCCGTTGCTTCATGGACCGGCGGGAAGTTCACGGAAGCATTGAGCGCCATCGGTTCGGGCATGGAAGAAATGACAGGCAAGGTGAAGGACTTCCTCAGCGGTAACCTACTGACATATGCAGAACAGACGATAACAACACTGCGGAATGTTTTCTCAGGGCTACTTGATTCTATCCTTAATGTCGTTTCAGGCGTGATAAAAGCAATAACACCAATATTTAACGCACTGATAACAGATGGCCTGCCCCTACTGTATGACCTATGGACCGGCGCTGTGCAGATATTTGAAGGATTATTTAACTCTGTGAAAACCATATTCGACGGGATATTCAACGATGTAATTCAGCCGGTGATGGAACTCATATCTCATATTATTGTAGATGTGCTGTCCTCTATTAAAACTTTCTGGGACAACTGGGGAGGCGGTATCGTTGAAGGCATCTTAACAACATTTAACACCATAACCGATTTGTTGACCAGTTGGTGGAATAATCTGCTCAAGCCCATATGGGACCGAATTGTCAGCACTGTCAAGCAATTGTGGGATAACCACCTGAAAGGGTTGGTAGATGAACTCATGAATTTCATCGGCAAACTGGTAACCGGCGCCATGGAAATCTACAACAAATTCATAGCACCTATCGTCAAATGGTTTGCTGAGAATCTTGGCCCACCAATCGCTAATGCGTTCCAATTTATTGTTGATGTAATCGGGACAGTAATTGGCGTTATAGTTGATATCTTAAAAGGCTTCATAAAAATCTTAGGTGGTCTGATTGACTTTATTGTTGGCGTGTTCACCGGTGATTGGGGAAGGGCTTGGGAAGGCATAAAGACAATGTTTGAAGGTGTATGGAACAACATTGTCGCTGTTTTTAAAGGCGCCATTAACATTATTATCAGTGCTGCTAATTACCTGATTCGCGGCTTGAATAAAATCAGTATTAAAGTTCCCAATTGGGTTGCCGACATTTTGGGAATACCGAAAGGATCAACCTTTGGCTTTAATATTCCCGAAATCCAAAAACTCGCTACGGGCACAAACTATGTGCCGCAGGACATGCTTGCATATCTCCACGAAGGTGAAGCTGTCGTGCCTAAGAAATACAATCCTGCAGCAGCGGGGCTAACTGCTGAGACAATAGAGCAGGCAGTGTATAGGGCGTTTATTAATGCCATGAGAATCATGCAGGCATCAGCCAAACAGGATGACAGGGAACTGGTGCTTAAGATAGACAATACTACCCTTGCAAGGATGCAACTACCCGCCATAATCCGAGAGGGCCAGCGGCAGGGCCTGAATCTTGTAGTTCAGGGGGTGTAAAGCATGCTGAAAATCGCAGGAGTAACAGTGAAAACACCTTCCGAACTGAAAGTAGGGCGTTTCGATATAACTAAATCCAGCCGGTCCGCATCCGGTAAAATGATGATGGAGTTGATAGCTACAAAGCGCAGAGTGGATGTGGTTTGGAAGATGCTGCCCGACAACGACCTAAAATTGATAGTAGATACTATTACGGCCAATAAGCCGTTTTTTAGTTTGGAGTACCCGGATACAGGGGGCAGCAAGACAATGACCTGTTATGCAGGGGACATTGTAACCAGCCTGTGGCACACGAAAAACGGCGTCAGGTATTGGGAAGAGGTAAGTATAGGATTTATTGAACAGTGAGGTGATTTGAAATGGCACGTGTAAGCTTAGCAAGACAACAACTCAGTGACACCGGCCTAACAGCGGCATACTCTCCCGCAGCAGCAGAAGGCCACGCTGTGGAGAACAACGGCAGGGTAATCCTCCACGTCTGCAACGATAGCGACGAGGAAATAACCGTAAAAATCCTCTCCGGTTATGTCCGGGCTGGCCTGAAACTGGCTGACAGGGAAGTCCTTATCGAGGCAGGAAAACAGAAATTCATCGGCCCGTTTGCAACCGACATATACAATCAGACTGACGGCGGGGCAGGGCAAATATATGTAGACTACAGTGCTGTAGAGGGCGTAACCGTAGCAGCGTTGTTGTTCCCGTGAGGTGGTGGTATAGGTGTATCCAGTTACACAAGATTTTCTTGACAAGATGAAGGCCGACAGGCGGCGAGTACTGGCAAGGGCTGAGATTGACTATACCGATCCGTTCATGGATCAAAGCTTGACAATCGAAGCCAACGAACAGGCCAATGTTAGCTATCCGAAGCAGACCGCCGACAGTGTGGACCAGACTACGCACAAGTATGCCTGCCTCGACGGTACCTGGGACTTGACAACAGGGGAATATCACCTTGCGCCATCGGCCAACATGCTGACACGGTATCAAATGGGCTGGTGGGGAGCACAGTTTGCCGGCGCAGGCGGAGCGTTTTCTTCCCCGTATCCGACGCTTACTGTAACACATCTTCCCCGACCAATACGGCAGCTAAAGGTTGTAGGCGACACGGCAAGGGAAGAATACCCCGTGGACTTTACAATCAAGCTGTACGCCCAGGATGATACCCTGCTTAAAACCGAGACTGTCACTGGGAACGACCAGGTAAGCTGGAGCAAGGCATTAGAGCCGCAGGTGTTGGACGTGGCAAAACAGGTATTGGAAATAACGAAATGGAGCCTGCCTGGTACTTGTGCTAAAATCGTTGAGTTTTTCACATCGATCCGTGAAGTCTACGAAACCGGCGATTTGGTGAGCGTCCGGCTTCTGGAAGAGAGAGAAGCATCCCAGGGGAGCTTACCGGTGGGGAACATATCCTCGAATGAGATTACACTTGTTTTGAACAACGAGGACAAGAAATTCGATGTTGATAATGAGCAAAGCCCGCTCAAAAACCTACTCAAACCAAACAGGAGGATCAAGGTTTGGCTTGGAGCTGAAAACCCGGCAACATGGGGCGATATAGTTCAAAAAACATGGGGCGAGATTAAGGAGGCATGATTTTATGAAATATACTGAAAACTATAATTTGAAAAAGCCTGAATTGTCGGACATCGCTAATGTACTGGACTTCGGCGAGAATTTTGACGTAATCGACGAAAAACTAAAGGAGTTGGAAGATGGTATGGGTACAGAGATAGAGATCGTCGACAATCTTGAAAGTACTGCTACCAACAAAGCCTTGTCAGCGAATCAGGGTCGTGTTTTGAAAGGCATGATACAAGAGGTCAAGTATATCAAGCATAACTTCGACAATGGTGGTTTGGATCAATACTTTGCCGCTTACAATGCACTGAAGGCTGGCGGTACGGGTGTATATAATATATGTTTTATCGGCGACAGCGCAGGTGAAGGAGCGCATTGCGATCCAAATAAAGCAAAATATCCCTTAAAAAGCTATGTAGGACTTTTGAACGCCGCATACAGCAGAAAGTTTGATGACTTAGGATGGGGTTTTATACCTGTTCATATGCCGTATGGGAGTAACAGTCCTTGGTTTTTTGATGACGATTGGTACAGTCTCGAAAATGAAGGATTTGGTGTAAGCAAGGGCAACATGTATTCTGATACGCAAGGCGCAACTGTAAACTACTATTTTTATGGTACAGGCGTCAAGGTTGTTGCGGCTTTAAGCCCTGTCGGTGGAAGCTTTTCCGCTAAAATAGATGGAGTTTCAAAAGGAACTTTTAGTGTTGCGTCGGGGAGCAGCGAATTCGTTGGGGCTGCTGAAATAGAAATTGCAGCAGCAGGCACGCTTGATAGCTTAAATCATAATTTAGAAATCACTGTTCAAAGCGGCCCCGTGATGCTGATAGGAGCTTATGCTTTGACCAATGCAGCCAAAGGATTCAGGATGATTCGTTCTTGTCGTGATGGTGCTACTGTCGGTTCTCATATATTCAGTGATTTTGTACTGGATGCCGGAATTGACTTCTGGCAACCAAAACTTACGATTATCGCTCTTATCGCAAATGACATTATGTATGAAACATCACTGAATGATTATAAGGCAGGATTACAAACACTGATAGATCATGCTAAACTAACAGGCGACGCCTTATTGTATGCATACATTCAAAGAGGCGATTTTTCAGGTGAAGCACACATTCCTTATATAAACGCCATGAAAGAGGTTTCGGATACCAATAACGTACCAATGATTGACGCTATAACTCCCTATTTAGACAAGTATATGACGCTTGATTTGTACGCAGACGATCTGTATCATCCAAACGATAAGGGGCATCAGCTTATGGCAAAGCCTTTGATATACGAATTATTACCCTAGCTATAGAAAATAACACTTCCTATTATTAACATATTATGGTATAATTATGTTAATATTATATTTGGAGGTGTAGAATGGTCATTCTAGGGGCTAAAGGTTTTGCAAAACAATTATTACAGACATTGCAATACGACAACCGGATTGACGACTTGATTTTTTTCGACAATGTAAATAATGATCTACCAGAACTTTTGTATGGGAGATTTGAAATTTTAAGATCATGGGAAGCATTAGAAAACCACTTTAAGAATGTGAGTTCTGATTTTATTATCGGTGTCGGTGGAGCTAAAACAAGAAAATTTTTGGCTGACAAAGCTAAAAGTTTGGGCGGTAGACTTTGTTCTGTCATATCCGACAAAGCGTATATCGGGCAATACGATGTGGTTATGCACGAAGGAATCTGTGTTTTATGGGGGGCAATTATAGAATGTTCAGTAACAATAGGTGAAGGTGTACTTATTAATTTAGGTGCTCGTATTGGACATGATTCTACTATAGGAAATTATTGCGAAATTTCTCCGGGTGCAAGCGTATCGGGAGGCTGTGAAATTGGTGATTTTACCGAAGTTGGAATTAATGCAGTTATATTACCGAAGGTTAAAGTTGGATCATGTTGTAGAGTAGGAGCTGGTGCGGTTGTAACAAAAGATGTACCCGATAATACAACCGTTGTTGGTGTTCCGGCGAAAGAATTGATAAAATCAAATGCAAAAGCAATTTAATTTTAAAGCAGTATAAGATAGCGCAAGAGCGGAAAATTCCGCTCTCTTATTTTACCCAAAAGGGGTGATCACATGGCAACATGGGGCGAACTAACCGAAAAATTTTCATATTCGGAATTCGTGCCTTTAGGCGTATTTTGGTCTTTGGATTGGGACAGCCCGGATGATGCGTTGGAGGCCACGGTAACCGCACGAGACAGAATGGAACTACTGCGGAAAAGCACGTTCCAGACTTCGCAGGTGCTGACGAATAAGAGCCTGTATGAGCTTGCGGAAGGGGTTTTACAGGACGCAGGATTAAGTAGTAATGAATATGTCATTGACACAACTTTGAATAATATTAGGGTGCCTTATGCATGGTTTAATCCAGTCAGTCACCGTGAAGCCCTGAGGCTCATAGCGGAAGCCGGACTGGCAGCGGCGTTTCAGAATCGGGACGGAAAGATACAGATAGAGAGCTTTCTTATTACAGGCGATGAACCTGTATTGGAAATAACGGAAGATGACTACTTCCCGCCGCTCCGGGCGCCATCACGTCAAGACCAGGTGGCGAATGAGATAATCGTTGATACACAGCCTTTGAGGCCGGCAGCAGTAGCGGAGGAAGTCTACCGGAGCAATGAGCCGATAACCATACCGGCAAGCAGCACCAAGACGGTGACGGCATTTTATAATCAGCCGCCGGTCATTGAAGCGCAAGCAAGTCTTGACAGCCCGCCCGCAGGCGTGAGTATAACGGAGGCAACATACTACGGCTGGGGCGCAAGTATAAAAATACAGAATACTACTGGGACAGATGCACATGTTACACTTATAATTCAGGGCAAACCTTTGACGGTACAGGGCAAGGAAAGGGTTATCGTAAGGGATGAAGCAAGCATAACAGAAAACGGTGTGCTCACGTTTGAATTTCCGGCAAACCCGCTTGTGCAGACACTATCTCAGGCTCAAGCAATAGCGGATACGTTGTTGGCATCAGTCAAAGAGCCGAGAAGGGATATTGAAGTTGACTGGCGGGGTAATCCGGCGCTAGAGTTGGGAGACCGTGTGACGGTCAAGGGCAAGGACTATCATGTGATACGGCAGGAGATTGAATGGGCTGGAGCGCTTTCAGCCAGGATGACAGGAAGGAGAGTGGTATAGATGGCATGGGAAACGCCTAAAACAAACTGGGGGCAACCGGGGCAGACAGTGCCGGGTGCGGCAGACTTCAACAGGATAGAGGGCAATATCGACATTCTTGGCAAGTACGACCGTGCTCCGGGGTATGGTACGGCAACAGGGACAAACACAAAGGCAATCACGCTAAGCCCAGCGCCGAGCAGCTATTACGAGGGCTTGTGTTTTGCGTTCAAAAACTCCACCGAAAACACTGGAGCGGTAACTATAAACGTCAACGGCTTAGGAGCGAAGTCTGTCAAAAAGCCGAATGGGAACGATCTTGTTGCCGGCAATCTCAAGGCGGGAAGCGTATATACAGTTAGGTACAACGGTACAAATTTTATCTTACAGGGTAGCGATTCGTCCGGCAATGCTACGCCTGATGATGTTAGAGCCGGAAAGACATTTTCAAGCGATGCGGGCACGGATTTAGTTGGCACTTTTATGCCTATATCTTTGACGGAAGATCTTGGATTTGCGATAAGCTATTCTGATTCTCGCCATATTAATTTTTTCAATTTGCCCTCAATATCAGGCGACATACCGCAAGGCTCGTCTAAAAGTGTTACGTTTACTGCAGTACGCGAATATCCAAATATTAACATAGATATATACATATATGCGCAAAGAAGAAAAATAAAAGATATATCTCAAAGACATTTTTATGTGTCTGTATATGACAATACCGATAGTGTGTATTTAATTCAGGACAGGACCGTAATTTTTGGTTCAGGAGAAACAACTGTAAGCAGAGGGATTGGCATAATGTTGTCACAGCTATATAAAAACCATAGTTACACTATTACCGTGACGGGGCTTAGCGATGATGCTGACACTGCGGGTATTTTAAATTCCGCAATATTTTATGTGGGGGGAGGCTTCAGTTTCAATATTTATATCGATAAATCAGAGTTTAGTATAAGGTAGTTTCAGGAGAAAACAGTAGCTATTACGGTTGATAAGAAAAACAAAGCTATTGACGCAGCCTTAAAATTTGGATGCTTTTTTAATTTTATCAAGAAATGCGTGGTGGTGGATATGAACTTGAGCGAAGGAACGATATTGCAAATAGTGGTATATGTGGTTTCGGCGTTTGCGACAGGGAGCACAATATAGGTAAGCGCGGATAACTTGAAACCCTGGCTCAGATAGCGCCCGACGCCGACTATGCCATCAACTGGAGCGTGTTCGACTGGGATACCGGCAAAGACGGTTACGGCAAAGGACTCGGGAAACCGGGTCCTTTTTATATAGAGAAAAAATGAAAGTGAGGGATAAACGATGAACGAATCCACCGTGACAAAAGGATTTATAGGACTTGTAGCCGGAGTTCTTGGTTATCTTGCTGGGTGCATGAACGAGATAATCATTATTCTAGCACTGCTTGTCATCATGGATTATGTTTTGGGAATTGCAGCTGTTTTTATGCAAGAAAAGAAGTTTGATAGCACATATGCACTAAAAGGAGCGTTTAAAAAGGCCTTGTACGCCTTTGTCATCGTGCTGGGTTACCTGGGCGATTACCTCATCATCTATATGGCTGAGGGCTTTGGCATCATAATACCTGTCAAGGCTATATTGGGTATTGCAGTAACACTTTATCTAGTTGGTACCGAAGGGTTCAGTATCTGTAAAAATCTCATTCTTGTGGGCGTACCGGTACCGGAGTGGTTCGCTAAATTTTTCGGACTCGTAAAAGATCGGGCGGGTAAATTTGTAACAATCCCGGAAGAAGGCGATAACAATGAAAATATCGAGTAAGCGATACTACAACTCCACCTGCCATATCATAGAATTTTTACCTTCGGAGCTTCGTTTGGAGGACACAGAGGGTATACCGGGCAAGCGGGAACATATCAGCCGGATTTTTGGCAATCCGCGATTGGATGAAGTGACCTGGCTCCGGGTGAACCGGGCATTTTTCAATATGAGCGACCCGAAATCTGAAAGCATGGGAGATGCAATCGGAGACGCTTTTATCAACGTTGCATACAAGGACGGGCGCCTATTTTTTGAGCCGAATATCCCTGAAAATCCTGAGTGGAATGTCGGGACATCATATATGCTCCTGCGGAATGGCGAATATAGTTACGACAAAGAGCAATATTTCTCCGGCATTATCAGCAAGAACCCGCGGACGTTTTTCGGTCAAAAACCGGATGGCACAATAGTTTTTATTGCCGCCGACGGTCGGGCGTCAAACGAGGCGGGTCTGACAGCATCAGAGCAGAGGGCTGTAGCAAAATTTGAGGGCTTAGCTAATGCTGCAAACCTCGACGGCGGGGGCAGTTCGGCATTAATGATCGGTGACAATGTCATCAACAAGAGCTATGACGGCCGGAGCTTGGGCAATATCTTTGTCGGGTATCGCAAATATACCCAGGACGAGCTACCGACACTCAAAAAAGGTGCAAAAGGCGTATGGGTAAATCTGCTCCAGAGGCTACTCATTGCACAGGGCTATAGCTGCGGCCCTACCGGTGCTGATGGAGATTTTGGCAACAATACCTATAATGCCGTTGTCAAATACCAAAAAGCCAAAGGCCTGTCTGTTGACGGCATAGCAGGCCCAAAAACCTGGTCTGAACTCACGAAACTGCAGCAGCCGGCCAAGAAGCTGCCCACTCTCATCATTGACCCTGGCCATGGGGGATCTGATCCCGGCGGCGTGTCCGGAGGGTACAGGGAAAAGGATTTGACGTTGCCTATTGCATTGCGCCTGAAAGAGCTACTGAAAGAGTACAACCCTGCCCTCACAAGAGATAAGGATATTGATCTACCGATTGGAGGCCCTAGGGAATCTTTAGTCAAGAACAAATATGACTATTGCCTATCAATCCACCTGAACATGAACGCCGGAAAGCGGGTGGAATGTATCCACTCAATACACTCCGAAAAGGGTAAAAAACTGGCCCGGTGTATATATGATGAACTATGCAAGACAACCGGTCTTTCTGGACGGGTTTTTAGTCGCGAAAATCCAAGCAAACCAGGGACAGACTACTACGCCATGCATAGAAATACCGGCTCAACTACTTGCGTGATTGTAGAATTGCTTCCTCTGGATACCTGCAAGGACCAACTACACATAGAGCAACTTGCTCAGGCAGTGGCCAGAGGCTTTAAGAATTTCGCAGAGACATGACTCATCCTCCTTATTATGACCCCTCGAAAGAGGGGTTCTTTTTTTATGCCCTTTTTTAGCAAAACCGACACTCTATTTTCGATTTCTAGGCGTTTTTTGGAGGTAGGTAATATAAAATCATTACCTCAAAAATCCAGGGCGTTCTTCACAACATCTCCACAACTTTGTTGCTTATAATTGTTCAAAAATTGTATAAAAAGTTGTGAAAACTATTGTGAAAACATTTTGAAACAGCTTTTAAATGCAGTCAATTCAATGCACGCATAGGAAAGTAGTTGCTGACTTGTAATCAGCAGGTCGGGGGTTCGAGTCCGTCCACCAGCTCCAATAAAAAACCCGCTAACATCAAAGGTTAGCGGGTTTTATAATTTCCTGATTATTTCGTTTTACCTCACTTGGA